>Ga0180435_10001902_pt1 | contig 21454 bp, 20 predicted proteins | sample SS_ome_3_FD_132467 | JGI IMG/M metagenome (GOLD analysis project Ga0180435, IMG submission 132467) | Hypersaline lake sediment archaeal communities from the Salton Sea, California, USA - SS_3_S_1 metaG | ecosystem: Environmental > Aquatic > Non-marine Saline and Alkaline > Hypersaline >...
GGCGGATTCGTCGGGGCTGATTCTCGTTCTGTATAGCTCCAAAGGAGCGGCTCTAGGATAGCCCAGGGCAACGCCCTGGGTTATGTTGGCACAATACCCTTAGCCCCAACGGGGCGGTCCTAACCGACCTACTGCATTATGCCGCAATCATTGTCAAACGTCGTCGTCCACATTGTGTACAGTACCAAGCATCGCAAGCCCTGGCTGAAAGACCCCGACATTCGCCGACAACTCTACGCCTACAACGCAACGATCCTCAATGACAAGGTTGACTCGCCGGCCCTGTTGATCGGCGGTGTCGAAGATCATGTGCATCTGCTTTGCCTTCTCTCCAGAAAACACGCCGTCATGAACGTCGTTCAACAATCCAAAACCGAAACCTCCAAATGGATCAAAAAGCAGGGGCCGCAGTTTCGTGACTTCCAATGGCAAGCCGGTTATGGGATCTTTTCAGTCAGCCAATCGAGCGTCGATCAAGTCAAACAGTACATCGCCGATCAAGACGAACGTCATCGCAAGATGTCATTTCAGGAGGAATTCCGCGCGATGTGCCATCGGCACGGGATCACCATCGACGAACGCTACGTGTGGGATTGATCTTAGGGTCGCCCCTTCGGGGCTGATGTTCGTTTCTCGGTCGCCCCTTCGGGGCTGATGCTTGTTGCTTGGTGAGTTCGTTGGGGCTGATGGCTGTTTCTCGGTGGATTCGTCGGGGCTGATTCTCGTTCTGTATAGCTCCAAAGGAGCGGCTCTAGGATAGCCCAGGGCAACGCCCTGGGTATCGGTTTCACACCACAACCATCCCAGCCCCAACGGGGCGGTCCTAATGATGTCGCCCGTCGATCGATCCGCGCGGATTGCGCCCGTCGATTGGTCGCGCGGATTGATTGTGGTCGCGTCCCCGTTTTAGGGTCGCCCCTTTGGGGCTTTGTTGTTGTTGGTCGCCCCGTCACCCAGGGCGTTGCCCTGGGCTGTCTTATGGTCGCCCCTTCGGGGCTGATTGTCGTTTCTCGGTCGCCCCTTCGGGGCTGATGTTCGGCATGCGGTCGGCCGTTGTCGATGCGCAGTACCAGCCGCCCCGGCGACACGTTGTGCCGCGGCTATCGCGCTTCACTCCCTCAAGCCTCGCTCCCTCAACGTCGCCGACGGCCGAAACCGATCAGCCCCAACAGGCCAAAGGCGGCCAGGGCGAACGTCGAGGGCTCGGGAACCTCTTGCAGATAGAATTCCAGGTCGGCGTTCTGTACACCGTTGGTAGGATCCCAAACCTCCAGTTCCGCCGGTCCATGCATCAAGCCGATACCTGATGTGTAGCTACTGGCGGCCATCGACTCCAACAGGAGATTTGTGCTGCTGCTGAAACCGGTGGGGTCGAGGAAGAAGCCATACTGCTGCCCGCCAGTCAGTGTCACATTGTCAATATCAAAAGTGAGATAGGTGTCGCCGCTGCCGAAGTCGATAGACAAGTTTGCCGGTAAGTTGCCAGCCTGGGTCGACACCGTCGAGTCGGGCGTGAAGTCTGTCCCGTCGGTGTATGTGTTGATAGTGAGAGTGAAGGAATCCCCGTCAAGATCGGAGTTTGCGAGCGTGTTGATGTTGACTGTGATCTTGTCGAGAACGAAGCCCCCAGCTCCGACCAAGAAAGACTGGCCGACTTGACGCAGCCCGGATTCGGTGCGCCACGGAGAAGTGTGGCTTGAGGCGGTCTGCGAGATCAGCACGTCGGTCGTCGGCGCTGTCGATGATTGGGTGGTGATCAAGGCGGCCTGGGCGGCGCCTGCAAAGAAGAGAGTACCCATCGCCACGCCGGCGACGGCCAAGATAAGAAGGGTTCGATTCTGAGCGTTCATGAGCTATCCTTTCGAATGTGGTAGGAAGAGTTGGCGATGAGGGCACCCACGCAACGTGCGAGGACAAGTGTGCCTTCCCAAAGCCGATGAAAAAATCGCACGAAACAAAATCAAATGACTCGGTTAGTTAGCGTTCTCCTTTTGCGAGGACCTCGTTTTTGTGAATCTTGTAGGTTGTGTAGTCTCGCCTCTAATCCATCGATCTAGTCACTGCTCGTGTGCCCCTGCAGATAAAACTCCAAGTCGCCGGGGGCGCTTGCACCGGTCCACACCGTCGCTTCTTGGTAGTTGTCGCCGGCAGCGCCGCGCTGCTCGCGCATGATTCCGATGCCGTCTTTGTAGGGGCTGTTGGTTTTCGCCGCGAGAAGCAGGTTCGCCGTCTGTTCAGATTTGTGTGTCAGTAGAAAACCGTACTGTTGCCGTGGGTTGAGTGTCACATCCGTGATGTCGAATGTGATGTACGACTTGCCTGCATCGACGGCGGCCTTCATGTCATCAGGCAAAATGCCGTTTTCGATGGCTACGCTTCTGTCCGGATCAAAATCGGCGCCATCGGCGAGAGTAAAGATCTCCAGCTTCACGGCCTGGGAATCGAACGAATTGTCGGTGAGCGTATCGATCCGGACGGTGATCGTGTCGAGTACGAGTCCCGCCGAGTGCACGAGAAATGATTGACCGGCGTCACGTGGGTTTCTGTCTTGGCCGGCCGGCCTTTGGTATCGGAACGGCGTGCCGCCATCGGCCGACACCTGGCAGATCGCTACGTCGGTCGTCGGCGCAGATGCCGACATGCGGATGCCCATGTTGCCGGTAGTCGATTCGGGTTTGTTAGAGGGTTTCGAAATCCGCTCGATCCGCTCGCGATACTCGGCAAGCCGTTGCAGGTCGACGTTCCCCTGGCTGGCAATCCGGCCGCCCCCGGCCGGGACTGACGCGGCTTGCCCCTTGCTGAGTTGCATACGCGGCGGATCCTGCTCGTCGCCGCCGCCGGTGCTTGTCACAACCACCAGACCGGAGAGCACGAAGAACTCTGCCGCGCCGTCTTCACGCACGTCGACCGCAAACCGAGTGCCGATATCTTCGACACGGCCGTGGGGCGTGGCGATGGTAAAACCTCGCGCGCGTTCCGTCTCGCAACTTGCTACCAGCGAGCCGCGGACCAAGCGCCCGGAGTTGGCCGTTGCCGCGGTGAACACGGCCGGGCCTTCGAGGATTACCGAAGCCCCATCGCTGAAACGGATTTGGGCCAAGCCCGACTTCAACTTCAATTGCCGGCCTTCCTTGAGCGCTTCGCCGGGATTGGGCGCCACGCCCTCCCACTCGGCGTCGACGACGCGCACCAGTTGCGCCACGGTCGGGGTGATCTTCTCTGCCGGCCCCTGGGCAATCTCTTTCTCCTCCGGCCACGGCCAGACGAGGGCGAAAAAGGCGGAAAGGAAGAAGACGGTCAAGACGGCGGCCACCGCCACGAATCGCCCTGGGTGTTTTCGCCAGTGGATCGCAGTGGGCAGTGACGAAGCAAGCGATTCATGTTGCGACTCGGCATGTTCGCCGCAATCCGTTGCCGATTGGCCGATTAGTCGAGACAATGTCAACTGTTGGTGCATCAGGCGTATGTATTGACGTCGGGCCGCGTCATCGTTGGCAAGCAACGATGGTAGTTCCTGATGCTCTTCCGGTGACAACTGGTCATCCAGGAGCCTCTGCACCATGTCATCCATGTGATCGAATTGTTCTTGGGAACTCATTCGGCAAAGCCTTCCCTGGCAAGAGTACCGCTCACGCAATCAAACAGCAGCCTGCGAATTCGCTTCATCGCTTTGTAGACAGCGTGGACGGAACGACCGATTTGCCTCGCAATCCCCTCGGCCTTGAGTCCCTCGTGGTATCTCAATACGACGAGGCGGCGATCCTTGTCCGACAGCTTTTCAACGCAGTCAGCCAGCGCCTGCTGCCGAGCGAAAAGTTCATCATCCATCGACTCGCTGGATTGAGCGATCATATCGAGAACGTTTTCGTTGAAAATCATGCGGCTGCGGTGTTGTCGCCGTAAGTATCGGCTGACCTCGAATCGGGCGATTTGACACGCCCAGGCAAAATAACTAGTGCCGGGTTTGAAGGAGTCGTACTTGGACCAGAGGATCGTTGCCGTTTCCTGAAGGACCTCCTCTGCGTCGCTCCAATTTGGCAACAACGACAAAATAAACCCGTGCAAGCGCGCCTCGTGTCGCGCATGAATGCGGAGGAACTCGTTGACTTGACTCTGATCAGACACCGGCTAACTCATTGCTGCGAAACAGGTTAGGGAAACACTGCGGCGCAGGGCCATCCATCGGGGATATACAGTAGATAACGCGCCTCAAGCGGAAATTGGACCCCTACAATTAGGGGATTCTGCGATTTATCCAGCAAACGAAATTGTACGTGCGGTCGAAAACCGTGCGGAGAAGACACGCACGCGTCGTCGAAATCGGCTCGCCTGAGCAATACGCGGCCATATCCGCTGTGTTTGAACAAGCATCGGAACGGGTGCGAGTTCAGCACAAGGAAATCGATGATCTGCAGGGGGTCGGCAATCACCCAGCTGATGTCGATGCTGCCGTCGACATTGCTTTGGAGATCATCGAGCGATTGCCAGAACTGCCCGCCGCTGGAAATGATTTGGCGAGCGTGCGCAAGCTGTTCGATCTAATCGACGCCAAGTTGTTCTTGACATTTCGGCCGAAAAGACTGAAAAAGAGGATTGTGAACAAAGTGGCTCGTGGCGTCGTCACCTTCGGCAACGTCGCGCCGCCCATCGAGATTTATGAGGGCCTAACAGCCCGCAAGAAGGTCAACAGCCCAGCGGCCATATCAGTCGCCGGGCTAGGTGAGTGCCAACCGCCCTCACCCCCCCCAAACACGTAATGGCTCCGGAGAGGAGGGAAAGTCGATAGGAAATGTCAGTCGGGGCGCCCCGACAGACAACTCTGTACTTATCGGGCACTCTGTACTTATCGGGCGATGACGTGACATTGCGGTTTGGACAGTTCGGCGAGACGCTGCCGTTCAACTGTGAAGATCCGCACGCTGTGCCAGCGAGCAGGCGTCCGGCCAATTGCCGCACAGCAGCAAGCAGGCGCCGACCAGATGTTCTGCCTGGGCCGTTCCCGCCAAAGCGGCAAAGCGGCGGGCATGGCGCAGCGCCAAGCCGGGACGACGTTGACGCAGAAGCAGCAGACACTGTCGCCGTTCCCGTTCGGCGGTTCGATGGGCCCGCCACAGCAGCGACAAGTCGCACTTGCAGCGCCGGCATTGCTCGGACCACACCTGTGCGGCGTTGCAGGTTGGGCAACGCATGTGCTCGTCGGTTTGCTGAACAACAGTGGACTGCATTACGACACATCCTGGACGTAGAACACCAGATCATCCAACTTGGCGACGCCGTCTTCGATGTCGCTGAGCGCGTGTCTGTCGATCGCTTCGCGAAGTCGATCCGCCATTTCTTGAATTTCCTCGGCATCCTGCTGGTTGGCCTTCTGGATCAACGCTTCGGCACGATCGAGGATGTCGTTGGCCCGTTGGATTCCTTCCCGCAATTCGGGCGACAAGCCGTCGAAGACCGATTTCTCTTTTGCAACCGGAACCGGTTTCGGCGGGTCGGCTTCCAGAAGCTGTGGATCGACGCCAGCGAAGACGGCTTCGATCTTCTCTTTCGCGGAATCTCGTTCTTCATCCCGAAATCTGGACAAGGCATTCTCGAAGGCGAGTTCTTTGTCGAGACCGGTCATCTTCTCCACGGCGGAGACCGTCAGAATGCCGTCGAGATCAAGCCGAAATCGCACGAGTATTTCATTTCCTTGCTTGGCGTCGGCGAGGCCTTCCAGGAGAAACCCACCGATGTGCTTGTTGTGGCGGACATCGTCGCTTTCGCCCTGATAGACGTCTATTTGCACCTGTTCCTGCCCATCCCATACAGTGCTGAACACTTCCGAACGAGAGGCGGGCAACGCGGTGTTTCGTGGAATAATCGGTGCGAAGTGGTGATCGGATCTTTCGTAGGAGTCGAAACACCGGATACCCAACGTGTGCGGCGTGATGTCGACCAGCACATGCCCGAGGTCGAGCCCGGCGACAAGCCCTCCTTGAATGGCGGCACCCATCGAGACACATAGATCGGGGTCTACTTCGAGGTGGATCGGTTGCCCGAGTTGTTCCTGAAGCATGCGATGCACGAGTGGCGTGCGGCTGGCCCCTCCCACCAGCACCACGCGATCGACTTGTTTTGCCGTCAACTTGGCGTCCGAGAGCGCCTCATCGACCGAGACGAGTGTTTTCGAGATCAAGGATTCAATCAGGGCTTCGTAGTCGAGGCGCGAGATCTCCGTATTCAGGTGAAACGAGGCGCCGTCTTTCTCGGCGATGAACTCTTCCTGGACGGTCGCGAAGGGGTCGAACGAGAGTTCTTTCTTGGCCTCTTCGACGGCTCGAAGAACTCGCGACTTTGCGGTAGGCGAGTCGCGTAGATCGAGATCATGTTCCTTCTGAAACCGGTCACAAACAAAGCCCAAGAGGAGTTGATCGAAGTCGTCGCCCCCCAGTTGCGTATCTCCGTGGCTGGCAAGCACCTCAATCACACCCTGTTCGATCTGGACGATCGAGACATCGAAGGTGCCGCCCCCCAGATCGTAGACGAGCAGCCGTTCCATTTCGTCGGGGTTCGGGTTGTAAACCAGTGCGGCGGCGGTCGGTTCATTGATGATCCGCACGACGTCGAGTCCCGCCAGTTCACCGGCCTCGCGCGTCGCCTCGCGCTGTTGCTCGTTGAAAAAGGCGGGGACCGTAATCACCGCCTTTTCCACTTCGCCGCCCAGCTGCGCTTCCGCCCGCTGCTTGAGCGTTCGCAGCACCATCGCGGAGATTTCCTGGGGCGAATAGCTTTGGCCGCCCAGCGACACGCTTTCGCTTGCTCCGATCTTTCGTTTGATCGATCGAACGGTACGGTCGGGCGCCAATGCATACTGGTTGAGGGCGGATTGGCCGACCAGCAGTGTGCCGTTCGTGTCCAGGCCGACGACGGACGGCAGCGTCTGCCGGCCGTCCTCTTCGAGTACGACGGGTTTGCCATCACGCAATATGGAAACGACGCTATTGGTGGTTCCCAGGTCGATACCCAAGATCGTATCCATGAAATGCCTTTCTTTTGATATTTCAGTATTCGCTAACCGCTTTGACTTCGGCAAAATGGATCACTTTTCCGTGGTGGCAGTATCCGGGCCGCACTTCTTCGACGACGGTTCCCGGTACCCGGGAAAGATCGTTGACGGTCCCGACGGCGGTCATTCGGGTCGGGTCGACCATCTCGCCGATACATTGGATTCGCACGATCGATTGTTGTTGCATGGTTTTGTTGAGACGCGCGGCGATCAAATCGTAGCCTTCAAGCAGCGAATCGAAGACGTTTCGATGCGCGTCGACCTTGTGATCGGCGTGCAGTTGGCGTACCGCGCGATACCATCCACGGCACAACCATCGACGCCACCACGACTGCTTGCGAAAGAGTTCGTCCAACTGATCGCGTTCGTCCCGAAGCCGGGTGTCGACATCTTTCAACAGGTGGTGTTTTGCCAAGCCAATGGCGTCTCGACACCGCTCGAGGGATTCGTCCAACCCAATAATCGCCTCGACAAGCGGGCGCGCGGTTTTTTCCACGGCCTCGTGTTCTTTCGGTTCAATGCTGCGAAACTGCTCAATGGCCGACTGCATCGACAACAAGGTGGCCTCGTTGCGCTCTTCGGTGGAGCGCGTCGCCTTTGTGAGCAGTTTCATGTCGTGCCGCAACGCCGTGAACTGCTCGATCAATTGACAGAGGCCGATCGATTCCTCGCCCGAAGGCTCTTCGCAAGTGTACTCCTCGAACGACTCGCACTCGCGCTGCGTCTGATGAAGCCAATCACGGCAACGCGAGAGAATCTCTTGTTGATCGGGCCAATGGTCCATGTCACCTGTCCGCAAACGAGAGTAAGAGGTCGGTCGGAATCCGCCGCGATTGAACCTGAGACCGCAACTCGCCCAGGATATCGGCGAGCGACTCCTTGTGCTCGATCTCAAACAACTGGCTCTCGAGGCGGCGGACGGGGTTTCGCAGTCGTTCGTAGGCCTCACGAATTTCGGCAAATCGTTCCGGTGCTTGTTCGGGGGGGAACTCGCGCACCAATTCCAAATAGCGACGCCGCAGAGACGGTTCATCGACATCGACGGGAACGCCGAGTATTTGATAGGGATCTGTCATCGGGGATTCCTCTTTGCTTCACGCGGGAACGATCAAAATTGCTCACCCATCTTACGTTCTAGCATTTCCAATACTTCTTCCGGCGTGGCGCCCACTTCCGCGCAGACTTCTTGGATGATGCGCTGCATGTCGTCAATCGTGAAATCATCCTCGTCGCGGGAATCACCGGCATTGCTGTTCTCCATTTCCCCGAACCGGCGCACCAAGCCAGCCGGAGGGATGCTTTCGAGCAGTTCGAGCCCAGAACGAGCCATTTCGAGCAGCTCCTCGTCGCGAGAATCCGTCGACTTCAAAGCCAGGTCGATCGATCGTTGCAACGCCTTCTTGGTCTTGCGCCGATTGCATTTCAATGGTCCTCGCGCGAGTTCAGCGGATCCCGCGAGAAAATGAAAGGTCGCGCACTGTGGGTGTTGTCGCGTTCCCTTGTCCGCGAACTTCGCCAAAAGCGACTGCTCGTCGAGGTCTCCCAGGAAATCACAAACGTGCAAGAGATCCTCCAACTGCCACTTCACGCGCGTGCAACGTCGGAGGTATGCGAGCAGGTCGGGAGTGAAGCGGGAAAGCTCGTTGGCATGCAGCACGGAATAGCCTTGCATCAACACGCACATTCGTCCTGCCGCCGAGCCGTTGCATCTTCGTTTGAGCGCCTTCCGCCATCGCTCTTCGTAGATCGTCGCTTCGGACCAGGGCAACTCGTACCGAATGGATTGGATCAGCAGCGACAACCAAAGGGCTGTTGCTTCGTCCAGAGTCTCTTGAGCATCCGCGATGTGTTGTCGGGCCGCGTCAAGTTTGCCCGCTTTCGTCTCTATGACGGCTTTTTGGGCCAATAGATTAAATCGGTTCACCTGAAACACGCCCAGCTTCTCCGCGCTGGCCAATTCGCGATGGGCTTGGTCGAGGTTTGAAGCCAATGCGAATTCCCTGGCCGCCTCCGCGTGGCAAGTCGCCAGCATTTTTCGCGAATGCTGATCGAGCGGCTTTAGCTCCCGATATCTGTTCGCGTACGCGAAAGCCTTTCGGCCTTCGCCCCGCGACAGATGATGTTGGGCCAGAAACTCCAGGGCGTCTAAACTATCGGGCGCGTGTTGAAGCAGCCGCAGGTAAATCTCGGCCGCTCGTTCGGGGCGGTTCGCCGCGAGATGGCACTTTGCCGCCGTCGAGTAGGCCGGTTCGTAGGTCGGCGCCAATTCGAAAGCTTTTTCGAAGGCCAGTTCCGCATCTTCCTTGTTGGCTTCTATTTCGGCGGAATGATCCTTTCCGCAAGAACACCGGCGAAGACCGAGAACTTCCTTCATCGGGAACTCCGCCAATCGAAACCAAACCAGCCCTTGCGCCAGTTTTCGTTGCGGTGGTGTTAGCGTCGAAATATCCTCCAGATCGTCGAGGTATTTCTTCCAAAAAACCTCTGGATCCTCTTCGAAGAACTCAGATTGCTCACAAGCGATCGCCTTCGCGCGATTCCAATGAGGATCGATCGGCAGCGGCTCGACGAATCGCGCGAACTTGTTCAAGGTGTCGAAATCACCTTCATGAACGAGCTTGCCGGTCAGACAACGAACCAACCGCTGATAAATGTTCCCGTCGATTTCGCGCAACGACCGCTGGACCGCGCGAAACGTTTTCATCGCGCTGGGCCAGTCTTGCTCAGACACCGCCTGCTGAAGATGTGTCAGATGCGTCAAAACAGTCCCGCTCAAAACCTGCGATTCCAGGCGGCGGACCTTCGATTTCAGTTTTTCATCCGCGACGGCCAAAGACGACGGCTGCGTTGCGGCTTTGAGCACCTGAGCAATTCCGGCCGGCGCACGAGACGGATCGAGCCGACTCCAGTTCGCTTCCATGCCTGATGCATCGTGTTGGTAAAAGGCCGCCAAGCCGCGCACGAAAAACTTCCAGTCCGCGAAAAGCGAGTGCCGGGAAATGTCGCGCAAGTGCTTGGCTGCGGCGGAGTGATCGCTTCGTTCCACCGCTTCGAGCGCGGCTCGGATTTTGAGCGCCTCGTCTCGCAATTCCGCCATCGAACTCGGAGTGTGTTCGGGTTGTACCACCGCTTGATCGGCGGCCCTGATGCGCAGACGCTGTTGCTCCGCCTCCGAAAACGAGGAAGCCTCTTTGGGAAGACGATCGAACAACCCCAAGGACAGGAGCAATTCCGGCAGGGCCTCCTGCACAGACGCTTCGGTAACATCAAGGTCAAGCAATTCTTGCGCGATCCGCCGAGCGTCATCAAGCTGACCGTTCTTGAGCAGTTGCTCTGCTCGACCGATATGCGAGATCTCAAGAAAGCTCCTGCTGTCTGCGGACGGAGTTTGTCGGTGCCACACCCGCGCGTCTTTGAGAGCCTGTTTGAAATCGGCTCGCTCAAGACTCCGTTTGACAATGTCGATTGGCAGAGCATTGCGACGACTTTTCGACGCTCTTGATCGTTTCTTGGTTTTCGATCCCAAAGCAGCCTCCGTGCAGCGTGTCGCAATCCAGGTAAAACACCAGGGAATTTCCACCGGTTCCCATACATAATACCCTAGGTTTCGGCATCCACCAAGCCGGGATTGCCTGCACCCAAGATCCGGGTGCAGGGAGGGGCTCGTGTGGCACGTTCCTGTGCTACGCGAAGGGCGTAGCTGGAGTTCACCCCCAATTCGCCGCGCCTTTCGTTCATCAGGTGAACTCGGGTGTCGGGTTCTGGCGAAACGGTGTTCCATGGAGTAGGCTTCTGATGATTCAGGGCGAAGTGGCCGAATTCCAGCCGAGCGAACTGCGATGCGGGGAAATCACTGATGGATGCCGGTATCGAGCTTGTTCATCACCACTCCTCGCCTCGGGCCAAAGTTGCCCTGTTTCGCTCCCTTTTCCGTGGTCGCGAGGATGTCTATGCTCGTCGCTTCGAGAGCCGCAGAACGGGCAAGTCGGGCTATCAACCCGTCTGTGTCAACGAGTGGGCGACGGGGGTGTGCGAGAAGCCTAAGGTCAAGTGCGCCGCTTGTCCGCACCGGCGTTTCTTGCAAGTGACCGACGACGCGATTCGCTGGCATCTTTCGGGCCAAGACGCCGATGGTCGCGATTTCGTCATGGGCGTCTACCCGATGCTCCAGGACGAAACCTGTTTCTTCCTCGCAGCCGATTTCGATAAGGCGCAGTGGCGGGAGGATGTGGGAGCGATTCTCCAAACATGTCGTCGCTTGAACTTGCCGGTTGCCCTGGAGCGATCTCGTAGCGGCAACGGCGGGCATCTCTGGCTGTTTCTCGATGAGGCGATCCCCGCCGCACTGGCTCGCCGGCTCGGCTCCCACATTCTCACCGAGACCATGGTGAGTCGGCCCGAAATCGGCCTGGATTCTTATGACCGCTTCTTTCCCAATCAAGACACGTTGCCGCAAGGCGGTTTCGGAAACCTGATCGCGCTGCCGCTACAGAAACAATCACGACGGCACGGCAACAGCGTCTTTCTCGACGAGCGATTCGAGCCGCATCCCGACCAGTGGGCGTTCCTCTCCTCCGTCCGCAAGATTGATCGGGCCGCAGTCGAGAAGATCGTTCAAAACGCCCAGTCTCGAGGACGCGTTCTTGGTGTGCGCTTTCCCCAGGCGGACGAGGAGGACGCCGAACCGTGGGACGGGCTTTCCTCGGTCGGTGCTCAACGCCGTATGCGATCTTCCATCACCGAGCCGTTGCCGAAGAAGATCGAATTGACCCTCAGCGAGCAGATCTACATCGCCAAGAGCCAATTGCCGCCTGAATTGCGCAACCAACTGCTTCGTCTCGCGGCATTCCAGAATCCCGAATTCTACAAGGCCCAGGCGATGCGTCTGCCGACGTATGACAAGCCGCGCATCATCGGCTGCGCCGAAGATCACCCGAAGTATATCGGGATTCCCCGCGGCTGCTTGGAAGAGGTGAGACGGCTTCTCTCCGACCTCGACATCGGCGTCACAATCCAAGATGAGCGTTACGAAGGTACGCCTCTGGAGGTTGAATTTCAGGGTGAACTCCGGCCGGAGCAAGAGGCCGCCGCCCAGGCGATGCTGACTCACGACACCGGCGTTTTGTCTGCAACGACGGCCTTTGGAAAGACCGTCATCGCCGCCTGGCTCATTGCCCGGCGGGGTGTCAACACACTGATCTTGGTGCATCGCCGGCAACTGTTGGAGCAGTGGGTGGAGCGGTTGTCGTCGTTTCTCAACCTGTCGCCAAAGGCCATCGGTCGAATCGGCGGCGGTCGAAAGAAGGCGACCGGCTCGCTGGATGTCGCGATCATTCAGAGTCTGGTTCGCAAGGGCATCGTCAAGGAGTGCGTACGAGAATATGGGCATGTCATCGTCGACGAGTGCCATCACTTGTCCGCTTGGAGCTTCGAGCAAGTCGCCCGCCAAGCGAGAGCGAAATACGTTGCGGGGTCTCCGCCACCGTCACGCGCAAGGACGGCCACCACCCGATCATTTTCATGCAGTGCGGCCCCGTGCGGCATCACGTCGACGCGAAATCGCAGGCAGCCGCTCGCCCTTTCCGGCATACTGTACAAGTCCGTCCCACATCGTTTCGTCCTCTGTGTGTTGCCGATCCGGATTTGCGAATCCAGATCCAAGACCTCTACAAGGAACTCATTGAAGACGATGCCCGCAACCGTCTCATCTGTGACGAGGTCATCGCAGCCGTTCGGGAGGGCCGCTCGCCGCTGGTATTGACGGAACGTCGAGAACATCTTGACCGCTTGGCCGCCCGATTGTCTCCCGGCGTGCGCCATGTGGTCGTGCTTTGCGGTGGGGGCGGGGCCAAGGAAACCCGCGTAACCAGCGATCGTTTGAAAAACATCCCCGAGAAGGAGGATCGCGTGTTGTTGGCGACCGGTCGATATATCGGCGAAGGATTCGACGACGCGCGACTCGACACCCTGTTTCTGACGCTGCCGGTGTCCTGGCGGGGAACCATCGCCCAGTACGTGGGGCGATTGCACCGGCTCCATCATCACAAACGCGAAGTGCGGGTGGTCGACTATGCCGATCTGAACGTGCCGATGCTGGCGCGGATGTTCGACCGTCGCTGTCGCGGCTATGAAGCCGTGGGGTACGACATCCTACTGCCCGGCAGCGCCGTGCCGGGCTGGCCTGCCGATGTCCCCCTCCCGGTCGATCCGCAGTGGAAAAGCGAGTATGCAGCCAGCGTAAGGCGACTTGTGCGCGACGGAGTCGATGCACCGCTGGCGAATCTGTTCGTCCATACTGCCCGATCGGTAACTCCCGATTCAGAGGGGATCGACCGAGCTCGCAGCGCCAGCGAGGCCTTCCTTTACCGGCGACTTGAGACGCTGCCGGAAACAGTCGGCCTGTTCTCGCTCAATGTCGAATTGCCGATTCCCTTTGATGCGTGGGGACGCATGGAGGTGGATCTCCTCTGCCCCAAGCACCGAATTGCCATTGAACTCGATGGCTCGCAACACCTGGCCGGCACCGACGCCTACCGCCGCGACCGACGCAAGGACGCCCTCCTCCAAGAGAACGGCTACTTCGTGCTGCGATTTCTCGCCGAAGACATCGGCAAGCATCTCGACACCGTACTCGATACCATCCTACGAACGCTATCGCACCAAAGCAAAGCATCTTGCCATCGCCAAGATTGAATCGCTTTGCAACGACAAACTCATTTCCTTTGGAATTGTACAGACTTACAAGTCGGGGCGACTCCCCTTGTACCTTTGTGAACGAAATCCCAGGTCTGTGGCTGGTGCTGTCGGAATTGCCGGAAACCATTGAGTTTCGGGGCGATGCCGTGCTTCAGTACGTTGAGCCTGGGCTCTACACCAAGCGGCATTAGGCCGTAGTCGGTGTGGGCCCTGTTCAAGCCACGACAGTTCTCCCGAGGGTGACCTCATGTCGCCCCGGGAGTATCCCAATGGTACAGAGGAATTCCTCTACACGGATTTTGGCGCCGGTAGGAGCGATCTACGCTCGTTACTCCAGCCGCTACCAACACAGCATCGAAGATCAAGTTCGGACCTGCCAAGAGTGGGCCGAACGAAACGGTGTTGATGTGCCCGAACCACATGTGTTCAATCGATCGTGTGACCAACAAGATCAAGTTCATCCTGAGCGCTCCCGGCGAGACCGAGGAAGACCAAGCCGAGAATCTCGAACAGTTAAAAGAGGCTCGCGCGGAACGAGCAACTCTGCAGAGGCAGCTTGCCGAACTCACTGCGGGGCGTTCTGAAGATGTTGCGATGCCGGAGGGATTGCCTCATTAAGGCAACACAAAGCCTTGCTCACGTCAAATGTTTGGCTGTCATCATGATTGAGCCGTGCAAGGACGCAAGGCTTGTCGGTCTTTCTGCGAATTGAAAAGGAAGCATCCCAATCTGGCAGCTTGTCACGAATGTACCCTTGCACTGCCTGGTGACAATCATGCAACACAGGAATCGAGAGTCTAGCGGACTCAGAATTGTAATCCTTCACAGCTGCTCGAAGCTCGAGCCCGTGGCCAATTTTCCATTGAAAGTAGACATCCGCGCCGAGCGACTCTCGCTCAAGAGAATTTGCCCTGGTGTTTTCTACAGTCAAATCAACAGATGCACAATCCCTTTCTCCATAGGCTACGCCACGCCACTGACCGTCGGATTCGTGATTCCAACGTCTTGCAATTTCGCGTGCAGCTCGCAAAAGGAACCATCTTCATGCCCGAAGTGTCAATCATCCTCGTTTGTCGGTAGGTATTTTTCGTCGAGGACTTTTTTTAGCGGCTCGTATGTGGCGTCAATGGCGACGATGAACAGTTCCGAAATTGCGGTAATGTCATTCTCGGCAAGATCTTTAAGTTGATGAGATTTACCTGTCCAGATCACTTTCCAGCCGTACGACCATCGGCTGTCGCATGTTTTCGACGGGTTCAATGCCTCCGCCAACTGCAAATCGTCCACATTTTCGCGATCTGCCTTTCTGTTGCACCAAGCACGTACTTGAACAGTGACGTAGTCTCGCAGATCAGGGCATTCCGGTGCATTCCTGTTCTTGTCTGGACCCAAGACGTAGTAGATGACGAATCCATCATCCGTATATGCGAGGCTATCCCATCGACCTGGAACGGCATAAAACTCCTGAAGTCGGTCACTTTGATAAGCCGGATAACTGCTAAACCGAAACTCGTCAGCGATAGCCCTCTTCTTGAGATGTTCCTCCACACTGGCCTGAACCTTGCCAACCAACGCTCCCAGACGCGGTATGTTTTCGAGGATGAGCTTGATTGTCTTCTGGTGTCTTCCGTAAAGTGAGTGAACGAGTTCTCGTACTTCTTTGTTCATCGCATTTGATCCTTCAAGCGTCTTGTCGAGGTGACTCTTTAGGCTGGTGACGAGGACGCGCAGCTCGCCCTCGGCCGTAGACTCAAGTTCGGCGAGTGCCGCGACCACCGATTTGTAGGAACATGGTATGTGAGGGCATGCGCTATCGCGGACAAAGGTAGACGATGGCCGGGCCCCAGGTGATAAGAATAGAAGAATACGGTCTTTGACATTCGGGAACCGATCAACCAATTCTGCCTGGTAATCACCGACCTGATCCTCTTGCTCCTCAGCCCAATGCTTATTCTCTATCCCAACAACGCCGATAAGTGTCCTGTTTTGGTCAAAGATCTTGATCAGCAAATCAAGCCTTCTATCTGTTCGCGTTGGCCATTCAGTCGTGACAGACGTGGAGGTACCGTGGAGGCGAAGGCTCTGGCGCAGCGCAAGGCGAAATTCTTTTTCCGCTCCTTCTCGGTGAACTTGGTCAATCAACAAATCAAAGAACTTCGTCCCGAATCCATGGTCCTGCGAGGAGTCGAGTAAATGAGCTAGTGCGCGAGAAGATGCGTTTTCCGAAAGCGCCTCAAGGAACGCGAAAAGGTCAAATTCGGGTTTGAACTTAGAGAGTTGAACGTATTCGTCGTCCAACAACAACTTGTCGATCTGTTCTTCCACAATGGTGATCTCGTCAGGCATTCGCGTATTCCTCATTCTCATTTCGCTGTCGTTCAATGAAGCAGTTTTCGATTGGCATGGATCAATCAGCGCAGTTCATCGCAATTCCATTCTGCAACTGCTCCACTAGTAACGTTCTCAACTCGACCGGACTCACCACTTCTGCAAACCCGGTCCACCCCAGAAGCCACCACAGAATCTCTTCCAGGCCATCTACCCGAAACGTAAGTGTCGCACTGCCGTCCTTATATCTTTTCACCTGCTGCGTATGGTGCCACTTCGTCTCCGTGACCTGCGTGGCGGCGTCTTTCGTGAATCGGATCTCGACATCGTAGTCCTCCCCTGCGCGAAACACGGACCAGGCATTGCCGAAGTATTCGCCGATGTCAAAATCTTCGGGCACCAGCGAAGGCTTTTCAAGCTGACGCAACGCTTTGAATCGCGGAACGCGGTAGGTTTTCGGATCGCTGTCTTTGCTGGCCCGCGCGATCAGGTACCACGACTGTCGCAACAAACAAAGCCGATACGGGTGGAGCGTCAGTCGCAAAGAGCTATCCAGATACGGGCTTTCGTACATCCCGGCAAGTTGCTTTCCCTCAAGCAGTGCTTTTTGAATCGTTTGGATCGTGTCACGATGCTTGGAGTGATCAGTCAACTTGAGATCAAGCACCTCGATCATACGACGGGCGTCCGCCAAGAGCCGTTGCGCGTCGGTATGGGAGGTTGCCGCCAGTTTTCTTGTCGTTGCTCGCGCTCCGGCCCCGGCATCGACACCCGGTGCCGCCGCAACCGATGTCGCGACCACTTGGTCGAGCAACTCCTGCTCCGACAAGTTCATCACAGGAAACTTGAAGCCCTGATCAACACGGAAGCATCGCTGATGCACATCGTGTCGCCACGGTATACCGCTTAGCGTGAGAACTTCAAGGGCCCGATAGATCGTCCGCTCAGAGCACTCCAGCTCTTTAGCCAACGCCGCCGCGTCCCAACGACCGTTGCCCTGGATCAACTCCAAGACACGCATGATCCGAGCAAACCGGTCCGCCTGCCGAAGGTGCCGTTCAGAATCGGGCCGCGCTGATCTTCCACCACGTTTCTTCTTTGCCATGACCACCTCACCTACGCCGAGTCTGCCCAAGTGGCTGTGCCTGCAAGGGCCAACATCTGACAAAGTTTACCAACAGCGGAAATCGAAACAAGTAACTAGAAGCCCATATCTAGTCCCTCGTCGGGACTTGCGAACCGGGCGTATTCCCCTTGCCAGCGCAGTTCAATCTCACCGACAGGTCCATGCAGTTGTTTAGCAACAATGATGCCAGCTCTACTTGCGTAGTCCTTTTGTTCTTCGCCACTGTGGTAATACCCGTCTCGATGAAGAAACAAAACGAGGTCAGCAAACTGCTCGATTGCGCCGACCTGTCGCAGGTGCCTCAGCCGTGGACGATTGTCATCGGCGTCGTTCGTCGAACGGATCAATCGAGTTATACAAAGTACCGGCACATTCAATTCGACCGCCAATGACTTCAGCCGACTAACGGCTTCAGAGGCTTGTTCGTGTTGCGGGATATGTGGGTTTTCTGGCCGAATCTTTTGGAGGCTGTCAACGACGATCAAGCTCAACGTTCCGGTGCGTTGCTTTGTAAGACGTGCTAAGGCGGCTATCTCGGCAACTGTGCGATGCGCTTTGTCGTCGAAAAACAGAGCCGCCGCGCCGATAGAAAGCTGTGCCGCATACAGTCGATTTAGATCCTCTTCGGATACTGTCCCGTCGCGCAGGCGTTGTATATTCACTTGAAGCATCGAGCAGATCAACCGATCTGCCAGCACGTTTGATGGCTCGTCCAGACTGACGAAGAGCGTGTGTAGTTGCAATCGCATGGCGACATACTCAGATACATTCAACGCAAATGACGTTGTTCCCATTCCGAGTGGCGCTGCTAGGACAATCAGTTCTCCGGCCGGCAGTCCACCGGTAAGACCGTCCAGGTCGAGGAAGCCGGTTTCAACCGCGTGCTTCGGAAACTTGCCCGCCATTCGGTCGTCGAATCGACGGAACGCATCCTTCAAGATGTCGCGGATATTTTGAGCAACGTGAGTGTCACCTTGCTGCTGAATGGCCATCATTTCGCGACGTGCCCAAACTACGATGTCGCGCTGGGATTGGGACGGTTCATAGCTTTCCTGGAGAACATCGGTGGCCAAGCGAATCAGTTGCCGTCGCAGCGCGGTCTCTTTGACCTTATCCGCGTACAACATAACTTGGTCTGGTCTGCAGGCGGTGGTCTCAAGCTGATGAATGAAACATGCCCCGCAAACGTCGTCGTACGAACCAGCCATTTTCATGTGATATGCGAGCAATCGGGAATCGAAGTCCCGATCTCCTGCACGGTAGTTGAGCATTGCTTCGTAAAGACCTCGATTCTTCAAATCGTAGAAGTCCTCTGGCTGTAGTACGAGTGCAACCTCTTCGCAAATCTCGGGGCACCGAAGGATAGCTCCAAGTACCGCAACTTCGGATTGCAGATTGCACGGTGGCACTCGATTCGTTGCGTGCAACAATTCGCCAAGTGTTTGTTCACCACTCCGCCGTCGCTCTTTGGCGTTTGAATCGTTCCCATCATCCGACACGTTTGACGCTCCTTGCGATTCGGAGATCGAACAGCCACAGCTTCCTGAACTCTACGCGACGACAATGACACAGGTGGGACAATCTGATCTTTTGCCTCACCGAATTATGGATTGACCTGCCTATGACAGAGGGTTGCCGAATGATGTGTTGAAAGCACCAACCAAGCGATGGAATGAGTGAGATAGCAGCCGACCAGGAGAAGCACATGATTGAAACGACTAACCGGCTGTCGCCAGGTATTTTGACAGCATCCCGCAACTCCCAAGTTGACGACGTCAAAGCATTCTCGTCGGATGACGAACTGCTTGAGGCGGCGGCCGGGTTATTCAACGCCAGGAAAAAGATCAACGAGGCGGAGCGACATGCGTTGCGGCGATCCGGTCCACCAACGGACACCGTCGAATCACTGCGGCGCGACGAGGCAAGCCGTACCGCGCGATGGAACAAGTCAGTTCGCTTCACTAAGAACGGGGTGTTGCTCTGTCAACTGTCAGAACAGCACAGTCTCGACCGCGTCGAGTTCAATGTATTGGTTCTCCTGGTCCTCAGCCAACTTTCGCTGCTCGATGAAAAACCGCGAAACAACGCCGACATCGTTCGGCTGATCGCCGACGCTGAAATCCCAAAACCCCGGGCATTGCGGGCGCTCGCGGACGATGGGAAGCTAGTTCGGTCCCAACTAATTGTGTTTGACGACCCCGATGAGGAGTTCTCGGAACGAACGCCGATCGCTGATCCTTCAATCTGTGATCGTATTCTGGGGACAGGGGATGGCGACAACTCTGCATTCGCATCATCCGAGGAGGAGTTTTACCTCCAGTTGAGTAAAGTGACACGTCTGCTCGGCAGGAAGAACGAACGGCTCAGAGACATACAAAATGGGTACCCAAGTGGTTCGAGGGTCACCAAGTTGCTGCGGCAGTCAAAACGGTTGCAAAAAACCATATCCGATCTCCTCGAACAAAACCCAGATTGGAAACTCAAACGGCTTTTCGACCTGTGTGACGGCGCACCGGAACGGCTCATGCTGCTGGCTCTGATTGGAAAGGAGTTGGGACATCTGAGTCCAGATGACAACTTGTTCACTGGGGGCGGACTCTCCAGAGGGGCGAGTTGCAACATGGATGGTGATCGCGAGCTTTTGGGCCTGTTGAAACCCGATCAAACTCTGGTGCGGGAGAAACTTATCCAGCCGTGCGGTGGAGAGTTCGAGCTAACAAGCGATGAAGCGGCCGATCTTGAAAGGGTTGAGTTCGAGTTGACGGCCGAAGCGTTGAAGTTGCTCGACTTCGACAAAAAGCTGATCCGTGCCAGATCCAGTGAGTTTGCTCCGCGAAAGGCATGTACGTCACTGGCACAACTCGTGCTGCCAGATGACGCTAAAAAGGTGATCGACCTGGCAATCGCAAACGCACAAAAGGCGAGCGTTCTAATAGACGACTGGGGGCTTGGAGAACTGATTCCGTATGGTCGTGGATTAACGCTCCTGTTCTCCGGCACACCCGGCACCGGAAAGACAGCAACTGCCGAAGCATTGGCAAACGAATTAGATAAACCGATTCTCGTCGCAGATTACTCACGGATTCAAAACTGCTTCGTCGGTCAAACCGAGAAGAACATTGTGCGGGTCTTCCGGGAAGCCAAAAAGCACGAGGCGGTTCTGTTCTGGGACGAAGCCGACGCAATGTTCTTTGATCGGGATGATTCCAGCCGAACCTGGGAAGTGCGCGATGTCAATGTAATCCTCCAGCAATTGGAGCGATTCGATGGCGTGTGCATCTTGGCAACGAACCGGATAATGGCCCTCGACAAGGCGTTGGAGCGCCGCATTGCCATGAAGGTGATCTTCGAGCGTCCAGACAAGGTGATGCGACAGAAGATTTGGAAAAAGCTGCTACCCGAAAAGATGCCTATCGGCGGTGAGGTCAATCTCGATACTTTGGCTGAGTACGACCTGTCCGGTGGCGAGATAAAAAACGTGGTACTCAACGCAGCCCGTTCGGCACTTCTGCGAGATACGCCATCCGTCGTGACGAAAAGCGACTTCGACAAGGCGGTTGAGATGGAATTGAAGGGTTGCTGGTCCGGTCAACAACGTGGCCGCATCGGGTTCTAGGCCGACAGATACTCTATACCTGAAACGCAGGCCATCGCCCTAACCAGCAGGGCCCGAGCTGGGAAGGGTCTTCGATCTGAATGATTGCACGCCTTGCAGCATGACGAATAGCTAGGTCCCCGCTGGACAGACACTTGTTAAGTTCGGAAATGGCCGTTATTGCTGGCGGCCCGATTGCACCAAGTGCGTCCGCGGCTGCGGCGCGCTCAAATATGTGACCATGACAGAGTAACTCCCGGAGGAGGGATAGTGTTGGCTCGTCACACGGTTCAACGTCCCCGATTATGTTTATGGCCCGTGATCGAAGCACGGGATCGAACTGCCGATGGCCATGCTCATCGAGAAGCAATCTTCGCAAGCGGACAAGTTCTTCATCAAACACGGCCCGGGCGGTCACAATCTGCACACGCAATGGGCGGCAGGTCGAGGGCCGGACTACGTCGCCTTCCTGCGAGACTATCGCGGCGCCATGCGCGATCTCAGCCAGCGATACGGCAAGGTTCGGGTCATTGGGCTCTATTCTGCACTTTAGGCGATCAGATTGCCAGGTCAAGGAGGACCTCGAAGAGCCTGTGAAATTTGCGATTGTTTGGGGTGGGAGGCAGAGCGGCGAGGAATTTTTCTTTCAGCATTTCGCGGGAAA
>Ga0180435_10001903_pt1 | contig 21443 bp, 10 predicted proteins | sample SS_ome_3_FD_132467 | JGI IMG/M metagenome (GOLD analysis project Ga0180435, IMG submission 132467) | Hypersaline lake sediment archaeal communities from the Salton Sea, California, USA - SS_3_S_1 metaG | ecosystem: Environmental > Aquatic > Non-marine Saline and Alkaline > Hypersaline >...
CAGCCAGTTCCCGTAACTGAATTCGATGCGTTCAATTCCCGACGAATCCCTGACCCATGCATCCACATTCAGGGTCGATCCTGCCTCCACCTCAACGGTATCTGACATGAATTCAACCCCGGGAACCTCATGGTCGAGCCGCTCCAGGATATCTTCCGTGGATTCACAGGAGGTAAAGACCATCACTAAAAACATTATGGGGATCACTGCTGTTCTCATTTGCATATGTTTTTCTATCATCATTCTTCGATTCATTTGCTGATTATCTCAGCCGGTTACCCATGCCTTTTTTAATCTATAAACAGTCTGTCACTGAACTATTTACCTTTGCAGACCGTTGATCGCATGGTCCCGGTCTATTCCCACCCGGGATTCTGTGTTACATATCCTTTCAGCACTTCTTTCCTTGGAATCGGGTACCAGTTGAATTTTGCATCAAACACCCTGTTCTCTACCTCGAACCTTTGATAACTGTATGTAGTGTCAGCTGCGTTAAAACCGATCCGCATCCCGTGTACCGGCCTGTTCAGCACCTGCTCCGCATCCATCCACCGGCGCAGGTCCCAGAAACGGTGCTCCTCGAAGGCAAGTTCCACCATGCGTTCCTTCTTCAGGCGTTCCCGCATCTGGCCCTTGGTCATGCCGGCAGGATACCTTGCGCGACTGGTCAGGATGTAATTCCGCTTCCTGAGATCATACACTGCATCATATACCGAATCGATCGGGCCGTAAGCCTCATTCATGGCTTCAGCATAGTTCAGGTAAGCCTCGGCAAACCTGAAAATGATCCAGGGCTTCCGTACCGTGGTCCCGCGATCCAGATCAACGGAGGGATCTATAAACTTCTTCAGGTAATACCCGGTCCGTGTAGCAGTAGGTGCAGACTGGAGTCCGTCCTTGCCGCCCACATACGTTTCCACCGGTCGTCCCTTAAAAACTACACTGTTGTACAAAATGGTGGCATAGAACCGGTCATCGCGGTCAAGGTAAGGATTGTTCGGATCATACCTGCTGTCCTGGGCAATGGGAACCCCGTACTTGGTGTCGAAGGCATCTACCATCTCCTGGGTCGGGTTGGTGAGCCCCTGACCACCATAACTCACAGGAAAATTCAACCGTTCAAAGTTGTTGGTGTTCTGCGGCTGCGTGGCAAGGAGCACCTCCCTCGAATAGGGATTCTGGAATACATATTCAAACCTTGACTCCAGGCTTACCACAGGTCCCCGCATCGCAAGCAGGTCTCCTGCAGCTTCGGCCGCCCGTTCCCACTTGGACACATCATTCCCGGGATTGTTGAGCGGACTGGCGGCATACAACAAAGCCCTGGATTTGAGTGCAAGGGCGCTGGCATTAATGGCACGACCCATGTCCGCGTCTGTGTTCTGCTCCGGAAGATATATAAACGCCGTATCGCAATCTGCCACGATCCGTTCCACCACCCCATCAAAGGAAAGCTGGGGAATATCCTCCGCTGTTTCAGTGGTCAGCACCTCGTCGACATATGGAATGCTTCCATACCGCTTGACCAGCTCAAAGTGGAACATGGCACGGAGGAAGATCGCCTCACCGCGCATCCTGGGCCGCATCGCTTCAGGAATACTGTTGGTCTCCTCAATGGTCGTGGTCAGCTTCATCAGGAACAGGTTCACCTTCCTGATCCCTGCATAGTAATGGTCCCACACATCATCCGGGTTCATCGTGGAATTCACTCCCCCGTTGTTGAACATCTGTACCATGCTGCCGGAATATGAATGCTCCGCCTCATCGCACCCCGACGATAGCATGGCATTGTCGTACCTGCTGAATCCCGGCTGCAGGGTATTGTAGGCATTGAAGAGGAACCCGGGCGCATAGTGCACGTCCGAGAAGATCTTGTCCTCCGTAAGGGTGATATCCACTTCCTTGTCAAGGAAAGCATCCTCGCATGAATGTGGCACAATCAGCGCTACCCCGAAAATCATTAAGAAGAAAATCCTTTTTATCATAGCATCCATTCTTTGAAATTAAAACTTGAGGCTGAGACCTGTGTTGAACACCCGCATCACGGGATAACCGGTCACACCGGCATCCGGGACTTCGGGATCCAGGTTGTACCTTCCGATCATGTCCAGGCTGGCAAGGTTGTAAGTGTTCAGGAAAAACCGGATTCCACTCATCCCCAGTCGCGACATCACCCGGTCGGGAAGGGAATACCCCAACTCAAAATTCACGAGCTTCAGGTAATCGGCCCGCTTCGCCCAGAGGGTGGAAATATTGTAGTTGTTGTTGTTGCTGATGGTGGTAAGCCTAGGGTACTCCGCCTTGTTCTCTCTGCCCGCCTGCCAAGCTTCATAAGCAATGGCCGTGGCCTTGTTGTTGTTCTGCAAAATCCAGATACTGTTGTTGGTCAGGAGCACGGTTCTTCCAAACGTTCCGGTAACCGCCATGTTCAGGTCAAAATTCTTATACCCTGCAGTAGCCAGTATGCCAAGGTTCAGCTGCGGAATAGAATTGCCGATCACCACCTGGTCCTGGTAATCGATCAGGTTATCGTCGTTCTGGTCCCTGTATTTGACATCCCCGGGCTGCACGGTTTCGAAGGTGTGCAGCGGACTGGATTCAATATCGGCTTCATCCCTGAAAAATCCCACTGCCTCAAGTCCCCAGATGGCTGAAGCGGATTTTCCTTCCCTTGACTGGTAAGCGGGGAGCCCCTCGGCTTCGTCCATATTCAGGATCCGGTTAAAGGCAAAAGAGAGGTTGCCCTGCAGGGAATAAAACCAGTTGCCCTCCCGTGCCCCGTATTTAACCATGGTTTCGAATCCACTGTTCAGCACGGTCCCGTTGTTTTCATAGGGCAGGTTCTGACCGATGATTGATGGGATCGTGTTGGTACCCGTTGTGATGATGTTCACCCGGTAATGTGAAAACAGGTCGAAGGCCACTTCCATGCTGTTCTTCATCTCCATGTCAAATCCGACATTGATGTTGTAGGACTCCTCCCAGCCAATATCCGGATTTGGCAGCCGTCCTTCGTAGGAACCGTCCGATGTACCATACCCCGAACCGAAAATATACCCTCCGCCTGCATAGAATTTCTCCTCGAACGGGAAACGCTCAACACCCAGCCGGCCGTTCCCGGTCTTGCCAAGGGATCCCCGCATCTTCAGGAAATTGAAACGCTTGCTGTCGCTCATGAAGGATTCGTTGGACATGATCCAGGCCCCGGAAATGGCAGGAAAGAAACCAAAACGGTGTCCCTGCATAAAATTCTCTGATCCGTTGTAGGCAAACCCAACCTCTACGAAATAAGTGTTGTCGATCCCATAGGTGGCCCTTCCGAAAAACCCCTGGTTCGCGTAGGCAATATTGTTGCCGTTCAGGAAATACTTCGATTGCATGTACTTCAAATCCGCCGCCAGGGCGGCATTTTCATCACCGCCGGAATAGGAGAACCCGCCGATGGTGGTCAGCATATACTCAAAACTCCCGTCGAAGCTTTCCGTGTTGATGCTGATATCGCTGTTCTCTCCATACTGGATGTATTCTGTTGTATCGGTGGTGATAAACTCCTGGTAAACTGCATAGGACTGGCTTCTGCCTGTAGAATAGTAATTGGTACCGTCCAGGCCGATCATCCCGTTCAGGGAAAGTCCATCCAGCAGGAAGTCCAGCTGTTGCGTCGCTTCCACATTGGCCATCAGGATCCGCCTGTAATTGTCCCGGTACCCGGTCCGGGAGATCATCCCCAGTGGATTGTTCCTGTAAATGGAAGTTCCTGCTATGGAACTGTCACGGTTGAGCACCGGCATGGCATTGGGCGGCAGCTGCGACAGGGTGGAGAATATCGAACCTGCACTGGAATTGGGCACATGCCGGTTTTCCACCCGCGTGGCAAGGTCCACCGAGACCAGCAGTGACTTGGTTACGTCCACATCTATATTGGAACGCAGGTTGTACCTGGTAAACTTCGGGTTGGTGTTGTATTGCGGATTTACATCGGCATATTCATAAATTCCGTTCTGCAGTGTGGCTCCCATGAACATGAAATACCTGATGGTAGGTGTGCCGCCACGCATCGACAATTTGTACTGCTGCTGCGGTGCATATGACTTCAGGAATTCGTCGTACCAGTCCACGTCCGGGAAGGTATAGGAATCCTGTGTCCCGTCGTACATCGACGGATCAAACCTGGGATCCTCCGGAACGGGCAGTCCGTCGTTTTCAAGCGCCTGCTGGTACAGCTCCGCATACTCCTCTGAACCCAGGTAATCCGGCAGCCGGAAAGGCGCCTGGAAACCGGTCTGTGCAATGAAATTGATCTCCGGACGGCCGGTGAAACCCCGCTTGGTCCGCACGTTGATGACACCGTTGGCACCCCTGATCCCATATTGCACGGTGGCCGCAGCATCCTTCAGAACACTGAAGGATTCGATCTCCATCGGGTCCATCTGCCTGAAATCCCTTTCCACGTTGTCAACCATCACCAGCGGCTCACGGAAGGAATTGAAGGTCCCGATCCCCCGTACATAAATGGACGAATTGTCATACCCCGGTTCATCTCCTGAGTTTTTAATAACTGTGAGCCCGGTGGCCCTTCCTGTAATGGCGTTTGAAAGGTTGGGAACCGGTGTTTTTTCCAGGTTTTCAGCATGCACCGTTGAAATGGAATGGGTCAGCCCCACTTTGCTCCGTTTCCCGTAAGCCACTTCTACCATACCAGCATCTTCGGAAAGATCAAGGACGATCTCCATGGTGGAAGTATTCTCTTCCACATCCCTGGAAACAGCTTCGTAACCCTGCTTGCTGAAGTAGAGGGATTTTCCCGGTGTAACGACAATTGAAAACTGGCCCTCCGCATCAGTGAAACTGTGCGTAAATTCATCCGGCACCGATACATTGACATCCGGGAGCACGTCACCCCGGGCATCCCTGACTGTTCCCGTGATGGTCCTGCCTGCATCGTCCTGGCCGTTCAACCTGGCAGTGCCTGTAATGACCATTGCAAGCATGAGGCAGAAAGTCGTGGTGTGTTTTATCATTCCTTGCATCTTTTTTTTCTTAAGCAGTTTTGGGTGTTGATTTTGTTACCAGCCTGGGTTTTGCTGAAAAAGCGGGTTCTTGTTCATTTCAGAGATCGGGATCGGGTACAGGTCCATGTACTCCCTGTATACCCGCGTTTCAAAAGGTTTCTTCGTATAGGTGAGGTTTCCTTCCGTATCCTTCTCGATGTACATTTCGTACATTTCGCCACCGAACCATTCAGCTCCCTTTTTCCATCTCCTGACATCCCACCAGCGGTGCTCCTCGAAGGATAGTTCAATGGCCCGCTCATTCACGATCCGCTCCCGCATCTGGTCCTGCGTGAGTCCGGCAGGCAGGATCACAACACCCGACCGTGCACGAACTGTATTCACGGCATCGTACACAGCTGCCGTGGGACCCTCCACCTCGTTCAGCGCCTCCGCATAGTTCAGGTACATCTCGGCAAGGCGGAAGTAGATCCAGTCGTGGTACGCCTGTACCGATGTATTGTTCTGTACTTCTTCGGGCAGGTATTTCCGCACATAATATCCGGTGCTCGTAAACTCGGCAAGCACCTTTCGGTGTTTTCCATTAAGTGCCTGGTCCAGGTCGGGGGAAACAAAGGTCTCCACCGTAACATCCTGCCATACCGCCCCGTTGTATAAAATGATCTTGTAGAACCTGGGATCCCTGTTCACGTATGGATTGTCCGGATCATACCCCGAACCCGGAGCATCGAACATCATCCCGTTGTTCATTTCAAAGAGGTCCACGAAATTCTGTGTTGGGGCCACAGCGCCTGCGCCTTCAAATCCATCTCCCTTCGGTGCCCATACGTTGATCTGCGCATTCCCGAATCCTTTTGGCGGTTCATGCTTGTGAAAGATCACTTCCCTGTTCCCGTTGTTGCGGCGGGTAAAGAACAGCCTTTCGTAATCATCCGCGCCGTTCCCGTTATCATACAATTCATACGCCGGGGTGCCCCCCTCATCTGTAAGGTCAATCACCGCTTTGGCCGCATCAGCTGCCAGCTGCCATTTGTCCGCGTTGGTGATTTCCAGGTCCCAAAGGGGACTGGCAGCATACAACAGCATCCTCGATTTCAGTGCCATGGCTGCACCCTTCGTGGCGCGTCCCAGTTCGTCATCCGGACGGGTAACAGGCAATGTTCCGATCGCCTCCTCGCAATCTGCCAGCACCTGGTCCACGCATTCCCTGTAGGAATCCCGCGGAAGATTCAGCTCATCACCCGGGATCAGTACTTCCTCCAGGATAGGCATCCCCCCGTAGCGCTTGATCACTTCGAAAAAATAGAATGCCCGCAAAAAATACACTTCCCCCACCATGTGGTCACGCACCTCCTGGTCTGGGAACGGGATCACATCCAGTTTCGACAGGAAAATATTGGCCTTGCGGATCCCCGAATAGCAATTGAATATCTGGTTGTCCACCCCGTCATAACTCCCGAAGTTCAGGGTCTGGGTGCCATGGTAACCCATGTAGGAATCCGATTCATCCGATGCCGACGACATAGGAACAGGCTGGAAATTCCCCAGCCGGTTAAAACCTGCCACCAGGTGACTGTACATATCGGCATGGTACCGCTGTGCATTCTCAAATACCGTGAATACCTTCTCTTCGTCCAGGTTCAGATCGGGTGCCCGGTCCAGGAAATCATTCTCACACGATACCATGGACAGGGTGACCAATACTGTTGCTATGATTTTATTGAATTTCATGCCTGTCATGTTTTTAGAAATTAAGGTTGAGACCCAGGTTGTAGGATTTCAGTGGTGGCATGCTGCCGCCCCGCTGGTCCCTGTTGTCGGGATCGATGTAGGGTTCGTCTGCCAACAGCACAAGGTTCACGCCCGAAAGGTAGATCCGAAGCGATTCAGCCTTGATCCTGCTGAGCAACGAGGAGGAGAAGGTGTAACCGATCTCCGCATTCTTGAGCCGTACATAGTTCCCCGAACCAAGGCTGTAGGTGCTGCCCGCCTCGTTGTTCTGGTAAGGACCATAGAGCCTCACGTATTCTTCTGATCCCGAGGTTTCCGGGGTCCAGTATTGCCAGTGCTTCGGGAAAACATTCTCGTTGTTGGAAAAATGCCACATGATCTCCCAGTTTTTCCAGAACGAGGCCCTGGAAACACCCTGCACAAGTGCAGAAGCATCAAAACCCTTGTAGTTGAACCCGATGGTCACGCCATAGCTGACTTCAGGTACATAGGAGTAGCCTGTCCTGACCTGGTCGAAACGGTTGATGACCCCGTCGTTGTTGATATCCTCAAACCGCAGGTCACCCGGGTACAGGAAGTTGTTCCCCGCGATACCTCCCAGCTGGGAAATCTGCGGAGGAGCATTGTAGATCTCCTCGTAATCCTGGAATATGCCTGTATGGATATATAGCAATCGTGTTCCTATGGGATACCCCTCTTCCTTCTGGTAGTCCAGGGTCATGTATGCATCGTCTTTTTTCAGCACGGTGTTGTGCGCATAGGAAAAGTTCCCCCGAACATAGTAGGAAAACTCCTTCCCGATATTGTAACTGTGGCGGAACTCGATCTCAAACCCTTCGTTCTCCACAATACCCACGTTCGCTGCGCTGAATTCAGCCCCGACGTAATTCGGCCTGGTATTGGCAACGGTGGTCAGGATATTGTCGCGGTACTCGTAGAAATAATCCACATTCAACCCGAACAATCCATTGAAAAAGTCAGATTCAAAGCCGATGTTTTGCTTCCGTGCCACTTCCCACTGCACATTCAGGTTCGCAATGGTCCCCTGCCTGATCCCGGGATACCAGTTGTCGCCTGTTCCAAACCAGGCGCCACCCTCTTCGAGATACTGCTGCAGGTAAATGAAACGGTCGCTGCCGATTTTGTCATTCCCCACCCAGCCGAGCGAGCCGCGGATCTTGAAACTGCTCACTACATTGGTAAATCCTGAATTGCGCAGCCAGGGTTCATTGGTGAGGATCCATCCCAGGGCGAATGCCGGGAACAGGCCGTACCTTCTTTCAGGTGCAAAGTTCTCCGATCCGTTGTACCCCACATTTACCTCGGCCAGGTAGCGCCTTCCATAGTCGTAGGTCACACGTCCCACCAGGCCCTCCGTGGCGAACGGGGTCTCTGCATTGATGTATTTCAGGTCACGGTTGGCCAGCACCAGGCCGGTGACACTGTGATCGCCGAATTTCCGGTTGTAGTTCAGGCTGACCTCATAATAGGTCTTGCGCGTATCGTACACGTTCCCCCAGGCATAATATAGCGGCCTGGTTTCACCAAATTCGGTGTATTCCTGTGTCGGAAGGTCATATTCGAACACCGAGAACCGCTCTTCATAATTGCGGTTCATGGAGCCGTTGTCATCAAAGGCCAGCTGCCCGTTCAGTGAGAGTCCCTTGGTAATGAAATCAAGTTTGTACTTCAGGTTGATGCCCATCTCCAGGATGCTCCTGGTCTCCTTGTAAAAACCACGGTCGCGTACCTGGCCAATGAGGTTGGTGCGGCTGCTGTTCCCTGCAAGTGACCCATCGGGGTTCTGTACCGGGGTATACCGACCTGCAAGCGCAAAGGAACCCCTGTAGATCTCCCAGCTGCCATACCAGGCAGCAGCCGGATTGGTCCTGTTTTCGATACGCGAACCCAGGCTCAGCGAAGCTGTAAAGTTTTTTGTCACGTCGATGTCAAAATTGGAACGGAAATTCAAACGTGAAAAATTGGTGTAGGGATCGTAATTGTACACCCCGTCCTGTGTAAGGAACCCCCCGGAAACAAAATACTTGATGGTCTTTGTTCCTCCCTGTACATTGAGGTTGTACTGGGAGAGGGTGGAAAAATCCTTCATCATGATGTCCGTCCAGATAAAATCAGGATGCGTATACGGGGAAGCATTTGTCCTGAAATTCATCATGTCCTGGTGGTTGAATGGCGCCGCCACCTGGTTGCCACCCACCTTGTGCAGGTTGGAAAGCATGGCACCCTGGTAGGAACCCAGTGGCTGCGGAATACGCGTGGGCACGGTCAGTGCCGTCTGCGCCGTGAAGGATATCTTCGGCTTGCCTTCCATGCCGCGCTTGGTGGTGATGATGATCACACCGTTGGCTCCCTTCACACCATATACAGCAGTCGCTGAGGCATCTTTCAGGATGCTCACCGTCTGGATCTCATTCGGATCAATCTGCGCGAAACCATCCCGGATGATCCCGTCCACCACGATCAGCGGGGCAGAGTTGCCGTAGGTGGCCTGACCGCGGATGAAGATCTGCGCCTCGTCCCGTCCGATCTCACCGGAGGGTTGTACCACCTCCACGCCCGACAGCTTGCCGGCAAGGGACTGGGTAATATTCGAGACGGGGATCGACACGATGGTCTTGTTGTTGATGGACGAAATGGATCCCACCACCGTTTCCTTGTTCTGGATCCCGTACCCTACCACCACGACTTCCTCGAGGGTTTCGGTATCAAGGTTCATTTCCACGTTGATGACCTCTCTCCCTTCCACCGGAACCTCAACTTCACTGTAACCGATGTAGGAAAACACCAGTGTGGCACCGGTGCCCGGTACCCGGATACTGTAACTTCCATCTGTTGTGGTAATGGTCCCGGAGGTGGTCCCCTTGATGAAGATATTCACCCCGATCAACGGCTCACCGGTCTGGGCATCCGTCACAACGCCTGTTACCGTTGCCGGCTGCTGACCGGAAACAGTGTTGAAACACAGGATTGTTAACAGTAACAACAGGGAATATCTGAATGCTGATTTTCTCATTTTCCGACAATATGTGGGTTGATAAATCTTTGCGTTAATCTTGTTTTGTAAACCTGTATACCCAGGTCTTCAGTGTCTTGTTGTACCGGTCAAGGGCAAGTATCTCCTCATCGGTCAGTAATTCCGTGGAATCCTGCGGTTGCGGCGTGAACATCACCATTCTTTTGCGCTCCCCGATAAAGGTTTTGATCCTGATCTCCAGCTCCTGGTCGGTAAGACTGAGCATGGTGAACCGGATGGGATAGGGTTCGTAGCTGTTGTTGCCGTTCCAACGGTCCATCGACAAATCAAGGAGCGTGTCGTTTGTGATCAGCCAGGTGCCCGACCGGTCCATGGTATCACAGGAACTGAACAGCCTGTAGATTCCGTTCTGCTCGATCAGCAGCCTGGTGCTGCTTTCACAATCCGACATGGAGATCTCAACACCATCTTCCAGGATCGCCTCCTGCGCCCAGTAACCCGGCAGCAGGCCTGCGTTGTCGGTCAGTGCATCTTCACAACCGGTGCCCAGCACCAGCAGGAACAAAAAGAGGGGTAACATCATTTGTCTCATAACTCATTCTTGTTTTGTTGCGGTTTGAACCAGCCGGCAGGGATTAAAGATTTCTGATATAGGAAAGCACCGTTTCCTGCAGGTCTCCTGCATCGGTAAGATCCTTGCGCTTCATGACCAGGGAACTTTCGTCGATCTGCTCAACATAATACCCGGCAGGCAACAGCGCTGCAATATTCAGCATGTCGTACGTGTAATTCCAGCCCGAGAAAATACTGTCCCCGGCACATCCGTCGTACAGGATACAAAGGTTATACTCCTGGAATTCAAGGGTGCTTAACTGCTCACAGGCCGATAAGGTAACTGGCTGATCATCTACACTTTTCGCAGTAAGTTCCCAGGTCCCCAACAGCTGATCGTAAACGCCCGGTGCTTCTTCCTCACACGAGGTGGCGAATAACATGAAAAGCAACAGGAACAGGTAGGTCGGATTCAGTGTTCTCATCTGTTTTTTATTCTAATTTTTACGGGTCAGACACGCCAGTCATCGTTGTAAGGCAGGCAGGAGTAACGCGTCATGACCATTGATCTGAAATACCTGGTGCCGGAAATGAATGAACCATGAATATGTGCGCCGTGGAATGTGTCATGGCCATGTTCAAATATTCAGGCTGCAACAGCTCCCTGACAAATGCCGCTCAAAAGGAAATCCATCTGATCTGAACCTTTTGAAGGATACAGCGGAAGCCCGCAGGTAAAACAGCATATCCGGGAAAATCCCGGGACAGCTCCAGCTGCCCCGGGTGTTTCCGGATAACTTCTGACAAACTACTACTTCACCAAAACTTTTGCTGTAGAGATCTTATGATCAGCTTTCACCCTGAGAATATAAATACCCTCCTGTGGTACACTGATGGAATTCAGCCCGGCGCTTCTGTCGAGCTGCCGGCTTGCTACACGCTTGCCCAGCACATCGTATACTTCTGCCATTTCTGCTCCCTGCATATCGAAGAAAATGGTCCTGTTGTAGGCATAGAAACGCATGCTGCCCAGCCTGTCCTCTTCCACACCAATGGAGGGATCCGTTCCTTCCCTGGGATCTTCAATACCATCAATGGTGATCTCATCCACGTAGAAATCACGGGCAGGCGTGTTGTTGATATAATTCTCTTCTGCATCAAGCCGCACGTCGAAACGCACCGTGAAGGCTTTTACAGTAGAAGCAACGCTGGTCAGGTCCCACACGAGGTCAAACCAGTCACCGTCAATCTCATCCATCGGGTAGATGAACATCTCCGTGTACTCCTTACCCAGGTTGTCCACTGCATGCAGCTGAATGTAGCAGGTAGTATCCGTACGCACCATCACGTGCATGAACTGTTTTTCACCATACTCCAGTACGTGGATGCCGGGGAAGCTCACATTGAATCCCTGCCACCAGCTGGCCTGGTCGCTCTTGAAGTATTTCACCACCTTGCCATCGGCATTCAGCCAGCTGTCGGTAAACGGATTGTCGACAACCTCCCAGGTATTGGCATCGTTTTGAGTACTGAACACCAGTGCATCCATCTGGGCCTGGTCCTGCGCATTCAGGATATCCGTGCCTTCCAGGATGTCCACACCGCGCTGCAACGGATCGCTGCTCAGGATGATCTCATCGAAATAGTACTCGGTGGCAGGATTGTCGCGCTCTCCTTCCCAGTCCTTGTCGACAATCACCATGAATTTTTCAAAGGCAATGCCTTCATCCATCAGGTACTTGAGGTCGATCACGATGTCTTCCCATTGTTCCGTACCGGTGTTGTTGCCATCGAACCTCAGGGTACCTTTGTCAGCATCCTCCAGTGGTTCATTCACATTGATGCTGACGCTCCAGCCGTTGTTCAGGATTTCCCTCCAGTGGAAAAAATGAAGATACCGGTTTTCCTCTGTAATGGTAATGGGTGTCTCCAGCCTGAAATTCAGAAAATTCCCCCACCAGTCGACCCCGGTGGTGGTGGCCATGAACAGCGACTTTGCTGTTTCATTGATCCCGGTTGCATCCGGATTGTCCACGAACTGGGTGAACGGACCGCCATCACCGAAATCAACATACCAGGTAGGAATACTCCCATCAATGGACCACTCCACAAAGTCATAGTAGGTAATTGCTTCCGGACTGGTTTCTCCCGTCAGAAGCGGTGTTACGGTCTGGGCATTCGCTACGGCTCCCATGCCCATGAACATCATCAGTAAAGTAAAGATTCTTTTCATAATGTCTCAGTTTTAATGTTAGTTACTCAATTAATTTGTATCGATTTGATTTTTAAAGTTTCATAAACAGGTCGTTTGCCATCAATCCATCGGAAAGGGTGGCCCTGACGACGTAAACACCGGGATCGAAGTCGATCGACAACGAGGCCTGACTTGAATGAATGTCACGCTCATGCCTGAGTATCTTGCCCAGCATGTTTAAAATATAGATCTCCGATAAGGTCCTGGATTCCGGGGACCTGATATTCAGGGTTCCGGCATAGTAATGGACAATCAGGTCCTGCTCATCCAGGGGGTCCGCCACTGACACAGGGTTGGACAGGATCTCGAAGATGGACCGGTCCTGACCGTCCCAGGTCATTTGCACCACGGGTGTACCGATTTCCAAATCGCCTCCCTCAAGACTCCAGGCTTTCATGCTTCTCCTGACAAGTATCCTGAAATAATTGTCTTCCAGGTGCACAAAGTGGAAGCGCTGGTTCTCTCCACCCCAGTCGGCATATTGCATGATATTGGCGCCATCAGCATTGGATACACCTTCCACATCCAGCACCAGGTTACTGCCTGCTTCCAGGTGACCGGGTTTCATGGTGAACCCGCCCCTGAGCGGATCAACGGATAGGTCGAAGGAGGTATGTGCTCCCGCCGATTCGCCAGCTACAACCAGCTGCGCTCCTGCATTGGTGGATGCTTCACTGATTCCAATGTACTGACCTGCTGCCTTGTTCCTGATATAATACCTTCCCTCGCCAATGGTTGCAGGCGGAACTTCCACCGGGATGACGAAAGTGGTTACAGAATAGGCCGGTGCAGTGTAGTCAAGAATCTCCCCGGACAAATCCAGGGATGTTTTAAATACCTTCTCCCGGTAAGAGGCATTCACCTCCCTGGTACGGTACCGCTCACCTGTGCCTGTTACGTTGAAAGCACCCAGGTCGTAGCTGTGTGATGCTTCTGCATCTGTTTCATTGGCCACAACGATCACCAGCTCATTCCTGCCAGGATCCATTGCCGCCAGTGTTTTTTCATCCTTCACATCAATAATGGTGTATCCCTGTTTGATGAAACGGGAAAACTGGCTCCTTATATAATAGGCGTATCCCTTGGTTACCGGGTTGGTGGGTTCTGAATACTTCCCGACCAGGATGCCCCACTGGGGACTGTTGTCGGCAGCCAGCTGCCAGTCGATCCATACCGGTGTTTTCATCTCCCGCATGTCGCGGATGATCCTTGCGGCCATGGCAAGGATCAGCTCATCCGAGGTGCCACCCATGTTCAGGGGGCCCGATTCCGTCTGCCAGAGTGGTATGTCGTTTTCATGACAGAAGAAGGCCAGGTTTTTCCGGGAATTCTCGCTTCCGAAATAACTGTGCACACTGATCTTCGACAGCTTCGGAAGTATGTCCCCCTCCTGCTTGTATGCCTTGATCCCGTTGTAGCACTCGTCAAGCGTGTTGGAATCCATGGCCGTGATCTTGCAGTAATCCAGCATATCCTTCTCCACCAATACATCATAAAGAATACGGATCATCTTTTCCTGCTCCGCCTGTCCGAAATAACAACCCTCCTGTCCGCCAAAGGCTTTCCACCAGGTGGAATAGGGTTCATTGAAGGGTTCCAGGGAGTGAAAGGTGATCCCGAGGCTGTCGTGGTAGTATTTCACCACCTCGGTAAGGTAATCGGCAAATGCTTCGTACATGTCGGGACGCAGGTTGGGCTTGTTGCCCTCCACACTGCCCGCCGAACAACCACTTACGGTCATCCAGAAAGGCGGTGAATTGGAGAATGCCTCAAGGATGATGTCGTTCGCACCGGTTTGTGCCACCCGTGAGGCGATCAGTTGCTGAAGGATCCTCCGCTGGTTCTCATCCTGGCTCCAGTCATAGGGCGCATCGGCAGATGCCTTGTACCCAGGCATGGCCCCGCCGTCACCGCGCATATGATTGTGCGTCGGATCATCCCCGCCACCAATGTTGAACCGGAAGATATTCATGTTCAACCCGTCGGGATCAGTGATCCAGTCGCAGATTTTTAATACATCCGTGTCGCTGTAACCACCCATGATGTTGGCCCACCAACACAACGAACCTCCCCATCCTTCCACCTGCTGGTAGGTGACGGCCGGATCGACGAGCACGGGCTGCGCAATGGCAACCTTTCCCAAATTGTTCAATAAAACTGCTGCAAATAATACCGCCAGAATCCTCGTCCCGCCCTTCCTCATAGTGGTTGTTGATGTTAGTTAGTTAGTAAATGGCAAAAGTCCGAAAACTTCTGATTACAAGATTAGGCAATCCTTGCAAGACATTGTGTAATGAATAATTCTATTTTTGGGATAAATCAGTCAGATTGATATGTCCTGCAATACCCACCTGGAACGGATCAAATTGTTAACTCCTTGTTTATGAGTGTTTTTAAAGGGTCACCGTCCGCTGAAAGATATGCGTAAACTTTGTCCGGAAATTGAATTTTGAAATTATCCGTGTATCTTTCGGAAGGAATCTCCAACAACATTGAAATGTTTCTGGAAGGAAAAATGAACCGGCAAAATGCGATAGGAAAAATAGTCTTATGGACCGCCGTCTGTGTTTTCATGCAGTCAGGTCCGCAGGATACCTTTGCCGCAGGAAGCGATCCCGAAACCCTGATTGTGCAGCGCTACAACATCAACTCCGGGCTCTCTTCCGATTATCTTACAGCCATCTGGCAGGACGATGAGGGGTACCTGTGGATCACCACTTCCAACGGGCTTAACCGGTTCGACGGCTATTCCTACCGTACTTATAAGCCTGAATTCAATAAAAAAAATACGTTCAATTCGCTCAACCTGAATGCCGTAACAAGCGACTTCGATGGAAACCTGTGGATCGGAACGGACCATTCGGGTATCAATGTTTTCAACAAACGCACCAACGAAGTCAGGATCATCGACAGGAGCGATACCACGGGAATGGCAATCCTGGACAATAATATCAACCACCTCATGTGTGACTCCCGGGGCAGGATCTGGATCTGCTCCTTCGGCGGACTCAACCTCTACCTGCCCGAACAGGAGGAGATGATCACTTTTTCTGGAACCTCCCCCAATGGCAACCCCTATCCCTTCGGAACCATCTCCTTTGCTTATGAAGACAACCAGGGCAGGATCCTGATCGGCACCTGGGGCAATGGTTTCTACATATACAATGAAGAAGCCAATGATTTTACACAGTTTCTGATGAATCCGCATTCCACCAACGGTGATACCATTAACAGGGTGGTGGAAATTTTGGAGGACCGGGACGGATTATACTGGATGGGGACCTGGGAAGGCGGTCTGTACAAGGTGGACCTGCACGATTACACCGGTGTGGAGATCCTTCAGCATTACAGCATGTACGCACCGGATCCAAAAAAACTTACCACCGACATCATCTATTGCCTGTATGAGGACCTGAACGGGGCCATCTGGGCAGGCACACCCTACGGGCTGAACATCATCAGCAATCACCGGTCTGAAAAACCGGAGGTGGCAGTGATCCAGACCGGTGACGAACCCTGGAACATTTCCCACAACGACCTGTTCCATATATTCGAGGACCGGTCGGGGATCATCTGGCTGGCCACCGGCGGCGGCGGTCTGAATAAAATCAATTTGTCGCTCAGGAACATCGAGAGCTACACCATTCCTGAGATCGTGGAATTCCACGAGACCCAATCCATCCGTTCCTTTGTCGTGGACCGCGACAGCACACTGCTGGTGGGGGTGCACGGACTGGGTTTCGGGAAATATGTACTCGATGATGGTTCGTTCACTCCATACAAACAAATGCCACGGTTCTCCGGGATGCCCGGAAATATCAATGCTGCCACCTGTTTTATGAGGGATGGACACGACAACCTGTGGATCGGCACACGCTATTCAGGACTGTTCATGATCTCGGGCACTACCGGTCAAACTTCCCATTTTCTGTATTTCGATCCGGTAACGGGCGACAGGAGCAGGATGATCAACGTGGTTTTTGAAGACCGGTTTGGCTACATCTGGGCAGGGACCAATACAGGACTCTTCAAACTGGTGCCTACAGGGAGCGATCCCACTTTTAACATCTTCAGGTTCCTTCCCGATGAAGCTGATCCGGCTTCCATCCGGGGAGAATACATCAGTGCCATTTTTGAGGATTCCGATTCGGTACTCTGGGCAGGTACCGTGGGGGGTGCACTGAATACAGTAAAAAACGAAATGGGCAAACACCAGGACCTGCAGTTCCGCCATTTCTATCCAGAAACCGGGAACCCGGGAGCGATCCGCAGCAACATCGTATATGATGTCCATGAAGACACAAAACAACGGATATGGATCGGAACAGGCACTGCGGGACTGGCCCTGTACGACCGTCAGACCGAATCCTTTACGCACTACCTGAAACAGGCAGGGGTCAGGGAAGATGCCGTGTACGACATCATCGGGGTGGAGGAAGACCTCTGGCTCAGCACCAATAACGGGCTGATCAGGTTCAGGGAAAGAGCCGAAAACGATTACCAGGTGGAAGTGTTTACATCCGACGACGGACTGCTGGGTAATTTCTTTATCGAAGGGGCCTTTTACAAGGCTCCGGACGGCAGGATCTTCGCCGGCGGCTATTACGGAATCAATGTATTCGACCCCGCTGACCTCACAAGCAACACCTATATCCCCCCGGTGGCCGTCACAGGTATCTGGATCGGAGAGGAGCAGGTGAATGTGTATGATGCTCTCGAAAAAGGATTGCTGCTCAAATACAACCAGAACAACATTCGGGTGGAATTTGCCTCCCTCTCCTATGCCCAGCCTTCCAAGAACAAGTATGCCTATATGCTCGACGGATTGGATAATAACTGGCAGCGGGGCGGTTTTGAAAACAGGATCATCAACTATTCACATATTCCTCCCGGATCCTATACATTGCTTCTGAATGCCTCCAATAACAGCGATGTATGGAATGCCTCACCACTGGGACTGGCGATCAGGGTAAAGCCCCATCCCGCCAGGTCGTGGTGGGCGATCATGATCTATTCCCTGGTGACCATCGGAATCCTGGTGACCATCTACTACTTCCTGATCAACAATATCAAGATCAAACAGGCATTCGAGATCGAAAAACTGGAACGGAAAAAAGAAGAGAATATCAACCAGTTCAAGTTCAGGTTCTTCACCAATATTTCACATGAGCTGCTTACCCCCCTCTCGGTCCTTTCCTTCTCCATCGAAAATCTCTTCCAGAAAAAGAAATGGGACGGTGAACGCATGGAGATCATGGACCGGAATGTGAAACGCATCATGCACCTGGTTTCACAATTGCTGGATTTCAGGAAGATGGAGAGCGGAAGCATGCGGCCCATGGTTTCCCCCGGAAGGATCGATCATTTCGTGGAACAGATCTGCCGGAATCTCGAACCCCTGTCAGAAAAGAAAAACATTACAGTATCCATGGAGGGGAAAGGTGAACAACTGGTATATTTCGACCCGGATAAAATGGACAAGATCCTCAGTAACCTGATGTCCAACGCCTTGAAATATACTCCCGAAAACGGCCGGATCCTGATCGGGTATGAAACCTATGAAACAGAAGGACAACAGTGGCTGAAACTTTGTGTTACAGACTCAGGCAAGGGGATCGAACCGGAAATGTTCGACCATGTATTTGAACGATTCTACCAGGTGAAATCTGTGACCGGCAAAACCTTCGGTGCAGGCATCGGACTGGCGCTTGCAAAAAACCTGGCGGAAAACCATAAAGGAACCATCAGCGTGGAAAATGCGCCCGGACTCGGAGCAAAGTTTACAGTTGACCTTCCCGTTTCTGCAGAGGCATACAATGAAGATGAAATCCTCCACGAAGAGGTCAGCTACCAGGCACGGAACCTGATCATTGACCACGACGACTCGCTTGTCCCGGTGGAAGAAGACCAGAATGAAGGGGAATCCGCCGATGAACGCAAAACCATCCTGATTGTCGAAGACAACTCTGATTTCCGGAACTTGCTGAGCGAACACCTTTCGAATTATTACAACATACTTGAAGCCGGAAACGGGAAGGACGGACATGCATTGTGCCTGGAAAAACAACCCGACCTGGTGATCACCGACATGATGATGCCTGTGATGGACGGAATCGAACTGTGCAAAAAGATCAAGAACAGTGTGGAGACCAGCGATATCATCGTGATCCTGCTCACCGCCAAAATGAATGAAGAAACCAGGTATGAAAGCTACCTGGCCGATGCCGACAGCTATATCGCCAAACCGGTGAATGTCAGAACCCTCTATACCCGCGTGGAGTCACTCCTTGAACAACGGGCCAGGCTGGTGAAACGCTATTCGGCCGGCATCCTGGAACATCCTCAGGGGAACGGGCTCTCGGTGCTGGATGAGAAACTGCTCAAGAAGATCCACGATATCATCGAAAAGAAACTGATGAACACCGAACTGAATGTACTGGCACTCACAAAAGAGCTGGGGATGAGCAATTCCAACCTCTACAGGAAGATCACCCGGCTCACGGGCATGTCGCCCGTGGAATACATCCGGTATGTGCGCCTGCAGTCGGCAGCAAAGATGATGATCAACGAAGGGGTTACCGTATCAGAGGCAGCATATGCGTCAGGATTCAACGACCTCAGCTACTTCAGTAAACGGTTCAAGAAGCAGTTCGACATGAGCCCGAAAAAATACCAGAAGAAACACGGACTTTCGAGAATGACCCGATAAAAGGAACCGGGGCGGACCGTGCCTGACTTCATATCCCCCTTGCGGGTACCCTACTCAGTGACCGATTGCATCCAATCAGCCAGCTCCGCTGCAGTGCTGGAAAGATTATCTGTTTCCCAGTCGCCTTCCTGCTTCAGCAAAATGCGCTCATAGACGGCCTGGTCCGGGTGGTATTGCAGCGCATAATAGCTCCAGGTCCCTGCATCCGCCATTACATTCTCCGGCTCACTGAATGTTCCCCTGGCTGCTGCTTTGATCAGTTTCACCTTTTCTGCCAGGATGCTCCGGTCAACCACCGTGATGACAGAGTCTGCCTTTCCCATATAATGCTCAATGCCTGAAATGTCAATGGCTGCATCTGTGTCAGGTACCATCCATTTTTCTGGCACATGGAAATACCTGACAGTGCCGGAGGAATCCATCAGCCATCCGCTGTGCTGGTACCCCCAGGCATAATTGATGTATTCGTAAAGGAAAAAATATTCCTGGTCGGGGAGTGTATCGCTGGTATGCAGCAGCGCTTCACAACTTCTGCCGGTCATGATAAACGCTGCAAGCACGATATATGCCGTGATTGATTTCATATGATCCTCCATTCATGGTTCTGAAAGCAGGATGAATTTCAGAACAGCAAGGTTGCGTGGGAGGAACCCGGTACATCTGCCAGGCTCGCCCACAGGACCATCAATACCCCCTTCAGAAGGCATATTTTTCAGGTGGACCTGGATGGATCTCAAAATATGTCAATATGATGCCTGATTCGTTTTCTTTTAACTGTTTTTAGCATACATTTGCACCCCGAATCCTATAATGAACAGATACAGGCACATACAGCAAACATTACTGAAAAACATCCGCCGCATCAAGCAGCGGAGGCTCATCCTGATCCTGAGCCTTGTGATTGGCCTCCTTTCAGGCATGGCTGCGATCGTGCTGAAAAACCTGGCCCACTTCGTTGAACACCGTTCCAAGGAGATGCTGCTTGCCGATGACCATTCAGGGGTAGGATTCCTGTTGCCGGTGCTGGGGATCTTCCTGACCATGTTGTTCGTGAAATACCTGCTGAAACAGGATATCGGGCATGGCGTCAGCAAGATCCTGTTTGCCATTTCAAAACGCAAGGGACACATGAAACCGCACAATATGTGGTCCTCAATGGTTGGAAGTTCACTTACCGTGGGAATGGGAGGATCCGTGGGACTTGAGGCGCCGATCGTGCTGACGGGCTCCTCCATCGGCTCCAATATCGGCCACCTGCTGAAACTGAATTACAAAACAATCGTACTGCTCATCGGATGTGGTGCCGCCGGAGCCATCGCAGGCATCTTCAAGGCACCCATTGCAGCGCTGATCTTTGCCTTCGAGGTGCTGATGCTGGACCTCACCGCTTTTTCGATCGTTCCCCTGCTGATCGCTTCGGTTACAGCAACCACAGTATCCTATTTCTTCCTCGGGGAAGAGGTGGTTTTCTCCTTTACGATCAGCGAACCGTTTGTGATGAGCAATATCCCTTTCTACATACTGCTCGGACTCTTCACCGGACTGGTGTCGATCTATTTTACCCGCATGAACATGTGGGTGGAACACAGCATGGGACGCATCAGGAATACATTTATAAGAACCATTACCGGCGGATTGCTGGTCAGCGGTCTGATTTTCCTCATGCCCCACCTCTTCGGGGAAGGCTATGTTACCCTCAAAACATTGCTGACAGGGCAGTCGGACGCACTGTTCAATGGTACCATCTTTGAAAATTTTATGGGTGACAATGGACTGCTGATCATCCTCTTCTTCCTGATGCTGGTGATCTTCAAGGTCATCGCCATGGCACTCACCACGGGCAGCGGGGGAGTCGGGGGGATTTTTGCGCCTGCACTTTTCGTCGGAGCCATGAGTGGGGTAACTGTTGCCAAGGCCGTCAATTTCTTCAAAGCCACCGGTATTTCAGAAAATAATTTTGCCCTGGTGGGCATGGCCGGAGTAATGGCAGGAGTTATGCACGCCCCGCTGACCGCCATCTTCCTGATTGCAGAGATTACCGGGGGATATACATTGTTTATCCCGCTGATCATTACTGCTACCATCGCATATGTGACCATGCGCAGCTTCGAGGGACAATCGATCTATACCAAGCGCCTGGCCGAACGGGGCGAACTGATCACCCACCACAAGGACAAGGCCGTATTGAGC
>Ga0180435_10001904_pt1 | contig 21430 bp, 22 predicted proteins | sample SS_ome_3_FD_132467 | JGI IMG/M metagenome (GOLD analysis project Ga0180435, IMG submission 132467) | Hypersaline lake sediment archaeal communities from the Salton Sea, California, USA - SS_3_S_1 metaG | ecosystem: Environmental > Aquatic > Non-marine Saline and Alkaline > Hypersaline >...
AGGGAGAATAATCATGGGAAACGCATCAGCTAAACGCCCCACCGCAGACGAAGCCCTGCAGACTCTCCTGGCTGGAAATAAACGCTGGGTAGAAGGCACCCTGGAACATCCCAATCACTGTGATGAAAGCAGGCAGATGACGAGCAGGGGACAGGCCCCCATCGCGGCTGTGCTTACCTGTGCTGATTCGCGGGTACCTCCCGTGGATATCTTCGATCAGGGAATCGGGGATCTCTTTGTGGTCAGGGTCGCCGGGAATATAATCGGCGATCATTCTCTGGGCAGCCTCGAATATGCCGTAAAACACCTCGAAACCCCGTTGGTAGTTGTCATGGGACACAGCTGCTGCGGTGCCGTCGGTGCGGTAGCCAGCGAAGCCAGGCTGGACGGTCACATGGCTTCCTTCACCGCTCCCATCCAGACGGCGATCAAGCAGGTGAAAGAAATGGAGGGCGACCCGGTGGATAACGCGTCAAAGCAAGTGGCCAAAATGATCGCATCCCGGGTCGCCGAATCCGAACCCATTATTGGCGACTACGTAACGAACGGCTCGGTAAAGGTGGTCCCGGTTTTTTACGATATATCTACGGGCGTTGTCCAACTGCTCTAGGCGGCAGCACTCGATTTGCATGGCAACAGGCATTTTCCACCGGTCGTGCAGGCGTAATCAAATAGCGTAGCGCCTGCCGAGGCTCGCAGCATGGCAGCCTGCGCTGATGACCGGGTGTGCAACGCTCAATCCGGTTCCAGCCTTTCTGCCGAGAGTGAGCCCGGATCGTTGACTTGTGTTGAGCCGTGGAAGACCTGGGGCATTTTCAGCCTCTGAATTTGCCGTTCCCGGGCACCTGGGGAGGATTGAAAGACTCCGGTAAGGGCGTATCTATCATCCAGCTTCAATGATTACAGATAAAGCAGAAATCACCGCACTGTTCGAGAAATCGGTTCCCTTTGACACCATTCTCGATGAAATACCGCTGGCCGTCGTCATCCTTGATAAGGAGCGCAGGATCGTCCATATCAACAAGGCTGTGTCGGCGCTGACCGGCTATGCTCCTGACGAAGCGTGCGGCATTTCCTGCCACAAAAACATCCGCAGCCGGATTTGCCTGAAAAAATGCCCTATTCTCAAGCGGGAAAAGGATTCAGAACCATTCTGTGAGGACACCGACCTGATTAACCGCGGGCGGGAACTGGTCCCGGTGCGCATCACCTTTGCCCCGATATCCGACGCCTCCGGCAATCTGGCAGGATACCTCGAGACCCAGAGGGCATGCGGGCGCTGCGGAATCGTACCAGCCAGGACATGCGGGGATTCGGATTCTCCGAAATGATCGGCAAGAGTGCGCAGATGGAAAAGGTCTTCAAGATGCTGCCGCTCATCGCCCAAAACGATTCATCGGTGCTTATCACCGGGGAAACCGGAACCGGTAAAGACCTCGCCGCCGAGGCCATTCACAAAGCCTCCAACTGGGCCAGGGGGCCGTTTATAAAAATCAACTGCGGCGCCCAGGTGATATGCGACGAGAACCTTTAAATTGCCGCCTGAAACCAGCACAGCGCCCCCCCACCCTTTTGGTCATTTGTTTCAAATCAGTCGAAAATGCTTATAAGTTATTCTCGTGTGAGGGAAGTTCCGACATACTAACTCAGTTTGCACAGGTGACGACACATGGAACGTGGACAGACAGCATGGCACGCTGAACCGGTAGAATCAGTATTCCAGAAACTGGACTGTTCAGCCGATGGACTCGATACAGCCGAGGTTGAGCAGAGAAGAGAAATCCATGGTTTGAACCGCCTCCCTGAACGATCTAAAAGAAGTCCGCTGATACGGTTTCTGGGCCAATTCAACAACGTCCTGATCTACGTTTTGCTGGGGGCCGCCGTGATGACTTCACTGATGGCGGACTGGGTGGATGCCGGCGTTATTCTCGGCGTGGTCGTTATTAATGCCATAATTGGTTTTTTCCAGGAGGGTAAGGCGGAAAAGGCCGTTGAAGCCATTCGGGAAACACTCACCCATGAAGCCATAGTCCAACGTGACGGGCAGAAAAATTCTGTCGCGGTGGAGGAGCTTGTTCCAGGAGATGTGGTGTTTCTGCAATCGGGAGACAAGGTACCTGCCGACCTGCGTCTTTTTCGCAGCAAGGATCTGCGTATTGAAGAGGCGCCTTTGACCGGTGAGTCGGTGCCGGTGGATAAAGTCATTGAGCCCGTCGCCCCGGACGCTTCTGTGGGAGACAGAATTTCCATGGCCTTTTCCGGCACGCTCGTGAGTTTTGGCCAGGGAAGCGGGGTGGTCATTGCCACAGGAGAGGAAACGCAGATCGGCAAGGTGAGCAGTCTGCTGGCCCAGGTGGAGACCCTGAAAACCAAACTCACCGAACAGATGGATGAGTTCAGCAAATGGCTTACCGGAGCGATAACCATCCTTGCCGTTGGTACCCTGGTTTTTGGTATGGCCCTGCGGGACTACTCCTTCACCGAACTATTTTTTGCCTGTGTGGCCCTGGCAGTGGCAGCAATTCCCGAGGGCCTTCCAGCAATAATTACCATCACCCTGGCGCTTGGCGTACAGCGAATGGCCAGGCAGAAAGCAATCATTCGCCGCCTGCCAGCCGTGGAAACCCTCGGTTCAGTCTCCATCATCTGCTCCGACAAAACGGGAACCCTGACCCGAAATGAAATGACGGTGACCACGGTGGTCAAAGCCGACGAAGAGTACCGGGTGGACGGTGCCGGATATGAACCGGCTGGTACCTTTTTCCGCGATGAAAATCAAATTGATGCGGCACACGATGGTCTGCTGCAGGAAATGGCACGGGCCGCCATGCTCTGCAATGACGGTGCTCTTGTTCAGCAGGATGGACAGTGGCTGGTACAGGGAGACCCGACCGATGGAGCACTGCTGGCATTTGCCCGAAAAGCGGGCATTCAGGAGCACGAATGTAAAGCCCAGCATCCTCGTCTCGATATCATTCCCTTTGAATCGGAACACAAGTACATGGCCACCCTTCACCGGCAGGCAGACGGTGATAATATTGTCCTTCTCAAAGGAGCACCCGAGCGCGTTCTGTCCATGTGCACGAGCGAGCGCCATGTCGACGGCGACAAAGAACTTGACCAGCAATTCTGGAACGACAAGATAGAGCAGGTCGCCCAGCTCGGTCAGCGCACGCTGGCCATAGCCTCTGCTGAACTTTCGGGGCAGGAGCAGATCAGGCATGAGGATGTCGCCAGCAGGATGACGCTCCTGGGCCTGTTCGGACTCATCGATCCTCCTCGAGATGAAGCGGTTGAAGCAGTAAAAAGCTGTCATTCCGCCGGTATTAAAGTGAAGATGATCACCGGCGATCACGCTCTTACCGCTGCCGCCATTGGACGCCAGATCGGTCTGGACGTGACGAGCGAGCCAATATCAGGGCAGGAACTGGAGGCCATGGATGATGATAAACTTCAGTTTTATGCCATGAAGTCCAGCATTTTTGCCCGAGTCAGCCCGGAGCACAAGCTGCGGCTGGTAACCGCGCTGCAGGCCAGTGAGCATATTACCGCAATGACCGGCGACGGCATCAACGATGCGCCGGCTTTAAAACGCGCTGATGTGGGGGTGGCGATGGGGATGAAAGGCACTGAGGCGGCCAAAGAAGCCTCCGAGATGGTGCTTGCCGACGATAATTTCGCCTCGATCGTGCATGCCGTCGAAGAGGGCCGAACCGTCTACGACAATATCCGCAAGACCCTCGGTTTTATCCTGCCCACTAACGGTGCCCAGGCGGGCATCATTATCGCCTCGGTGATGATGGGCATCGCGCTGCCCATCACGCCCCTGCAGATTCTCTGGATCAACATGGTTACCGCTGTGACCCTGGGCCTTTCGCTGGCCTTTGAGCCGTCCGAGGGAAATGTTATGATGCGGCCGCCCCGCTCACCAAAAGAGCCGCTGCTCAACCAGTTCCTCTCCTGGCGAATCGTGTTTATCTCTTCGCTCGTGGTCATGGGAACCCTCGGCCTGTTCCTCTGGGATCGCTATACCGGTCAATCGTTGGAAATGGCCCGGACAACCGCGGTGAACACGCTCATTTTCTTTCAGATATTCTACCTGTTCAACGCTCGATTTCTTAAAGCACCGGTGCTTACCAGAGAAGGCTTTGTCGGCAACCCTGCGGTGCTGATTGCCGTTGCTACCATCGTGCTGCTGCAGCTGCTTTTTACCTATCTGCCGCTCTTTCAGAATCTATTCGGGACAGCCGCGATAGCCCCAGGAGATTGGCTGCGGATTATCGCCTTTACGTTTTCGGTCTTTGTGCTCGTAGAAATCGAAAAATACATCCTGCGCCAGCTTGATACAAAAAAGACTGACCTGGAATAAGCTGTCATGTTTGCTTCTTTACTGAAAATATCCCTGTTGATCTGCAGCATTTGCTAGGCATGGGGCGAAGGGGGTACCCTATCCAGTTCGCTACCTGGGGGCATCCAGCTTGACAGGAACTTCGCCGCCATTGACAGATCATTCCCGCTCGCCAAGCAGATGATCTGGGAGGCCGGTCTGGAGATCAAAGGCAGGGCAGCGAGTGCAGATCATCAGAACCTGGAGGATTTCACTATCACCCCGGACATCAAGGAGCGCGTGGTACCAATAATCGATTTTCACATTGCCTCTTCCATGGCACTGTTTTTCATGGACAACAGGTGTTTTTCATGCCATGCTGGATGCGCAATCCAAAACGGCAATTCACGACTATGACCATATATAATCAAAATTCACGCGCCGGAATCGTTTTTCACGACTTTTCCACTCCTGAACAAGGTTCCAGTCTGGCAGGTTACGCCGCCCTGATTGAAGCGCATGAACTCAGGGTCCCCGCGCCCGATACCCTGTGCATCATAGGGACGAAACACAAGAAGTATGCAACCGGGCGTTGGCATGTCTTTACCCCTCGTCACAGACCGGAAGAGACACTCTACGGGCACCTCACGTTTGCGTTGAAATATGAAGGCATTGATTTAGCTGTCCTGAATGCCCTGTTCCAGGAGGTTGAAGCGGCAGCAATTGAAGCCATAGTCCGCTCCGAGCCGACCGGGATCTACAGCCGAAAAATATGGTTTTTATGGGAGTGGCTGCGCGATGAACCGCTGGATCTTGAAGATGCTGCAACCGGGAACTTCGTTCCGCTCATCAACAGCAAGCTGCAGTTTGCGGGTAAATCGGTTTTATCGAAACGCCATCGCATACGGAACAACCTGCCCGGAACAAAGAATTTCTGCCCGCTGATCCGCAAGACCAGCAAACTCGGACAATTTCTAGAAAAGAACCTTGCCGAAAAGGCGGTAAAAAATATCGGCCAGACCCACCCCGACCTGTTGAGCCGAGCCGCATCCTTTCTGTTACTGAAAGATTCCAAAGCCTCATACACCATCGAGGGAGAAACGCCGCCGCATAACCGGATTGAGCGATGGGGGCGCGTTATCGGTGGAGCAGGAAGCCGCAAGCTCAGCATCGAGGAACTTGAACACCTGCAGAAACAGGTAATATCGGACAGCCGCTTCATCGAACCGGGATTGCGCACGGAGGGCGGCTTTGTCGGCGAGCATGACAGAACATCCGGGATGCCGATGCCGGATCATATCTCAGCGCGCCCGGATGACCTGGCGACGCTCATGTCCGGCTTGATTGATACGTACGAACTTCTTTGTGAGGATGAATTTGATGCGGTCCTCATGGCCACAGTCATCGCTTTTGGCTTCGTTTTCATTCACCCGTTTGCAGATGGAAACGGCAGGATTCACCGCTATCTTTTTCACCATGTACTGGCTGAAAAAGGCTTCGTACCCAGTGGGCTTATATTCCCCGTGTCCGCTGTCTTTCTCGAGCGAATCGATGAATACCGCAAAATATTGGAGCATTATGCAAAGCCCCGGCTCGGCTTGATCGAGTGGAGGCCGACAGAGAATAATAATGTTGAAGTATTAAACGAAACAATCGACTTGTACCGCTACTTTGATGCCACGAAGCAGGCAGAATTTTTCTTCGAATCTGTTGAAGAAACGGTCTCTCGAACGCTGCCGGAAGAGGTCGAATATCTCAGGAAGTATGATCTGCTCAACGGATTCATAAAAAATTATATCGATATGCCGGACAAACTTGTTGATCTCCTGATCCGCTTTCTGTCTCAGAATGGCGGAAAACTCTCGAAACGCGGCCGAGCAAGAGAATTTGCAAAACTGACGGAGCGGGAGACCAAGGCCATAGAAGCAAAATACGCAGAGATATTCTAATGTTACCTTCTCTCTCTGATTATCCCCCGGGATCGCGCGATTTCCAGCATGTTGCCAAATCAATCTCACGTGCAGTTTAAAACAATAATCTGAGGTTATCTTGACGGACATTCATCCTGCAGCGCCCCACCACCTGCCGATCTATATTCCCAGACCAGATGGCAGTGATCCGCTGTTCACGGTGGTCTCGAAGGGGTGCTTCCCGGCAGTAAATGCATTGCCAATGCCTACAGCAATTACCACGAGGTCATCGCCTCCGGGGAATTATCAACCTCGGAGTTCCTCTTCTACCATATGGTCGACACCGTTGGCCTGGTGCATGCGCTCATCCTGCGTATTCAAGCGCTTTTGCTTCCGATAAAAACCCTGGTGTTTGCCGGACACTGACAAGAAACAGCGGTGAAAAGAGAGAAGCCGGACGCTGCGCAACGTACCTAGTAGCTTGAGTCATCCAGTTCAGCCACAGGAAATTTTTTGGCAAAACCTACAACGGTGTCAGATGGCTCATCTCTTGATTCAAACGTTAATATACCGCCACTTTTCAGCGTGACGATAACTTGAGCGGAACTGTTCTCATCAACGATTACAGCCGAGCGTTTCTGGATTCTTATCTTCTGGCCCATACCCCCCATCTGCATCCCCATCTTGGCTATCGCGGACAGGGGGTTGGCAGAACCGCTCGCATCACCGAAGGTCAAGGAAACAGAAATCACTTTGCCGTCTTTGCTGTAGTCACAATCGATCATAGACATCCCCATCACCTGCTCTTTCACAATTTTTCCAGCGGCGTAGCCATTGACGTCATCTGGAAAAAAGCTTGACACCTCGTCCTGCATCAGCTGTTCAAGCTGCGTGACACACCAGCGAGCTTCCTCGAGAGCCCCAGCGATATCACCCTCTTTAGCCAGATTTGCCGCACTGGAACACGTCTCTACCGGGTCATCCTCAGCAACAACAGGAGAAACAGCAACACAGAGAGCAACCCCGATGGTGATGCAAAACAGTCCTATTTTTCCAAGAGCCATGATATTCATTCCTATCCTTGTAAATTTATCGTGAAAAATCTTCCACCCCCAAGAACCTAACTACCCATTACCATATTTTGAGGTCTTTTTCCCGGTAATTCGAGTCAGCCGGCCGGACCGGCCGAAAAACCATTCCGCATGAGGCTGCCGATCCACCAGTGGAGAACGGCTGGCGGAATAATCCCGGACACGCTAATTCCGGTCTTTGCTGCCTGGCCCCAGCCCCTGCCCGGCCTGGTAGCTGGGCGGATAGACCTGGACGACGTTGCCACCGGGAAATTTGGTGACCAGGTTGTCGTATTTCGAGAAGAAAACGCCGATCCGCTCTCCCGCCGGGTTGAAAACCTCCGCCCCGTTTTTCTCGGTTTGTCGAGTTCCCTTCCAGGTACTGGTACGGTCCATCCAATCTGAGAGTTCCTGCCCGGTTAAATCCACCGGTTTCCAGAATTCAGCCTCGACGGTATAACCGGCATCAATCGCCAGTATCGCTTTCGGCCACTGCAATTCGCCGTTGTAGTAGTAGGTATAGCCCGGCACAACCTCGTTGTTCAGAAACAGGGTCGTTATGTCATGGCTCCTCCTGATCGATCCGCAGTTTTCGCAGACAATGCACCCGGTCAGGAGCAGACAGAAACCGAGCAATGGGAGCCGAAACCGATGCAGTTTCAGGCGACTTTGAAGAATTTTTTTCATACATCTTCCCCTCCAGTGTGGCTGTTGACCTAGACGGCGTAGTACCAACACAGTAATACAAAACGGTGACATGGAAAGAACCCTGATGGAAAGTATCCGCACCGGCTGCTGCGCGTACCCGGCGTAATACGGTCCTGTCAACCCGATACAGGATCATGGAGCCGGACAAGCGAACATGATCCTTTTATTATTTCTCCTTTTTCCCGGTCGGTAATAATTGCCCAGACCCACAAAGCACTTATAGTATGAACGATCGGCTTTTCACAGCATATTTGGGAGGATTACACCGATGAAATACCTGCATACCATGGTGAGGGTAAAGGACCTTGACCAGTCAGTTGACTTCTTCACAAATAAACTTGGGATGATAGAGACCAGGAGAAAAGAATACGAGGACGGGAGATTCACGCTTGTTTTTTTCGCAGCCGCAGAAGGCGAGCCGGAAATCGAGCTCACGTACAACTGGGATCAGAAAGACGCTTACAGCGTCGGCCGAAATTTCGGCCACCTCGCGTTCAGTGTTGAAAATATTTACGATTATTGTCAGATGCTCATGGACAAGGGCGTGATCATTCTCCGCCCGCCCCGGGACGGCCGGATGGCATTCATCCGCACCCCGGACCAGATATCCATCGAGCTCCTGCAGGAAGGTGAGCGCCTGCCGGAACAGGAGCCCTGGGTATCCATGGAGAACCAGGGCACCTGGTAGAAATACCGGAGGGCGTCCTACGAATTGCCGTTCAAGGCCCGATCAATAAACGAACCAACCGTAGAGCCAGGTCAAAACGCCGGCAATTACGTAGGATACGGCAGTAAATATGTTTTTCGCCGTCTCCCTGTCTTTTTGCTCTAGGGTATCCACCTTGCGGAAAATGACTTTCGGGGTGTGCATGGCCCCGCTTCTCGAGCGGCTGAGGACATGCGGCAGGAAGATCACTATCGAAATTGCCCCGAGAGCAAACAGCGTCACATCGAGCTTTTGAGGATCCTGCAGGAAAAAGTGCACCGATAGGTATCCAACACCAATGATGACTGCGGCAAGAAACAGACTCCTGACGAAACACCTGACAAAGCTCTTCATAATGCTCCCCCGTTATCGATCTGCATATGCGCACCGTCTGCGTATTGTCACCCCCTCCCTGAAAGTCCAAATGTTTGGAACGAAGACTCGCGCGTATTATTTTGCGGTAGCCTTGCCGACCTCTTCACGCAGCATGTCCGCATGCGGATTCGACACATTTTTTCGAATCAGAATATCTGATGGACTTACCGCTTTCCCGTAGTAGGCTTCGTTGAACTTATCTTTGGTTTTGACGACCGCACCGGCAAGGGAAAAACCCGCAAACGCCCCCTTGGATCGAGCATAAGACAACACATCTGCAGTACCGGCCGCGGCTCCTCCCCCAACAGGTCCGGCCGCCAGGGTCAGGTCAGCGCCAAGTTTGAAGGAATTAGTCAGCAGCTTTTCCATGCCGCGCTCGGTCATGATGAGCAGGATCACTTCCGAAGCTTCGCCGCCAAACTGAACCCCTATTGACAGCGACCCGATGGTATAGAAGGCGGGATACCCCCACTGTCCCGATGCGGCATCATTTGCGACAAGAACACCCGAACCGCCGGAAGCCCCAATGAAAAAAGCCCCTTGAATACTCTGCGGTATGATCAGAACCGCCTTGGCCTCGGTAACCTTGCTCCTGAACCATTCGAGATCGGGATCGACCGAGAAACTTTTGACAACCATTGCCGCTTTATCAACAAGATTCTCCGCCTCAGTTTGAGTCGCGCTGAAAGCACTTGAACTAAAAAACAAGATCCCCAGTAAACAAACAGGCAAAATCAATCCTTTCCGTATCATCGTCAGTACCTCCAGATTAATTGAAAATGTTATTATGCACGTTTGCCAAGGCTCCCTTCGCACTCCATGAAAGATGCTCTTGAATCATGCGACTGTACGCTCCCAGGCTATCCTGGAATAGCACAGCAGGCTCACTTGAACAGCTTACTCGCCAGACCGATTACCCCCTCGACGCCGCCAAATGCTTCAAGAAGCGACCCGTCGGGACTTGCTTTGTCTACCATTTGCGGAAGGGCGTCCGCCAGTCCTCCTGAAGCCTCTGCAAAACTGATCCCCAGTTTCGAGGCAAAATCCGATAATTGATCGGAACCGACTGCGTTGCCGATCTGCTCGGGGGAAATCGCCTGATTCGCGCCATTCCCCAGCCAGGATTTTGCAACATCCCCCAGGCCGCTCGCACCGAGATTATCAATTAACGAGTTCAAATTAAAGCCGCCGCTGCTGCCGGTCAGGCCTGACAGAGCAGAAGCAATATCACCGATATCGAGGTTGCTGCCCGCTGTTCCGCTGAGATTGCTGTCTCTGAATACCTTGGCGCCCATCTGCAGTAGATCGTTCAGATCCATGGTCGTTCTCCGTAGCTCGGGTTAGGTTGACACGTGCATATGCATTATATGAGATATTACTGCCGGACTAGTTCAGAAGATAAGTATAAATGGAGTGAAATCAAAGCGGGAAAACTGCTATAAAGAAAACAAGTACGGATGCTCGAGCCCCGCCTCTGCATCGATCAGCACAATCTCGTCTTTTCCTTCCCTGAGCCGTGACAGGACAGCCTTCGAGATTCCCCCGATCATGCAGGCGCACCCTTCGCCGAACGACGTGATCTTGCCGACCACCAGCAGCTTGATACCTCCGGATTGCGCGATGCATTCAACGTGCAGGTCCTCCACCCGCATCTCATCTTTGAAAAGATCGCCGTCATGGGGACGGTCCGCCGCCTGCTGCAAACGCTCCCTTGTCCCCTCTCGTCCGCCCATCGCATCCATCATGATTTCCGGCTGCGCTGCTCCGAGGAACCGGTGCAGGCAACGCTTTGAGCCCAGCAGATAAACAGGAGCTGCAATCGTACATGCGCAATTTTTGCGCTGCAGAGCGAAGGATTTCTTCTGAGAATCCGCAAAATTTGATACACTGACGCTCACAACCGATATTTCACTAATAGAGGTCGCCTCAAGATAAAACATCAGGACAGTACAACACGATGAACAACGAATTTGATTTAACCACCCATATCCGTTCCGTCCCCGGATGGCCGGAACCGCACGTTATTTTCAGGGATATCTGTTCACTGCTCGAAGAGCGCAATATTTTCAAACAGGTCATCGACCTGTTTGTAGATCGCTACCGGGAAACGGACCTGGATGCAGTGGTCGGTATCGACGCGCGGGGATTCATTATCGGGTCGCCGATGGCGTATCTGCTCGACACCGGCTTCATTCCGGTGCGGAAAAAAGGAAAACTGCCGGGGGAAACCCTGTCCGAGCCTTACGAACTTGAATACGGACAAGCCGAAGTCGAAGTCCAGACGGCATGGCTCAAAGCAGGGCACAAAGTTGTGCTGGTGGACGACCTGGTCGCCACCGGCGGGACCATGGTCGCGGCACTGAATTTATTGAAGCGGATCGGCGTAGACGTTGTAGAGAGCTGTGCGATCATCGACCTGCCGGATCTTGGCGGCAGCGATAAAGTCAGAGATACCGGAATCGACGTGCATACCTTCTGCAAGTTCGACGGTCTCTAGGCGGATCGGCATTAACAGGGGTGAGCAGCGCCCCCCCTGTTACGTCTTAGAGATTGCCTGCTGGATTGTTGGCAATCTCTACCAGTATGGTTTGCTCTTAACGGTCGCTGACTGACTCCTTCTTGGCCTGGCGCTGATCGTCGCAGCCACTGTAACCCCTTCATATAGGGAATCCGGGTCGATCACGGCAAATGTTTCGAGGATGGAACCCAATATTTCCAGAAAAATAACCGTAATATTCTCGTATGAGTATCCAGGGCTTTTCCGATAATATCGCATGTTACGAAAAGCTGCCGAACTAATCGATTTTATTTATTATTCTTAGCTGAACCCGCAATCTGGACCATGAGCACGGTGCCGATTGCGCAAACTTCCCGATCGGCCAGCAACGTCAAGTCGACCGTGACTTTTCGCCCCTTGATCTCGACAATCTTGCCGCGCACTTCGAGTTCAACCCCCTGCGGTGTCGGTTTCAGGTAGTCGATCTTCAGTGATGCGGTTGCAAACCTGCCGTGAGGTTCTCCCGTCTGCCGTGCCTTTGCCGCAGCAGCGGTCCCCGCGCCATGGCAGTCCATGAGCGACGCGATCATGCCGCCGTAAACGAATCCTGGAATGCCTCCTGAATAACGGAGCGCAGGTGTATGGCGGCACACGCTTTCATCACCGTCCCAGTAGCTTTTGAGCTGTAAACCGTGCTGATTATTGTATCCGCAGCCGTAGCAGTACGCATATTCTGCAGGGTACTGGTCCTGAAAAGCCTGGTCGCTCATCGGTAATCTCCCGGATTTAGACTCCAGTGAATATTGGCAACGATCAGCAGCCCAGGGAGCATGCACGCGACATCAATGCTCCCTGGTGCAAGGCCGCTAGGCTTTCGCTTTCTGCAGCGCCTGCTCGGCGGCTATCGTAATCGGCTCGGCACTGGGTTCGGAGGAAATATCCGGGTTGCAGGCCGACGTGAACGTGGTCAGTTCGGCAATGGTCTTGCCGCCGAGAATAAACGCGGTTACCGCATCGATCTCCCGGGCGGGAGCAATATCATGGCTGACGATCTGGCCGCCAATCAGTTTTGTGGTACCGCGATCGAACACGAGTTTGATTTTCCACGGCTTCATGCCGGGTATCATGTTGTGCTTGCTCCGTGAATCGACAATTGCGCACACCGTCTCAATCCCTTCATCAGCTGCACGTGTTTCCGTAAATCCGGTTGCCGTGATGGTCATGTCGAACATTTTGCAGCCGCCGGCATCGAGGACGCCCGGGAACGCGATATCATACCCGGCCAGCCGTTTTGCGGCCAATCGTCCCTGCACGACCGCGGGGCCCCGCAATTGACCGGGAGTCGGCTTTTTGGTGATATAGTTGAATTTTTCAACGCAGTCGCCGCCGGCGAGAATGTCCGGATTCGACGTTTCCTGGTATTCGTTGACCTTGATGCCAAACTGCCCCATTTCCAGTCCAAGAGCATCGGCAAGCTCGAGGTTTGGACGCACCCCGACATTCATGAACACGACATCTGCATCGACGGTTTCCCCGCCGTCGAGTTGAACACCGGTAACAGTTCCGCCGGAACCGATAATTTTTTCTACTTTTCTACCGGTAAAAATTTTGAGTCCTTTTTCCTCAAGATACTCCCGCACCGACCCGGCCATATCTGCATCGAGCATCAACGGCAGCGGCCGGTCCATCAACTCGACGACCGCTATCTCATAAGAGCGGTCCGCCTCGGCGAGCAGCGACGCCACCTCCATGCTGATAAAACCGGCGCCGATGAATACGATTTTTCTGCCGCCGCTTTCACGCAGGTATTTTTTGATGTTGACCGCATCAGGCAGTCCGCGCAGCGTCATGACCCCGGTAAAATGCGCCCCTTCGATCGGCGGCACAAAAGAACTCGAGCCGGTCGCCAGAAACAGCTTGTCCCAGGAAAATGACTGTCCCTGTGCGGTGCTTAAGGATTTGGCTGTATCATCGATTGACACGACTTCATCCTGAACGACGTTGATTCCCGCCCCCTGCAGCATCTTGTCGGGAACGACGATGGAATTGTCAGCGACCAGACCGGCCGTTACGTGAGGCAGCGCTCACCTGACAATAAAGAACTCTTCCTTGCGTATTACCGTGACATCGACACCGGGCATCAGTTTCTTCGCCATCATCGCCGCTGGGCCCCCTGCGCCGCTGCAGCCGACAATTACCAGTTTTTCACCGTCTTTCATGGGAACACCTCCTTGAGATTTTCAGTTTTTGCAACAGAAACGCACCTATTTAAGTCTTTAATTAATCACATATACTCAAAATCGCCGCCGTTTCAAAGGAAAAATAACGGGCGCCTGAAATTATTTTTCAGACGCCCGAAATCAGGCAAAAAACACTATCGTGCGGTGAAAACAGATTATCTGCGCGGCACTCTCCAGTACCCGTTGGGGGTTCGGCAGGCGATGCCGGGAAATTCATACGGCAGCCCCTCTTTGGCGATAATCTGGTGGTATTGCCGACAAATGCCGCCGTTGGCATGTTTGTATGATTTCAGCGGGGTTACCCCGATGACCAGCTGCTGCTGGAAGTTTTCCCACACGGCGGTTTCCCCGTTTTTGTGACTCTCCAGCGCATTCTGAAACTGCTTCTGCACGAGCAGGATATCACCCTTGTCGGCAGTGAAGGTCTGCAGGTCGGGCAGCACGGCAACCAGCTCCTTCCGCCGATTTTCCCTGAATCCGTTATAATCCCTGATCTCGAGCACCCAGTGATTAATGGACGGGGCATAGTACCAGGTCCGATATTCCCGGACCTTGCTGGTGGATCTGAATTTGTCCGGATATCGTTTGCAGGTGATTTTCCAGGTATCAAATTCTCCGGCCCCGACGCTGACGCGTTCAGTGCCCAGCACCTCACAGCTCCAGAACGAGTCGTACTGGTGCTCATAGCCAAGGCTGTCGAACCAGCGGCCGTTTTCATCGAATCTCGTTTTGTTGCCGATTTCCAGCGGCCACAGCGTTGTTGTCCGGGGCGCCAGCAGGAATCTGGTCTGCTCGAAATCACGGTATCCATAGCGATCTTTGGTCTGCCATTTAAACCGTTTATACGTAAAATCAGGCGAACCGGTAGAAATCGAGCCGCGGTGGTTTTTCCAGGTTACCCCCTCGGAACTCACCTTCAAAACGGTTTCCCAGGTACCGTTGGAAAAAACAAATTTGGTGCCCGCCCGGTATTTCGGCATCGGACCGGCTTTCATCTCTACTGCATTCGTCTGGGCCCATGCATCGGACCACCAGCCCGGTACCGGGACCGTAAACGCCAACACGCAGAAAAGCGCACATCCCAGGAGCCCGCGTTTCTTCCAGTTCCACCGTAAGCGACTCATTTCATCCCCTTTGCAATACAGCCTGTCTTTCTGCCCTGCTCAATTCTCAAACAACAATGCCTCTTCCCGATCGATCAGCGGCGTCAGACCGCCGAATTCTCCCAACCGGCTCAATTTTTTTTCGGTCGGGTAGCGGTTGAACCCTGAAAGCCGGTAGTCCGGGGTGACCTCACCGTCTATATCTTCTCTGCTTTTTATGGTCTCTCCGGTTTCGTCATCATCGTCGATATTTTCCTGACCGTCGTCATCGTCATCGCGTTCATCGTCCTGATCATCGTCACTGTCATCATCCCGGTCATCATCCTGGTCGGACTCATCGTCGGCATCATCTTCCGCCTCAGACGGCTCGTCAGCCGGTTCGTCCTCTTCCTCCTCGTCCGGCGCATCCGCTTCACCGTCACCGTCCTGGTCGTATTCGGACGCAAAATCGGCGATATCTTCGTCACTCGGTCTATCATCGTTTTCCGCATCCGAGGTATCGTCCGTACTATCATCACCCTGGGCAAATGCCGGTTTCACCCCGATTGCATCGACGCTCGGAAGCGTCACTGGCCCGCCCGCTATCAGCACCAGACAAACCAGTGCAAGAAGCAGTTTTGCACTGAATCGCAGTTGAGCGGTTTTATTGTTTTTCATGACTGACACTCACCGGTATGTTGTTCATCGATTATCCAGCGGGATTGAACTGCACCGCATATGCCTGTGTATTACTTTATCTGTCTTTTCAGCTGAAATTCAAGAGGCATTTGCCGGCAGCAGTCTGTTTGGAAGTCGAACCATCGCGCCTTTCACCCCACACACATAGGAGGCGACCCGATTCGCGTGGTCGTTTATCGCCTCCAGCGAGCGGCCGCTGAGCAATCCGATCGCGGTCGCTGCGGTGAACGAATCACCGGCGCCAATCGTATCGACGACGGTACCGGGATATCCGGGATGGTCCGATATTTCATCCGGGCCGACAAGCAGGCTGCCGCTTTCGCCTCTGGTCAGTGCGGCCAGCTTCAGGTCGTAACGCTCGACCAATTGCCGGACCTGCCGAGCGACCGTTCCGGCAAGCTGTTCGAAGCCGGCAAGCAACGCCATTTCATCGTCGTTGAGCTTGAGTACATCGGCACGTGCCAGTGATTCCCGGATCAGTGCCGAAGTATAAAACTCCTGCCGGATATTTAAATCAAATATTTTCAATGCGCCAGGCTTCAGGTGGTCGAGAAACTCGCCGATAGCGCGCCGTGAACGTTCTGACCGCTGGGCCAGGCTGCCAAAACAGACCGCATCAAGCCTGCCGGCCAGCACCAGCGTATCTTCAGAAAGCGAGATCCGGTCCCACGCGACGTCGTCTGGAAACACATATGATGCAACACCGTCGTCATCGACGTGAGCATTCACATAACCGGTAACGGCATCCGCACACACGGAAATGTGATCGGTATTCACCCCGTTGCGCTGGAGTTCGGCAATGGCCGCAGCACCGCGTGCATCGTTGCCGACACTTGAAATCGGATACGCTTCAGCCCCCAGCTGTGCGGCATGAAAAGCAAAATTCACCGGCGCCCCGCCAAGTTTTTCCGTATCGCCGATCACATCCCAGAGGACCTCTCCGATCCCGCCTACGATACATGTCATCTGTCACCTGTTGCAAATATCAAGGTTGCCTCGCGGCTTCCGGCAGCAAATGAACTGCTGAAACCCGTTTTCAATCGAAGACAAATGGTACTCTATCTCGAGTCACAAATAAACAGCATGCATTATGCAATCCCCTTTCAGAAATATCAAGAACCTGATGCCGCTGGTCCGGGCACGCCTTCCCAATCAGCTTGTAATCCAGTATTCCAGCCGGTGCAATGCCGACTGCCCGCAGTGCGGGATGCGCCGCCTGGAAGTAATTTTATGGCACACGCTCGCCAAGGACCATAGGCGGCAGTGGATCGATTCAGCGGCAGAAAACGGGGTGCGTTTCGTGCCGTGACAACCGCCTCCTCTGGTGCAGGTCTCACTATTGCACTGCGAGGAGTGGTAACGCTGCCTGCATTTTGCTTTTCTGCAAATTGTCCAGCATCAGGAAGATCGAGGTGCAGCGGCTAAGCTCCCAGCCTAACATTACAATACGGTCAATCCCGATTTGAGCTCTTTTCTGCCAGGCTTCAATTATATTATTATTTATCTAATTAATTGCTCTATTACTTTACATCACTTATATCGATAAATACTATACAGACATTCAACCGATACAAGGAGGAACATATGAAAGAAAGAGGGAGCAGGATAAGGAAGAGTGATAAACTCCGGCTTGATACAGACGAGCTCAGAGGCAAACAGTCTGTCAGGACGACCTTTAAACTGAGGGAGAAATCGATCAATCTGCTGAAAATTTCTGCCAAGCACCTGGGTATAAAACAAAAGACCCTGCTGGACCAATTGCTCGAGGATAGGAAAGCCCTGGAACTTCTGGCAGATGATGCGCTGAGTCACTATCAAAACGAAGACGACTGCCGGCCTAAAACGTTCGTTTTGAGCCAGAATGCGCTGGACTTGACCGAGGAGATATCAAGTCGTCATGATATCGCGAGAGATATTCTTGTTGAGCTGTCAATTTCCAGGCTGGTTTCGTACATGGATTCCCTGGCAGATAATCATGACAAGAGACGGCAGCTGATGAAGGAAATAGACCGATACAATTCCCAGCTGGAAGATCTGCTGATCAAAGCTGATTCACTGTTGAAGAAAGAAGATCCTTTTCTGATCAAAGCAGAGAAAATCATGACATTCGTCAAGAGAAGCGCGGAAGATATGAGAAAAACCATCAAGAACAAAGACGAATTTGTTTATTGATCGGCTTGCCGCATTGATTTCAAATAAAAGTACACTTCTTCCAGGTTGCCAACACTGCCATTTCATGGAAGTGTGAGGAAACATCTACACCCGCGATCTATGCCGGACAGATATGGAGAAACGCCGTGACAACGATTGAAGACAAGCCCTGGGAATATGTAAAACAGCTCCTGGACGAACGCAGCGTACCAGCCCTTCTCGATTTTTTTGAATCACTGTCTCCCCAAAAAACAGCCCTGGTCCTGTCCAGGCTCGATGAGGAGGAACGGACGGCGCTGCTCACCCTGTTGAGCCCGACCGATGCTGCCGATCTCATCGTAGACGTATCGGATGAACAGGCAGCGCAGATACTCGGGGACCTCGATCCGGCGGAGGCCGGCAAAATCATCGATGAATTGCCCAGCGAACAAGTGGTTGACGTTCTCGGCGAGTTGGAAACAGATGAAGCCGAAGAGATCCTGCAGTCGATGCCGGCCGGTTCGGCCGAGCCCGCCAGGACGTCCTTGAACTTTCCCAAGGATACGGCAGGGAATTTGATGATTCACGATTTCCTGTCCTTCCAGGAAGCCACGAGTATTGACGACGTCAATAAAGATCTGCAGAAGAACCAGGAGATTTATCGAACCTACAACATTCAATACATCTACGTAACCGATTCGGAAAACCATCTCGTCGGGGTCTTGCGTATTCACGACCTGCTCTTCTCCAGCAGATCCTCGCGGCTGCGCGATGTCATGATACAAAATCCGTATCGCCTGCGTGCAGATGCGGCACTGGACGATATTTCAGAATCATTCAACCAGTATAACCTCCTCGCCCTGCCGGTGGTCGACTCGAGTGACGTGCTGCTCGGTATCGTGCTGCCGCTGGCTGTTGAGGAGGCGAAACAAAAGCGGACGGTCAAGCACTTCCTGTGGTTGTCGGGTATCATCGGCGGAGAGGAGTTCAGGTCCATGCCGCTCTATAAACGGTCCGGCCGGCGGCTCAGCTGGCTCTCACTCAATATCGTGCTCAACATCGTCGCCGCAAGCGTCATCGCCCTCTACCAGGACACGCTGGCAGCCGCCATTGCCCTGGCAGTGTTTTTACCCATGGTGAGCGATATGAGCGGCTGTTCCGGCAATCAGGCAGTAGCCGTCAGCCTGCGGGAACTGGCCCTGGGGCTGCTGCGCCCGAAGGAAATTCTCAGGGTCGCGTTCAAAGAGTCCACGCTGGGGCTGATAAACGGAATCATTCTCGGAGCTCTGCTCGGTGTTGTCGCCTACCTGTGGAAAGGCAACCTTTTCCTGTCCCTGGTCATCGGTACGGCGCTGGCGGGAAACACCCTGGTTGCGGTAACGGTCGGCGGCATGTTGCCGCTCGTCCTCAAACGGCTGAAAATAGACCCGGCGCTGGTGTCCAGCCCACTGCTGACAACCGTAACCGATATGTGCGGATTCTTCCTGGTTCTGAGTCTTGCGAGCACCGTTTTACCTCGAATCAGCGGCTGACTTGCCGTAGAGGATGGTCTCGGCACCATGTGGAAACATTGAGCATTTCTCGATATTGTTGTAGAAATCGATCATCAGTCTCGATAATTTAATTGCGTGATGCGTCTTATGCACCCGATCAAACTGTTCTTCCTGCTGGTCTCCTGTATTCTCGGGTTCTCGGTAACCACCGCTGTCCCCTCAACCGTATATGGTGAAACGCCCGCCGTTACAGGATCAGCATTTGAGTCCGCTCAGCGGGGGGAAATCGAGCTGATCATCGATGCGCTGACAGACAGCCCCCAGGTCGAGTCGGTGCGCCAGAACAGACAGCATCTAAAACGTTCTATAGCCGGATACAGACAGAAGATAGTCCGCATAGAAAAAGAAATTGCGCAGCTGGACCTGGCCCTCCAGGGGATAGATCAGGGCAAGATAAGCGGCCTTGAAAATACGACAGAGGCTCTTGCTGAACTGGTCAGCATCAAAAAGCAAAAAGAGCTCGAACTGATCGAATTGCGGCTTCTGTCAATGGCTGCCGAGTCAGCGATCGGGCAGCTCGACCAGTATATCCGGGATCGGGAAAACAGCGACACCTTCTTCAAATCGGCTCCGCTCTGGCACCTATTTGCCGAACCGCCGCCGCTGCAAACAGTTTCGCGCAGCTCCACTTATGCCTCCTCCCCCGGCAATCATCAGGCAGTAGTGCTGCTGATCGTCCTGTCGGCACTGTTTTATGTTCTGTTATCCATCCCGAAAGTAGAAGAACTTATCAAAGCATTCGTTTTCCCAGGGAATATGCTTCATATCCTGCTGCTGCTGGTGACCGGATCTTCACCATTGCTCAAATTCATATCCGGGACGGTGCTCAGCGCGGCTCTTCTGGTGACAGCAGCATTTTTTATGTTTTCAAACCAGCCTGCCCCAGTAATCGGTGTCTTGATTCTCTATTTTTACCTGGTCGGCCGGCTTCTGCTGCAGGGGCTGACGTATCGCCTGCAGCCTGGGGACCCCGCTGAATCAAAGGGTGATATCAATGGAAAAAACGCCTCTGTCATTCTCAACAGCTTCAGCCTGATTTCAGCGGCTGTCTTCGTGTTTTCGTCTGGTTATAACCTATACGACTCCGGTTTCAGGACCGGTGCTGCATTCAGCTCGCTGCTGTTTTTCTGCTGGCTTGTCTCGTTCACGGTATTTATCCGATACCTGTGCAGGAACCGTCATGCCGTTTTCTGGACCTATGCGAAATTCCCACTCCTGGCTGCAGTCGTCCTGCTGGCTGCCCTCGAGATCCTTGGTTACCGAAATTTAACCGACCACCTTACCGTCACCGCCGGCGCCACATTCATAATTTTCTGTCTCGCTCTATTCTTGTATGATTCCATCGATGTTTTCATGGAGTTGTTCAACGCGGTAAAAAAACGGGCGGTGGCCCGCCTTGACCTGACTCCGGTTGAGGAAAGCCGGCGCCTGAAAACCCACCGGATCCTCGGGTTCGTGTTGAAAATATTTGTCTGTATCAGCGCAGGTATCATCATCCTTCATGAATGGGGGGTTACCAGTACAGACGATGAGCGGCTCATCGATTTCTTCTTTCAGGGCATTGCGTTCGGCGGCTTCATAATTTCCCCGGCCCGTATTTCGCTCGCCATACTGTTCTTCGTGCTGAGCTGGCCCGCTGTCGATTACGTGAAGCAGGCAATCGATCAAAAATGGCTGGTTGCAGCTGATATGACAAAGAGCGCCCGGGATACCTTTTTGACCATTTCCGGCTATGTCGGCTATGCCATCATCATCCTCATCATTTTTGGCGTTGCCGGTGTTAAATTGACCGGACTTACGGTCATTATCGGCGCGCTATCGGTGGGGATCGGTTTTGGTCTGCAGAATGTCGTCAACAATTTCATATCCGGCCTCATCCTGATGTTTGAACGTCCGATCAAAAAAGGGGACTGGAAGGTGGCCCATGCCCACAAGCAGGTGATAACCGACGGTTCAACCCCGGAGCCGCGAGCGCTGTTTCAGATGTTCGGCGACAGTTCACTCAATTTCGATCTGCTCGTTCACTTAAAGGACATCGACCTCAAGGTGCGCGTACGCAGTGAGTTGAACATGGCTATCGACAAGACCTTCAGGGAGCATGGCATCGAGATCCCGTTCCCGCAGCGCGAT
>Ga0180435_10001905_pt1 | contig 21428 bp, 24 predicted proteins | sample SS_ome_3_FD_132467 | JGI IMG/M metagenome (GOLD analysis project Ga0180435, IMG submission 132467) | Hypersaline lake sediment archaeal communities from the Salton Sea, California, USA - SS_3_S_1 metaG | ecosystem: Environmental > Aquatic > Non-marine Saline and Alkaline > Hypersaline >...
CACATGCCCACCCGCAACCACACCCGCGCCGCCGAACGCCGCACCCGCATCAACTGGGAACGCGGCATCAACGAAAAACGCTGGGCCGCCGATCCGCCACCCTTCTAATCCCGAACCCGCCGCTTGATCCGGGTCAGCATGGCCGACATACCCCGCAGCCGTAGCGGGCTGATCAGGGCGGCCAACCCCAGCTCGGCATAGAAATCGTCCGGAACGGCCAGGATGTCGGCGGCCGGCTGGGCGTCGAGTCCGGTCGCAAGGATCGACGCGAAACCGCGGGTGGTCGGTGCCTCGGCGGGCGCGCTGAAGTACAGCCGTACCCGTTCGCGGTCATCGGCATCGACGTGCAGGAACAGCGGTGACTGGCACTCCGGTACCGGCTCCATCGCTGCCTCGTGCAGGTCCGCCGGCAGGTCGGGCAGCTCGTCGGCGAACTCCAGCAGCAGCCGCAGTTTGTCCTGCCCGGTGACTTCGGCGAACTCCGAGACCACCTCGGCCAGCGGGGCGGGCATGCTCATGGTTGTGCGGGTGCGGATCCGGGCTCGTCGCCGACCGCGACCGGCACCCGCACGACGTTGCCCCACTCGGTCCACGAGCCGTCGTAATTGCGCACCCCGGGGATGCCGAGGAGGTGGGTGAGGACAAACCAGGTGTGGCTGGACCGTTCCCCGATCCGGCAGTAGGCGATGGTGTCGTCACCCGGGGAGACGAATGTGTAGATCTTTTCCAGCTCCGCGCGGGACCGGAACCGTCCGCTGTCGTCGGCGGCTTTGGCCCACGGCACCGAGACCGCGGTGGGGATGTGGCCGCCGCGCAGTGCGCCTTCTTCCGGATAATCCGGCATGTGGGTGCGCTCACCGGTGTACTCCTGCGGGGAGCGCACATCGATCAGGGTGGCTCGACCCAGCGCGGCCAGCACATCGTCCCGGTAGGCCCGGATCGGCCCGTCGTTACGCGTAACCACCGGGTATCCGGTGCTGGTCTTCGACGGAACATCCAGGGTGGTGTCCCGGCCTTCGGCCAGCCACAGGTCCCGCCCGCCGTTGAGTAGCCGGACGTCGGGATGCCCGAACAGGGTGAACACCCACAGGGCGTAGGCCGCCCACCAGTTGCTCTTGTCGCCGTAGATCACCACGGTGTCGTCACGGGATATGCCCTTGCGGTCCATGAGAGCGGCGAACTGCTCGCCGCTGATGTAGTCGCGAACCCGGGGGTCGTTGAGGTCGGTGTGCCAGTCGATCTTGACCGCACCCGGGATGTGACCGACGTCGTAGAGCAGCACGTCCTCGTCTGATTCAACGATCACGAGGCCGGGTGTGCCGAGGTTCTTGTACAACCAGTCGCCGGTGACCAGCCGTTCGGGATGGGCGTAGTCCTGCAGGGCGGGGCTGGGATCGGGGGGGATGGTCACGTCAAGAGCTTACCGATGGGCCGGGGGGATTTGCCCGCCAGAGGTCGCCGATTGCACAGCCCACGCTCTCCAGCAACCGGCGGGTGACGGCCAGGCTCAGGCCGACGACATTGGAGGGGTCGCCGTCGACACCGTCGACGAACCAGCCGCCGAGACCGTCGAGGGTGAACGCTCCGGCAACCCCGAGTGGTTCACCGCTGTCGATGTAGTCGGCCAGTTCGGCATCGGAGGGTACGCCGAACCGAACCACGGTCACCGCGGCCTCGTTCTCGGTCGCCACCATCTCGCCCGCCTGCAGCCGGATGACGCTGTGACCGGTGAACAACTGACCCGCCCGGCCCGCCATCGACGCCCACTGCCGGCGGGCCCGCTCCGCGGTGCCGGGTTTGCCGGTCAACCGGCCGTCGAGATAGAGCATGGAATCGCAGCCGATCACCACACAGTCGGCGGTCACAGCTGGATCCAGGCCGCGGCTCACCTCCTGGGCCTTCGCCCCGGCCAGCGCGTTGACCACCGCGGCCGGATCCGTGTTGGCGCCCAGCCGGTCGATGATGGCGTCCTCGTCGACCCCGGAGACCGTGACCAGCGGTTCGATCCCGGCCTGGCGCAGCACCCGCAGCCGCCCGGCCGAGGCCGAACCCAGGACGACCCGGGTCATCGGCTGCCCCGGGCGGATGGCCCGGTCATCGACGCAGATGCGTCCGCTCCAGCAGCGTGACCCGCTGCCAGCTGGTCACCGGGTAGCGCAGTTTGTCCACCGGGTGACCCCACAGGTTGAGTTCCTGCGGGCCGGGATGACCGGCATCGCCGCGCAGGCCGGCCAGCACGGTGATTAGCGCGGCCAGGTCGGAGTCGGTCGGCTCACCCTTGACCACCCGGATCTCCGGTGCCGCCGGTTTCGGTGCGTCGACGGTCAACTCGTGCGGATCGCTGACCTCGATGATGTCCTCGTGTCGCATGCTGGCCTTCCCTACAGCGGGATGTTCCCGTGTTTCTTGGGCGGGGTCTGGACGATCTTGCGTTCCAGCAGTCGCAGCGAGGTGGCGATATAGCCACGGGTGTGCGACGGCGGGATGACCGCGTCGAGGAAACCCCGCTCGGCGGCAATATATGGGTTGACCAGGGTGTCCTCGTAGTCGCGTTGAAGGTCAAGTCGCAGCGCTTCTACATCGTCGCCGTTCTTGGCCGCCTCGGTCAGTTGTTTGCGGTACACGAAGCCGACGGCCCCGGAGGCACCCATCACCGCGATCTGCGCCGTCGGCCAGGCGACGTTGACATCGCAGCCCATATCCTTCGACCCCATCACGCAGTAGGCGCCGCCGTAGGCCTTACGGGTGATCACGGTGATCTTCGCGACGGTCGCCTCACCGTAGGCGTATAGCAGTTTCGCGCCGCGCCGGATGATTCCGTTGAACTCCTGCTCGGTGCCCGGCAGGAAGCCCGGTACGTCGACAAGCATGATGATCGGAATGTTGAAGCAGTCGCAGGTGCGGACGAATCGCGCCGCCTTCTCCGAGGCGTTGATGTCCAGACAGCCGGCGAACTGGGTGGGCTGGTTGGCGACGATGCCGACGGCGCGGCCGTCGACGCGGCCGAACCCGACGATGATGTTCTGCGCGTAGCCGGCTTGGATCTCCAGGAACTCCTCGTCGTCGAGGATCCGGGTGATCACCTCGTGCATGTCATACGGTTGATTCGCCGAGTCCGGGATCAGGGTGTCGAGTTCGAGGTCGGCATCGGTCAGATTGTCCTCGATCGCGCCGGGGTGCGGTGCCGACGGATAGCGCGGCGGCTCGGCATAACTGTTCGGTGGCAGGAAGCTGAGCAGGTCGCGGACGAAATCGAAGGCGTCCTGCTCCCCGGAGGCCACGTAGTGCAGGGTGCCCGATTTGGCCATGTGGGTCTTCGCCCCGCCGAGCTCCTCCATGGTGACGTCTTCGCCGGTGACGGTCTTGATGACATCGGGGCCGGTGATGAACATCTGGCTGGTCTGGTCGACCATGACGACGAAGTCGGTCAGCGCGGGGGAGTACACGTGACCCCCGGCGGCCGCGCCCATGATCAGCGAGATCTGCGGCACCACACCGGATGCCAGGATGTTGTTCCGGAAGATCCGGCTGTAGAGGCCGAGGGAGACCACACCCTCCTGGATCCGGGCGCCGGCCCCGTCGTTGATACCGATCAACGGTCGTCCGGTCTTGATGGCCAGTTCCTGGATCTTGACGATCTTCTCGCCGTAGACCTCTCCGAGGCTGCCGCCGAACACGGTGGCGTCCTGGCTGAAAATGCAGACTTCCCGGCCGTCGATGGTGCCGTAGCCGGTCACCACGCCGTCGCCTACCGGCCGGTTGTCCTTCAGGCCGAAGTTGGTGGCGCGGTGCCGCGCCAGTGCGTCGAGTTCGACGAAGGAGTCCTCGTCGAGCAGGGCCAGGATGCGTTCGCGGGCGGTCAGTTTGCCCTTGGCGTGGGTTTTTTCGACAGCGGCCTCACCGACCGGATGCAGCGTCTCCTCGGCACGCTGACGCAGATCGGCCAACTTGCCGGCCGTGGTGTGGATATCCGGTTCGGTAACGCTTGTCATGGGTGACGATGTTAGACCGTCACCGGGCGGCCGGGGTCCGCCTACTCCTTGACGACGAGCACGGTTTGCAGCGACGGATCACCGCAGTAGGCGATCCGGGTTCCGCTGCGTGCCTCGGCCTGCAGCGCCGCCAGCGTCGCGGCATCCACCCGCTCACCGGGCGCCAGTGCCGGTACGCCCGGCGGGTACGGCGCCGCGGTCTCGGCGGCGATCCGTCCCACCGCCGCTTCGGCGGGCACCCGCTCGTGGTCGGCGAAGAAGGCATCCCGGGGGGTCATCGCGGTATCCGGTTGCAGTGTCCAGGCGGTGATCGGGACCACGGGTCGCGGGGTCCCGCGGTATTCCTCGATCGCGCGAATGATCTCGGTGACCATGAAATCGACGGTCGCGGGGGTGTCGGCCAGTGTGATGACGGGGCAGAACGTGTCCCGGTCGGCGAACTCCAGATGAAGGCCCCGCTGCTCCAGCACGTCGGCGACCACCTGACCGTCGGCTCCGGTCCCGGCCAGCGTCAGCACGATCTTGGTGGGGTCCTGCATCAGCAGTCCGGGTGAGCGTTCGGCCAATTCCGGACCGACCACACCGAGCCCGGGCACCTGGCGGAATCGGTCGCGCGCGTCATAGGCCAGCCCGATCGCCTGGCCCAGTAACTCCTCGCCACGCTCGGCCAGCAGGTCCCGGGTCAGGTCGATGCTGGCGAAGATCCCGCCCGACGGGCTGGTGGTGTGCAGGCCCTCGAAGGCGGCCTCAAGCCGTTCGAGGTCGATCCGTTCGCTTTGCGCCAGCACCATGGAGGACTGCGAAAAGCCGGTCACATGTTTGTGAATGCTCGTCACAAGTGCGTCCGCGCCGGCCTGAATGGCATGCGGGGGTAGGCCGGGATGGAAACCGAGGTGGGCTCCCCAGGCGGCGTCGACGGCCAGCGGAATGCCGTGGGCGTGCGCCAGCTCGGCGTGCGCGGCGACATCGGAGACCCCGCCGACGTAGCTCGGCTCGACCAACAGCACCGCCTTGGCTTCGGGGTGCTCCCGCAGGGCGTCGGCGACCCGGCTCACCGGCATACCCGCGGTCAGACCGGTCTGCTCGTCGATATCCGGCCGCACCCAGACCGGCACCAGGCCGGCCAGCACCAGGCCGAAGAACAGTGACTTGTGAATGGTGCGTGCCACGATCACGGTGTCGCCGGGTTTGCCGATCGTCAGACACAGCGCCTCGTTACCGTGCGAGGAACCCTGAACGGAGAATCCGCACCAGTCCGCGCCCCAGAGTTCACCGGCCAGGCGCTCGGCCGTGGCCAGTCGCCGGGTCGACACCCGCCGGTTCTCCACACCGAGGTAGTGCGGGATGTCCAGCGCCAGGAATTCGTCGACCAGTTCCGGATTGCGCTTGTGGCCCGGGGTGGTGAACGGTGTGCCGGGATTGGCCAGGAAACTGCGGTAGGCGTCGTACAGTGGTGCGTTCCTCGGCCTGTTGAACATGGGTGGCAGTCCTCCTGATGATTTCCCGGGAGCGTAGCGCCCCCATGACGTCGGTGCCCGGTGACGTGAGGAGAAGCCCGTGGGATACCCGGACAATGTTCTGGCGGCCGACGAACATGTCGTGCTGCACCGCCACCCGCACTGGAAGCGCCTGATCGGTCCGGTGCTGGCGCTGGTGCTGATCACGGCGGTGGCCGCGTTCGGCGCGGCGCTGGTCAGCCGGACCGGCTGGGATCCGCGGGCCCGCCAGGTGGTCTCGGCGGTGATAGCGGGCATCTGGCTGCTGCTGACCGGGTGGCTGACGGCGCGGCCGTTCCTGGCCTGGCTGACGACCCATTTCGTCATCACCGACCGCCGGGTGATGTACCGCCACGGCGTACTGACCCGGGCCGGTATCGACATACCGCTGGCCAGGATCAACAGCGTCGAGTTCCGGCACGGCCTCATCGACCGGATGGTCCGCACCGGCACGCTGGTCATCGAGTCGGCGGCGCAGGATCCGCTGGAGTTCTTCGACATTCCCCGGGTCGAGCAGGTGCACGCCCTGCTCTACCACGAGGTTTTCGACACGCTGGGAGCCGAGGAGTACCCGTCCGGAGGTTAGGCCGCGGGCGGTCGGCGCCGGCGGCGCAGCGGGGTGACCACTCCGCGCCGGGCTTCGCGGGCCTCCATCTCATCTTCGAGGGCTTCGACGATGCCACCGGAGGTCAACGTCGACTCCAGCGCCCGATCCGGCTCGCGGCCGACCTCATCAGGGAACACCCACCGGCGGAACGCCCAGAACCGGAAGGCCATCTGCAGCAGGTTGCCGATGATGTACGCCGACAGGAAGTCGGCGAGGTTCTCCGTCGCCAGCGTGACATTCGGTACCCGCAGCCCCAGCACATAGCTGGAGAACCAAAGCGGGGCCATGCTCAGCACCACCCCCACGCCGCTGACCCCGAAGAACAGCAGCGCCTCGTGGTGCCGTTCCCGGCCGCCGCGGTCGCGGAAGCTCCACTCCCGGTTGAGGATGTAGGACGCGATCACCGCGACGATGCCGGCGATCACCTTGGCGGTGACCGGCTTCGGCTCGAGTACGGTCAGCTTCAGTGTGAAGAAAATCACCGAGTCGATGACGAAGGTGGTGGCGCCGACGATCGCGAACTTGATCAGTTCGTGATGCCGCTCAGCGAAGGGCCGGAACGCCCGGGGTAACCGGGAGATCGTGGCATCGGCAAAAGACACGAGTTCCAATTCTACGGAAATCTGCCCGTCTTCCGTAGTGGCGCTGGTCACCACCGCTAATTGCGGGCTCCGCACGCCGTATCACCGCCCCCGCCGGTTCGGGGCCCCGGCCGTGTAACGATGGTCCCCGTGCCGGACGGACCCCCGCAGAGACCAGTGGTGGCGATGGTGGGCGGCGGGCAATTGGCCCGGATGTCCCATCAGGCGGCGATAGCCCTGGGGCAGAGCCTGCGGGTGCTGGCGGTCAGCCCGCACGATCCGGCCGCCCAGGTGAGTCCCGACATCGTTCTGGGCGCCCACACCGACCCGTCAGCGCTGCGCCGGGCCGCCGAGGGCGCCGCGGCACTGACCTTCGACCACGAGCATGTGCCGACCGGGTTACTGCGGGATCTGGTCGCCGAGGGGGTGACGGTCCTGCCCTCGCCCGAGGCGCTGGTCTATGCCCAGGACAAGCTGGCGATGCGCCGGCGACTCGCCGAGATGGGCGCTCCGGTGCCCCGGTTCGCCGAGGTGAGCAGGGTCGCTGACGTCGATGCCTTCGCCGCCACGGTGGGCGGCCCGCCGGTGGTCAAAACCGTGCGCGGCGGATACGACGGCCGCGGGGTGGTGCTGGCCGGCGATATCGGCGCGGCGCGGGAGGCGGTGGCCGGCTATCTCGCCGACGGGGTGGCCGTGCTGCTGGAGGAACGGGTGGCCATGCGCAGGGAACTCGCGGTGTTGGTGGCACGTTCGCCGCTCGGCCAGGGTGCGGCCTGGCCGGTGGTGGAAACCGTTCAGCGCCAGGGTATTTGCGTCACCGTGGTGGCGCCGGCGCAAGACCTGCCGCAGGATCTGGGTGCACAGGCCGAACAACTGGGGTTGCGCATCGCCGCGGAGTTGGGCGTCGTCGGCGTGCTGGCCGTCGAGCTGTTCGAGACGGCCGACGGCGGGCTGATGGTCAACGAACTGGCGATGCGCCCGCACAATTCCGGGCACTGGACCATGAACGGATCGGTCACCAGCCAGTTCGAACAGCACCTGCGCGCGGTGCTGGACTATCCGCTCGGCCAGACCGGGGCGCTGGCGCCGGTGACGGTGATGGCCAACGTGCTCGGCGCACCGATGGCCCCGGCGATCAGCATGGATGAGCGGCTGCATCATGTGTTCGGCCGGATACCGGATGCCAACGTGCACCTGTACGGCAAGCAGGAGCGGCCGGGCCGCAAGATCGGCCACGTGAATGTGCTGGGCAACGATGTCGGGGTGGTGCGCGAGCGCGCCGAGCGGGCGGCACACTGGTTGTCCCACGCCGAGTGGGCCGACGGATGGGATGGACACGGCGATGACTGAGACACCGAGGGTCGGCGTGATCATGGGCAGCGACAGTGACTGGCCGGTGATGGAGGCGGCTGCCGGCGCACTGGCCGAATTCGAGGTCCCCTTCGAGGTGGGTGTGGTCTCGGCGCACCGCACCCCGGGGCTGATGCTGGACTACGCCCGCGGCGCGGCCGATCGCGGCCTGGAGGTGATCATCGCCGGCGCGGGCGGTGCCGCGCATCTGCCCGGGATGGTGGCCGCCGCCACCCCGCTGCCGGTGATCGGCGTCCCGGTGCCACTGGCCACCCTCGACGGCCTGGACTCGCTGCTGTCGATCGTCCAGATGCCGGCCGGCGTTCCGGTGGCATGCGTGTCGATCGGCGGGGCGCGTAACGCCGGGTTGCTGGCGGTGCGGATCCTGGCCTCGGCCGACGCGGGGTTGCGGCGCCGGATGGCGGGTTTCCAGGCCGGGCTGGAGGCGGAGGTCGCGGCCAAGGACCGGGCGTTACGGCAGCGTTTACTCGGGGAGTAGACGAGCGGGTAATCTGGCGGCCAAAAGCGAGGAGGCTGTCATGGCTGGCTGGTCCGGTAATTCGTCGTTCGATGTCTTCGGTCTGCCCGAGGAGCATGAGGAGCTCCGGGCTGCGATTCGGGCGCTGGCGGAGAAGGAGATCGCTCCTTACGCCGCCGCGGTCGACGAGGAGGCGCGTTTCCCCGAGGAGGCCCTCACCGTTCTGAACGCCTCGGGTTTCAACGCGGTCCACGTGCCCGAGGAGTTCGGTGGCCAGGGGGCGGATTCGGTGGCCGCCTGCATCGTCATCGAGGAGGTCGCCCGGGTCGACGCGTCGGCGTCGCTGATCCCGGCGGTCAACAAGCTGGGCACGATGGGCTTGATTCTGCGCGGCTCCGATGAGCTGAAGAAACAGGTGCTGCCCGAGATCGCCGACGGCAAGATGGCGTCGTATGCGCTCTCCGAGCGGGAGGCCGGCAGTGACGCCGCGGCGATGCGGACCCGGGCCAAAGCCGACGGTGAGGATTGGATCCTCAACGGTTCCAAGTGCTGGATCACCAACGGCGGCAGGTCCGCGTGGTACACCGTCATGGCGGTCAGTGACCCGGACAAGGGCGCCAACGGCATCTCGGCGTTCATGGTGCACGAGGACGACGAGGGTTTCGTCGTCGGACCCAAGGAGCGCAAGCTCGGTATCAAGGGCTCGCCCACCACCGAGCTGTACTTCGAGAACTGCCGGATCCCCGGCGACCGGATCATCGGCGAACCCGGCACCGGGTTCAAGACCGCGCTGGCCACCCTGGACCACACCCGGCCCACGATCGGCGCCCAGGCGGTGGGAATCGCCCAGGGGGCCCTCGACGCCGCCATCGAATACACCAAGGACCGCAAGCAGTTCGGCCGTCCGGTCGCCGACAACCAGGGTGTGCAGTTCATGCTCGCCGATATGGCGATGAAGGTCGAAGCAGCCCGCCTGATGGTGTACTCGGCGGCGGCCCGGGCCGAGCGCGGCGAACCGGATCTCGGCTTCATCTCCGCGGCGTCGAAGTGCTTCGCCTCCGATGTGGCGATGGAGGTGACCACCGACGCCGTGCAGCTCTTCGGCGGCGCCGGGTACACCGTCGACTTCCCGGTGGAGCGGATGATGCGCGACGCCAAGATCACCCAGATCTACGAGGGCACCAACCAGATTCAGCGGGTGGTCATGTCCCGCGCGCTGCTGCGCTGAGGATCACTCGGCGGGACGCAGGTGGGTGATATCACCCGCCGCCACCGGAACGGTCTCGCGGCCGGTATCGATCTGCAGTTGCCCCGTCGGATCGATGTCGGTTGCCGTGCCGATGACCTCCCGGCCGCCCGGCAGCAGTGCCCGAACCCGGGTGCCCAGGGTGACGCTGCGGCGACGGTAATCGTCTGCCAGCGCGGGATCATCACCGCCGAGAACTCGCCAACGGTCGATGCGCGCGGTCCACTCGGCCAGTACGGCGCCCAGCAGCGCGCTGCGGTCGATCATGGTCGAGCCGAGCATCAGCAGAGAGGTGGCGCGGCCGTCCGGGGCCTCATCGGCCCGCAGCGAGACATTCAGGCCCAGCCCGATCACGACCACCGGGTCCGGTGCGGCCACCTCGGCCAGAATGCCGCCCAGTTTGTGTTCGCCGACGAGAATGTCGTTGGGCCACTTCAAACCGGGTTCGATCCCGGTGGTCGCGGCGACGGCGTCGACCACCGCCACGCCGGTCAGCAGCGGCAGCCAGCCCCAGGCCGCCGGTGCCAGCCCGGCTACGCCCAGGCCCACAGATACTGCGATCTGGGAGCGTGGCGGGGTGGACCAGCTGCGACCGTTGCGGCCGCGGCCGGCGCTCTGATGCTCGGCGACCAGCACCACACCGTCGATATCCGCGCCGGCGCGGTGCCGGGACAGCAGGTCGGCGTTGGTGGAACCGGTGCTGTCGACCACCTCCACACTGCGCAGCGCCCGGTCGGGCCCGATGAGGTCGCGGCACACGCCGGCGGTATCCAGGGGGGGACGGTCCTCGGCCATATCGGCCAGCCTAGGCCTAGAGCGGGGGCCGGCCACCGACCCGGATTGACGCGGTAGTGGGCCAGCGCCTAGGTTCTCGTCCGTGATTACTCTGCGTAAAACCGCTGCCCTCTCCGGCGCACTCGCCGTCGCCGCTGTCGGGTTCGCCGGCCCGGCCGCCGCGGATGCCACCGTCCCGCCGGCCATGCTGAACACCACCTGCTCACTGGACCAGATCCTGGCCGCCACCAAGGTCGTCGATCCGGTCACCTACGGCGAGCTGATCGGCAAGTACAACTCCGAACCCCGGTGGGTGCAGGGCGGCATCGTCTACCACATGAATCTTCTGCTGCAGAAGTCACCGCAGGAGCGTCAGGCCGAGGTGAACGAGCTGGTGGGCATCTTCCCCCAGTACGTGTCGATCTTCACCGCCGCCGAGCCGGTCGCCGACGAGATCGCGGCCAAGTGCCCGACCTTCCCGGCCGAGGATCCGGCGGTGTGGGACGCGTCGGCTCCGGCGCCCGCGCCGGTGCCGGCACCGGCGACCGCCGCGGCTCCGGCCTAGTCCAGTGTTCGGGTGACCTTTTCGGTCGCCCGCCGCCGGTCCAACAGCGCCGGGTCCGGGTTGGCCAACTGCACCAGTGAGGCTCCCGCAGCCAGCACCGCGAGCAGGTTGTCGACGATCTGTTCGGTCGTCGACCACGGCCGGTCCGTCATCACCCGGTCGCCGGCGGATAGCCCGCGGGCCCGGGCGCCCAGTCGCGCCGCGGCGAGCACCTCCGCGACGGTCTGGCCGGCCAGTGCCGGGCCGGGGGTGCGCTCGGGAACGACCTGATCGCCGTGCACCCGCACCGCGGTCGCGTAGTCGGTGACACCGACCGGCAGGTCGGGGGCCGGGGCGCCGAACGGGTCCAGCGACAGCACCGCCACCTCGCCGAGCTGGGTACCGCCGGCCACCGCGTCATCGGCCTCATCGAGCCGGTCGGCGGTGCACAGGGCGATCTCCGCGGGTCCGGCCAGGGTCACCTCGGCGCCGATCCACCACACCCCCAGCATGACGGCGACGGTCTGCCAGTGGGCGGGCAGCAGCACCGCCACCCGGGTTCCGGGACCGGCGCCGAGTTCATCGCGCAGCAGGTTCGCGGTCTTGGCCGCCCAGTTGGCCAGTGTCACCGTGGACAGTTCGATCCGTTCGCCGGTGGCGTCGTCGTAATAGGTGATCCGCGGACCCATCCGATCGGCGCCGAGCAGCGGGCCGAGCAGCTCATCGGTGAGGTTCATCGACACCGAGTCAGTTGACGCACTGGGGGTCATCGGGTCCGGCGGTGAACACCTGCGAGGGGAGTGGGGTCTGTTCGTCGGTTACCTCGGCGGACATGTTCTGCACGGTCTGCGCGGTGGGCAGGGAACCGTCCAGCCCGGATCCCGGTCCGGCGTAATCGTCGGCCAGGATCACGTGCACGGTGCCCGCGGGGATCGAGGAGTCGGTCACCACCGGAAGGCCGCCGAGTTCGGCTGAGACGGCCTGGGCGCCGAGGTCGTCCTCGGCGGCGGCCTGCACCTGGCTCTCGCTCACCCCCGTCCCATCGTGGTTGGCGATCGAGCCCTCGGTGAACCCCCTGGCGGTCAGCCGCTCGGACACCGCGCCGGCGAGGCCGTTGATATCGGTGTCGTTGTAGACGTCCACCGTGGTCTGGTCGGGGGAGTAGGCGACCTTGGCGGTCTTTCCCTCGCTCTGATCCTGTAGCAGGCCCGACACCCACTGCTGCACCTGCTCCGGGTCGACCCGGACCACCGACTGCATCCCGTCGTCACTCCAGCCGTCCTCAGCCAACACCGGGATCGTGGCGAACGCGACGTTCCCGGCGGCCAGCTTCTGCAGCTGGGTGAGGAAATCCATCACATCCCAGCCCGAGGAGATCACCACCGAGCGGTGGATGGCGTCCTGCAGCCGGTTCAGGGTGCCCGGACTGCTCAAGGTCTTACCCGAGATGACCTGGTGGGCGAGTGAGGCCATCACCACCTGCTGGCGCACCACCCGATCGAGGTCGCCGCGCGGCATATCGTGGCGCTGGCGGACGAAGCTCAGCGCCTGTGCCCCGTCCAGCCGCTGCCAGCCGGCCGGGAAGTCCGCCCCGGAGAGCGGCTCGTAGACGGGCTCTTTCAGGCATACCTCGACGCCGCCCAGGGCATCGGTGATCAGCGAGAAGCCGAGCAGGCCGATCTCGGCGTAATGATCCACCGTCACACCGGTCAGGTCGGCGACGGTCCGGATCAGCGCGTTGCGGCCGGCTTCCACGGCCTGCGGCTCGGCGACGGCGGCATCCATGCCCTGGTTCTCGACGAGCTCTTTCATCAGCTCCAGCCTGACCTCACCGTAAACCCCGTTGATCTTGGTCTTTCCCAGATCCGGTGCCTCGACGTAGGAGTCGCGGGGGATGGAGATGGCGGTGGCCGAGCGGCCGTTCGTGGGGATGCGCACCAGGATGATGGTGTCGGTATTCGTCGCGACGTCATCGCCGGCGTGCAGCTGGGCCAGTTCGGCCTCCGAGAGCGGGTTGCCATGCGCGTCGGTGCGGCTGTCCACGCCGACCAGCAGAATATCCACGGCGCCGTCGTCATCGGCGCCCCGGCCGCCCAGCATGGCGGTGGTGAAGTGGAAGATCCCGCTCTCGAAGGAGCGGATCGAGCCCCACGCCACCCCGGTACCGAGCAGAACCGTCACGGCGAGCAGAGCCAGAGCGGTGCGCGCGACCGGCCGCGCACGCGTCACTGCTGTCACTTCCGTCTCATCCGGCACCACCACAGGCTACTGGCCGGACGGCCGCATCCCCGGTAGCCGAAACCGGCGTGCCAGACTCGTCGCCGTGGCGAAACGGATGGTGATCACCGGTGCGGGCGGCCAGGTCGGGCGATTTCTCGCAGTTCAGGCCGCCCGGCAGGGTTACGAGGTGTGCGCACTGGCACATCGGGATTTCGATATCACCGATCCGGTCGCCGCCCGGCGGTGGGTCCGGAGCGGGGACCTGGTGGTCAACTGCGCGGCGTTCACCGCCGTCGACGCCGCCGAGTCCGAGCCGGAGGCGGCGAAGGCCGTCAACGCGGTGGGGCCAGCGACCATCGCCCGCGCCTGCGCGGCGGTGCGGGCCAGGTTTGTGCACATCTCCACCGATTACGTTTTTCGCGGCGACCTGCGCCGGCCGTATGAGATCACCGATCCCACCGGCCCGCTGAGTGTGTACGGGACCACCAAGCGGGACGGTGAGCTGGCGGTACATGCCGAGATGCCCGATGCCCACGTCGTCCGGACCTCCTGGGTCTACACCGGCGATTCCGGGTCCGACTTCGTCGCGGCCATGCGCCGGTTGGCTGCCACCGACCGGGTGATCGACGTCGTCGATGACCAGACCGGGTCGCCGACCTACGTCGCCGACCTGGTCGGCGCGCTGCTCCAGGTCGCCGCCGGCGGGATCGAGGCGCCGGTTCTGCACGCCGCCAACGCCGGGGTGGCCAGCCGCTTCGAGCAGGCCCGCGCGGTGTTCGCCGAACTGGGCGCCGACCCTGAGCGGGTGCGGCCGGTGGGCACCGCCGCGGTACCAAGGCCGGCGCCCCGTCCCGTCTTTTCTGCGCTGTCGATGGACTGCTCGGTCCGGGCCGGCCTGACCCCGCTGCGGCCCTGGCGCGAGGCGCTGGCCGAGGCGGTTGCCGTACCGTTCCTAATCATTGAGCAGAAGTGAGTTCTGTTCAGTTGCGACCCGAACGGTCTTGGTCGCGGGAGCTCGGCGCTGCCCGGTGGACCGACGCGCCTCGTGGGCGTGGCGGTGGACCGGGGCTTTCCGGACTCCCTGCGATCTCGGAAGCCTCACAGGTCTAGCCGGTGGAGTGCCCACACCCATCCGCTGTTGGGTACGGGGTCCTGCCGGCCGACGCCTGATCGGCTTACCGAGACCACGTCTACCGATAGCGGCCGCCGCGCCGTGATGGCGGGTGACCTCTCCGGAAGTCTGTTGCTGCAAAGGCTTACGCCAGTGCTCATCACCCCACTTACTCGTGTAAGCGGGATCGACACCAATAATCGGAATACCGCGGCGGGTTGCCATCGCGGTCAAACGGTCACGGAACTTGGCGGTGGGGATACCGGCGACGGTTCGCCGAAACTTCTTACCTCGACCACCACGACCCATGGTTTCGCGACCCGTGGCACGGGAATCGGCGAAGTTGAGGTTCTCCACCGCGACCGCCACGCAATCGTTGAGTTCAGCGATATTCAGCAGTTCAGTGATCGCAGTGCGCAGGTGCCCATCACGGTGGGAGGCGCGCAACTTCTTGACCTCGAGGGCGATCGTGACCGGTTCACCGACGGGGTTTCCAGACGCATCCAGCACACACGCGGCGAGATGATCCGCGTTGAGGTCGACACCGAGAACCCGACCGCCGCGAAGCTCCTCAAGTTCAGGGGACGGTTCCGGGGTGATCGCCCAGGACGCATCCAGATACCATCGGCCGCGCTGAGGATCGAAAACGATGTCGTAGCGCACTGCTTTCCGCTGATTGACCCGCGCCGCCCACTGAGGCCCACCGTGAGTGAACCCGACCGGGGAGGCGAACTGAAGGTGCCCGCCGAACTTACCGGCCAGCGCAGCGGGAACTTTAATCTGCAACCGACCCTGCGTGTCGACACGGATGGTCTCGTTACCACCAGCTTTTCCGGTCTCACCGTCAGCGGTCAGAAACATGCGCGCGGCGTTCCACCGATCGCGCCACTGCTGCTCGTCCATCCCCGCCGCGTCCAGGTTTGTGCGGTTGCGCCACAACCGTTTTCCACCCATCGTGATCGACGGGCGCCCCTCGGAGAGTTCAGCTTCAGCGGCGGCCAGCCGCTGCTTCAGGATGGCCAGCCGGCGGGTCTTGGCGAACCGCTCGGCGGTCGTGGCGTATCCGTGTTTACGTTTCCCGCGGCGTGATTCTCCGGCATCGTCAGCGAGTTCACCCGGTCGCAGGGAGCAGCGTTTCTCGAGGACCTCGACCGCAGAATGTAGATCGGCGACGTGAGCTGCCAAGCCGCGCATTCCCAACTGGTACTGGTCTTCCACCGCCCGGGTGATCGCGCCCGCCCATCGAGACGACGACACCGATGTCAACGCCTGCTTGCGCGTCGCACGCCACTGCTTATGTCCGTCACGGTCTATCCGACCCAAGCGGACACGCCCTGCCAGCTCGCGGCGGTAACAACCACCGAGGAACTCGCCGATCTCCATCAACGCGGCGGCTTCGGTGTCAGACAGGTGCAGCCGTGTCCGGAACCGGCACCCGGACGGGCCCGCGGCGACCAGTGGATCGGAGATCTTCCGCAACGGCTTTCCCGCACTCACCAGTGCCTCATCAGTTCTTTGACCGTGAACGGTGGTTCTAGGGATCGCGCCTCCAGAAGTGCGCTGACGTCGGATTCAGTGAAGTTGTCGCCGTCTTTCATGGCGTAGAGCATGGACTGCTCGATGTCGCTCATGAAGTCGGAATGCTCGGCGCACCAGCGGCGGACACTTTTCTTGATGCCTTCGCGCTGGCGTTTCTTCGCCGGTGACACAGACTTGTAGGCGTGTGCACGGTGGGCGTTCTGGGCGGTCTTGTATCCGTAGCCCTGGGCATCGTCGATCACCGCTCCGGTCGCGGCGTCGACGACAACGTGTCGGCGGTCGTAGCCATCCGACAGCGCGGGGCTAACGACCACGCGCACAGCTGATTCCGCCATGTCAGGAATTCTCCCGGCGGGCTACGACAGATTCTGCGGCGATTACCGCCTGCGGTCCAATGTCTCGCTGCGCGCAGCCGACCGCTTTCAAAGCACGGTTTCGGGCACTTCTACGCCCGTAGACCCGTGCGCAGAATGACGTGAGAACCTCCACCATGTCGCGCACTAGATCGTCGTCGACTTCACCGCCGTCGAGCACTACCAGCCGCCGTCCATGTGCCGACAACGCGGCTTCCACCAGCTCGGTGTTCATCCTCCCCAACCGGTCGCGGTGTTCGACTACCACGGTGGTGACCGCCGGATCGGCGAGCAGCCGGCGGACTTTCGAGCGTGAGCCGTTCATCCCGGAACCGACTTCTGCCTCAACACGCACCACCTGCCCACCGGCTTGCGCCGCCCAAGTGGACAACCGGGCGACCTGGCGGTCGAGATCGGACTTCTGGTCATGCGACGAGACCCGCGCATACAGCCCGAATGTGCTGGTCGGGGTGGCGATCGCTGCCTCAGGCGAGACCAACACCGACCGCGAATTCACCCGCACCGCCGGCACCGGCAGGGTGCCCTCACGGAACCAGCGATACGCCGTCTGTGGGTGCACTCCCTGCAGTCGCGCCCACTGGGTCAGATTCAACCCTCAAGCGGACTTGTTAGAACGTATGTACGCTCGTTATTGCTCAGTAAAAGATGCGTAGCTGGAACCCTCGAAGGCGATCCGCGCCGATTCTATGGAAACTTCCCGCCGACCGGCACGATCCCGAAACCTAGAAAATAGCCCTTGAGCAGCACGGATGACACGTCCCTAGGGGGCTGATGACACGTCCCCGGCGCCGATTCGGTCGGCGCTAACGTGATCAGGCCTTTCCCCGGCCGGACGCCAGTGTGACGCGCCGCCCGATTGCCGCGGTGAGTGCATCCAGCTCGGCTAGTACATCCCCGGCCGCCCAGACGCGATTGCGTTTGTTGGCTGATAGCAGATCGAGGATGCCGGCCTCGGTGAGTCGGTTGAGGGCGTTGTAGGTGGCGACTTCCGATCTGCCGGTTATGGCTACCGCGTCGGCGGCATCGAAGATCGGCGTATCCAGAAGCCGTTCGATTAGTGCGCTCTCCGCTGAATCGGCCCGGGCGCAGGCGATCTCACGCCATCGCTCGGGCAGGGTGGACAGGCTGCCGGCGGACTCCTCGGCGGCGGCGCAGGCGTGAATCGTCGCCTGGGCCACATAACCGACGAACGCATCGGCTGCGCCGCCGCGGTAGTCGGTGAGCGTGTCGAAATAGCGCTGCGTATCGGCCAACATCACCGACGCCAAGGGGACGGTGATGCGGGTCACGCCAAAAGGGGCCGCCAGCAGCGTCGATGACACGTCCCCGGTGCTCGTGGCCGCGGGTGGAACGCGAGGAATCCTCGGGCTGGTGTCGAGCGGCGGCGCATCCCCATCGCGCCTGGTCGCGACGGTAACATCAGGTTTGTCCACGCCACGGCACAGGAGGGGGGCGCTCGATGACCGAGATGACCTTCGACGTGCCGAGTGTCAACAGCGGCGCCGACAGCCTCAGCCAGAAGAGCGGCAGCGCCGCCTCCGACCTCACCAACGGGGTCACGTCGAACCTCGCCCCGCCCTCCGCGTCGAGCCCCGTCGGTGGCCTGATATCCATGCTCGCCGGACAGCTCCAAGGCGGCTTGGCCACCGTTGGCCCCTCGCTCAGTCAGGATGCGGTCTCCAACAAGCCGACGACGCCCGAAAGGCGGTCAACCGCAAGCAGGCCCAGCGCCGGAAGATGCAAAAAGAAGTCCTGGACAGCTTCCCTGAACCGTCGCAGGAGTTGATCGCGCAGATCGCGGCCACCACAGCGGAAATTGAACAGGCCAAGGCCGACCACGAGGCCGCCAAGCAGGCTGTCGCCGACGCCGCCGATGACCTGGTCGCCGCCCGCTACCAACTCGCGATGACCCAGCCGCAAGAACAAGCCGACGAGTACTGCGCCACCCTCGGCGACGGACCGTTACCCTCAACGCCGTGACCGACGAGCCCGCTCTGACCGTTGTCACGGTGACATATTCGCCGGGTTCGCACCTGGACCGGTTCCTGTCGTCGCTGACGGTGGCGACAGACCTCCCGTTGCGGGTGGTGATGGCCGACAACGGTTCCACCGACGGCGCTCCGGAGGAGGCGTTGGAGCGCTATCCCGGGACTGAGTTACTGCGTACCGGCGCCAACCTGGGGTACGGCACCGCCGTCAACCGTGCCGTGGCCACGGTGCCGTCGGGTCAGGAGTTCGTATTGGTCGCCAACCCGGACGTGGTGTGGGCGCCGGGCAGTATCGATGCGCTGCTGGAGGCCGCCGGCCGCTGGCCGCGGGCCGGCAGTCTGGGTCCGCTGATCCGCGACCCCGACGGTGCGGTGTACCCGTCGGCCCGGCACCTGCCCAGCCTGGTTCGCGGCGGTATGCACGCGGTGCTCGGTTTTGCCTGGAAGGCCAACCCCTGGACGAGGTCCTACCGGCAGGAGCATGTCGAGCCCAGCGAACGTCCGGTCGGCTGGCTGTCGGGTTCCTGCCTGCTGGTGCGCCGGTCGGCGTTCGACGCGGTCGGGGGATTCGACGAGCGGTACTTCATGTACATGGAGGATGTCGACCTCGGTGACCGGCTGGGCCGGGCCGGCTGGCTCAACGTCTACGCGCCCAAATCGGAGATCCTGCACGATAAGGGCCATTCGACGGGTCGGGATCCGGACCGCAATCTGCGTGCCCACCATGTGAGCACCTATATTTACCTGTCTGATCGCCATTCCGGCCCGTGGCGGGCACCGCTGCGCTGGACTATGCGGACAGCCCTGCGGGTCCGGGCGGGGGCGGCGGTACGTAGGTCCCGCCGAGAATTGCCGACAGCGCCGCCGGAAGGGATGAGATGACCACCGACGTCGACGCCGTGATCCTGGTCGGCGGCAAGGGAACCCGTCTGCGGCCGCTGACGCTGTCCGCGCCCAAGCCGATGTTGCCGACCGCCGGACTGCCGTTCCTGACCCACCTGCTGTCCCGGATCGCGGCCGCGGGTATCGAACATGTCATCCTCGGTACCTCGTATCAGGCGCAGACATTCGAGGCCGAGTTCGGCGACGGATCCAAACTGGGCTTGCAGATCGACTATGTCTTCGAGGAAGAGCCGTTGGGTACCGGTGGCGGTATCGCCAATGTGGTCCCCAAACTGCGTCATGACACCGTGATGGTCTTCAACGGAGACGTGCTGTCCGGGATGGAACTCGGTGCCATGCTGAGGACCCATTCGGACTGTGCCGCTGACGTGACCCTGCACCTGGTCCGGGTCAGCGATCCGCGGGCGTTCGGGTCGGTGCCCACCGACGGTGACGGAAGGGTGCTGGCGTTCCTGGAGAAGACCGAGGATCCGCCGACCGATCAGATCAACGCCGGCACCTATATCTTCCGGCGCAGCGTCATCGAGCGCATCCCGCGCGGCCGCGGTGTCTCGGTGGAACGCGAGGTTTTTCCGGGGTTGTTGGCCGATGGCGCAAAGGTCTGCGGGTACGTCGACGCCACCTACTGGCGGGATATGGGCACCCCGGAGGATTTCGTTCGCGGGTCGGCGGACCTGGTGCGGGGTATCGCCCCGTCGCCGGCGCTGGCGGGCCGCCGCGGGGAGAGCCTGGTGCACGACGGTGCATCCGTGGCGCCCGGTGCCCTGCTGTATGGCGGGACCGCGGTGGGCCGCGGCGCCGAGATCGGGCCGGGGGTGCGCCTGGACGGCGCGGTGATCTTCGACGGCGCCCGGGTGGAGGCCGGTGCGGTGGTTGAGCGTTCGATCATCGGAGCGGGCGCGCGGATCGGCCCGCGGGCCCTGATCCGCGATGGTGTCATCGGCGACGGCGCTGATATCGGCGCCCGCTGCGAACTGTTGCGCGGGGCGCGGGTGTGGCCCGGGGTGCCCATCCCGGACTGCGGAATCCGGTACTCGTCAGATATCTGACGACCCGCCCCGCCGCCGGTCTGCGGCGCCGAGGCGTTGTACGGCCGCTTCCACCAGCGCGACCAGACCGGCGTCGGCGCCATCGGGCAGGGTGTCGATCGGCCACCAACGCAGGTCCAGGGATTCCTCGCTGATGACGGCCCGCGCGTCCGGCGGGGCGGTGGCGATGAACTGCAGGTCCAGATGCCGGGTCGGGGAGCCCAGTGAACAGGTCACCGGGTGAACATGAACGGCCGCCAAGATCGGGTCGACCAGCAGACCCTCGATACCGGATTCCTCGGTGGCCTCGCGCAGAGCGGCGGCGACGATATCGGGATCGGCATCCTCGCAGTACCCGCCGAGTTGTAACCACCGCCCGAACCGCGGGTGCAGTGTGAGCAGCACCCGATCCCGGGTGTGGTCGAGTACCAGCACCGAGGCGGTGATGTGGCCCGGAACGCAGGTCCGCCGGCAGCCGTCCGGCCGGCCGAGAAGGAACGCCAGCACGGCATGGCGCAGCGCATCCTGACCCGGGTCGGGTGGCTCCCAGTCGGTGAGGGTGGCGACGGCCGATTCGTGCAGGCTCACCGGCGTACCAGCCGATCGCCGGGCGGCTCGGGATCCTTGGGTGGCAGCGGGTCATGCGGGTAGCCGATCGCGATGGCGCCCAACGGTTCCCAGTCATCGGGCAGGCCGAGGGTCTGGCGCACCACCCCGGGGGCGAAGATCGTCGACCCGATCCAGCAGCTACCGACCTCCCGCACAGCCAGCGCGACCAGCAGTGCCTGTACCGCCGCGCCGACCGCAACGGTGAACATGGTGTGCTCGGCCGCGGTACGCACCGGATCCGGGTAGCGGTGAGCGCCGTCCGGCACCAGGAACGGGATCACCACCTCGGGGGCGTCGTAGAGGATCTGCCCGCGGGCCACCCGGCGCTGAACCGACTCCGGTGAACGACCGTCGGCGGCCAGATCGGTGCGCCACGCCTGCTTCATCCGGTCGAGCAGGTCGATACGCCGATCGCGGTCCGCCAGCCACACGAAGCGCACCGGCCGGGTGTGATGTGGGGCCGGTGCGGTGAGTGCCTCGGCGACAGCGGACTCGAGCACCGCCGGGGCCACCGGCCGGTCGGCGAACCGGCGTACCGAGCGTCGCATCAGCTGCGCCTGCCGGCGGCCGAGGTCGATCGCCTCGGCG
>Ga0180435_10001906_pt1 | contig 21424 bp, 15 predicted proteins | sample SS_ome_3_FD_132467 | JGI IMG/M metagenome (GOLD analysis project Ga0180435, IMG submission 132467) | Hypersaline lake sediment archaeal communities from the Salton Sea, California, USA - SS_3_S_1 metaG | ecosystem: Environmental > Aquatic > Non-marine Saline and Alkaline > Hypersaline >...
CTACTATTTTTATATCAAAAATCTGTTCTTTCTTTAGGAGGCCTTATGCATGAGTTTGGGCGCGGACGTTGCTGATCATATCTCCGCACCAGGCTTGTTAAAAAACTCCCCGAGTGCTCAATTGTTTAAACATGAATTAATAATTGAAGGAATTTTACTTGACAAAAATAAAACAATAATTGTAATCAAATATAAAAACTAAATGATATTCACTTTATGGGCATACAAGAAAGAAAGCAAAGAGAACGGGAGCGCAGGCGTCAACAAATCATTGTGGCGGCCAAGCGTGTATTTTCCCAAAAAGGCTTCAGTCGATCCACAATGGAAGATATCGCCAATGAAGCCGAACTCAGCCCGGGTACCCTGTACCTATATTTTAAAAACAAAGACGAATTATATGCCTCCCTGTCTCTCCGGATTTTGCAATATTTGCTGATTCGCCTAGAGCACCTCAACAAAGAAACCCATCTGGATGTGGAAGAACGCATATCTGGCCTCAAAGAAGCCATGTATGATGTATACGAGTTTGATCCTTTAATTCTGGTTAATATGTTTCGCTTGCAATCGAGTGAATTGTTAAAAAACTTAACCCCGGAGTTACTGGCAGAAATAAAAAATCTTAGCCAGCAAGCGCTGAATGAGATGGCAAAATTATTTCAGGAAGGGGTTCATAAGGGTGTATTCATAGACCGGCACCCCATCGCCATAGCTGATATTGCCTGGTCTCTATTTTCCGGTGTGGTCTTGTGGGAAACCAGTAAAAGCGTCATCAACGCTGACAAGGATTACTTGAAGGAAACGCTCGAAACCGCATTTGAAATATTTGATCGGGGCATCAAAAAAGGTCGATACGCATAAAGCCAAACCGGGATAGGTGACAAGGGTATTAAAATTTGAATTCTGTACCTGGGTTCGGTTCGACTTCCAGGTTTTCGCGTCGTCGAATACCAAGCCACCAAGTCTTGCGGCGACCGTTGAAAACAGTAGTGAATGAATTCAAATCGGCGATAATTCTAATTTACATAGGAAGGAGGTCTATTTATGGCGGATAAAGAAATTGTTGAAACTTCAGAGGCGCAGATTGCTGTTCATTGGCAGGAGGAGGGACTTTACTATCCCGCGACGAAATTCATAGCCCAGGCCAATATGACGGATGAAAAAATCTATGAACGTTTCAGCCTGGATAATTTCCCCAACTGTTTCAAAGAATATGCCGATCTGCTGACATGGTACGAGTACTGGGATGAAATTTTGGATACCAGCGATGCGCCCTGCTACAAGTGGTTCAAGGGGGGTAAAATCAATGCCAGCTACAATTGTGTGGACCGCCATCTGAAAGAATACAAAAACAAGGCGGCGATCCACTTCGTACCGGAACCCATTGAGGAGGGTTATAAAAGCATCACCTATCAGGAACTTTATGTCAAGGTGAATGAATTCGCCGCCCTACTCAGGGATTTCGCCGGCCTCAAACGCGGAGATCGGGTCACCCTGCATATGCCCATGATACCGGAGCTGCCCATCACCATGCTGGCTTGCGCCAGACTGGGGGTTATCCACAGCCAGGTGTTTGGCGGGTTCAGCGGCCGGGCTTGTGCGGACCGCATCGTGGATTCCGGCAGCCGGGTACTGATTACGGCGGATGCCTACTATCGCAGCGGGACGTTGTTGGATCATAAGCAAAATGCGGATATTGCCTGCGATCTGGCGGCAAAAGACGGCCAGAAGGTCGATACGGTTCTGGTCTGGCAACGCTATCCCGGAAAGGAATCCAGCCCCACGGCCATGGTGGCGGGTCGCGATGTATTCGTCAATGACAAACTCAGCGATTTCTACGGGGCCCGCGTGGAACCGGAAAAAATGAACGCCGAAGATCCGTTGTTTCTCATGTACACCAGCGGCACCACCGGCAAACCTAAAGGCTGTCAGCACGGCACCGGCGGGTACCTGGCCTACACGGCCGGGACATCCAAGTATGTCCAGGATATTCATCCCACCGATACCTACTGGTGTATGGCCGATATCGGCTGGATCACCGGCCACTCTTACATTGTCTACGGTCCGCTGGCAGTTGCCGCGTCCACTGTGGTCTACGAGGGGGTGCCCACCTATCCGGATGCCGGTCGAGCCTGGCGTATTTCCCAAGATCTGGACGTGGACATATTCCACACCGCGCCCACAGCCATTCGCGCTCTGCGTAAGATCGGACCGGACGAACCGGCTAAATACAACTACGAGTTCAAACACATGACCACCGTGGGCGAACCCATCGAGCCTGAGGTGTGGAAATGGTACTATGATGTCGTGGGCCAGGGCAAAGCCGCCATCGTGGACACCTACTGGCAGACTGAAACCGGCGGATTTCTGTGCAGCACCTTGCCGGGACTGATACCCATGAAACCGGGCAGTGCCGGACCGGGCATGCCGGGTATCCATCCCATCGTATATGACGATGAAGGAGAGGTGGTGCCACCGGGTGCGGGCAAGGCGGGCAATATCTGCATCCAGAATCCCTGGCCGGGCATGTTTCAGACCATCTGGGGGGACCGGGATCGTTTTGTGGAAACCTATTTTACCCGGTATAACAAGGATCCCAATTCCACAGATTGGCGCGACTGGCCCTACCTGACAGGTGATGCGGCCGTGGTGGCCGAGGACGGTTATGTACGTGTTTTGGGGCGCATTGACGACGTGATTAACGTTTCCGGTCATCGCCTGGGAACCAAGGAGATCGAGTCGGCCGCATTGGTGGTGGACGAGGTGGCTGAAGCCGCCGTGGTACCGGTAGCCCATGCCATCAAGGGCAAAGAACCGGATCTGTATATCGCCTTGAAACCGGGGTTTGAGGCCAGCAATGAGCTGGCTCAGAAGATCTCCGACGCCATTTCCAACGAGATCGGCAAAATCGCCAAACCGCGCAAGGTCTGGATCGTGCCGGATATGCCCAAAACCCGTTCGGGCAAAATCATGCGCCGGGTTCTGGGGGCGATTTCCAATAAAGGTGATGAGGGTGATGTGACCACCCTGGCCAATCCTGAGATTGTGGAATCGATCAAGAAAATGGTTCAATCCTAATATGTCAATTCAGACGATTGAACCACTGCTAGCATAATGGGCGCTGCACGCAATAGAATAGAAGGAAGTTTTCGCGCTAGGCAGACAGTAAGTTTTGCAGAAAGCCTTAAAAATTAACCTCAACGTTGTTTAAAAGGAGGTGATGCCCTTCCGATCCAAAAGTTGGAGATGGAGAAGATTGAATATAAAACCAAAATTTTGAAAGGAGAAAAGCATGGGATCTCATGTATATTGGCTATTCTTTTTTGTTCTCCTTTACTGGGGATATTGCATCACCATCGGTATCTCCGGTTACCTGAAGGCCAAGAAAGGAACCGACTACTTTATTGCCGGACGCCAACTCAACATTTGGGTATTTGTTCTGGCAGCCACGGCAACATCGTTTAGTGGCTGGACGTTTGTGGGCCACCCAGCCCTCATGTGGCGGGATGGTCTTCCCTACGGATACGCATCGTTCTATGTTCTTACCATCCCGATTACGGGCGTGTTCTTCCTCAAACGTCAATGGCTATTGGGCAAACGATATGGATTTGTCACCCCGGGTGAGATGTATTCGTCATATATGAACAGCGAAGCTATTCGTATCCTGACGGTTATCGTGGCCCTGTTTTTCAGCGTACCCTACCTAGGCATTCAGTTGCGGGCCTCTGGTGTGCTATTTAACGTATTAACCGACGGGCTGTTTTCGGTTAATGTGGGCATGTGGATGCTGGCTATCGTGGTCCTCTTGTACGTAGCCCTGGGAGGGCTCCGCTCGGTGGCCTACGTGGATACGGCCCAGTGCATCCTGCTCTGGGCGGGAATTGTGGCACTGGGCATCATCGGGGCTACTTTTGCCGGTGGTTTCGATGGTTTGACATCGAAATTCGGCGATGTGGTGGTTTGGCTCAACAGCGGCGGTGCGGAGGTACCCAAATGGGCCGATCAAGGAGCCGTAAACGTTTTTATGGAAAAGGGTAGCAAGCTAATCGGTATAACGCCCTTGGGTGTCACCAATAAAGTGGCGGTACCCGGCGTGATCCAGTTCGTCCCGGCCGGTGCCATGGCCAAAGGCGGTACCTGGACCGGTATTATGATTCTGACGTATATGTTTGCACTCATGGGGATTCATTCCTCACCGGCATTTTCCATGTGGGCCTTTGCCAACAAGAACCCCAAGCCTTTTCCGTTGCAACAGGTATGGGCTTCTACACTGGGCATTGGGTTCGCCCTGATTTTTTTCACCACCATGCAGTCCATGGCCGGCTGGGTGTTGAGTATCCTGCCTGGCGGTGTCGGAACCATCACTGTTTTACCATTAGAAAGGCTTATCAGCAGCGGTGGTAACGACCTGGTACCTTATTTGATTTGGCTGATGAAAGACACGGCACCATTTGCCGTGGGGATTCTGGCTGTATGTGCTTTGGCTGCCATGCAATCCACCGGTGCGGCTTACATGTCCACCGCCAGTGGTATGCTGACCCGCGACATCGTCAAACGCTATATCAAGAAAGATATGAGCGAGACCGAGCAGACCACCTGGGGACGCATCACCGTGCTCATCGTTGTGGGATCGGCCTTGATTTTCGCCACGATCGTACCGGGTGCCATCGTCATGCTGGGTGCCTTTGCGACATCTTTCGGGTTTATGATGTACGTACCCCTGATCGCCACGCTCTACTGGCCGTGGCTGACACGCCAGGGTGTTGTGGCCGGTCTGATCTGCGGTATGTTTGCGGTGTTTTTGACCTTCCGCTTTGATCTGGGACTACCCTGGGGATATAGCCCGCTGACAATTTTTTCCGCCGGCTGGGGTATCCTGTTCAACTTGCCGGTGGCAATTATTGTGAGCTACTTTACCCAACCGGAAAAAGCCGAGCAGGACCGCAAAATGGAGTACCATAACTTTCTGCGCAAACATGCCAGCTTGGCTCCGGAAAAACGCCACCTGATCAAGTGGGGCTGGATCATCACCTGCGTATGGTACTTTTTCGCCATCGGCCCGGGCTGCGTGATCGGCAACACGATCTTTGGCAATCCTGCCCAACCAGCCACCTGGATAAATGGGATGCCGTCAATCTGGATCTGGCAGATCATCTGGTGGATCTTGGGTATCGGCATGATGTGGTTTTTGGCTTACAAGCTGGAGATGTCCACCAACATCACCACCGATTTTGAGGCCTTAAAACATGACATTTACGAAGACGAAGTAGCGGTGGCCGAAGAAGGATCTCGAGGCCAGTCAGGTGTATAGTCTTAAACTCAAATAGTATCTTCATCACAAATAAACGAGGAGGCCTTCGCGCCTCCTCGTTTATGCTTCCACCAATGAGTTGTCCCCTGGAGCAAATGTTATCGGCTACCGGTCTATCGAAACATTACGCTGATTAATAATTTGCTTTTTGGGATGCTTTGGACTAATGATTTAACTAGTAGAAATAGAAAGATTTTGAGAACGACGGTTGTTGTTCTGGTGAACACGCTTTCAATAAAATTAAACCGAGATAAGCTGAATCAATGAAACGACTATTTTTTGCGATCATGGTTATTGTTGTGGCCCTATTCGGGTGCGGTTTGGGGGTATCCAAATATGACGACGCCATTATGGATGGTGCTTCCAATCTCAATACCGGAAAAACCGAAGAAGCATTGGCGGATTTTAACCGCGCCATCAAGATTGATCCCCAAAAGGCCGCCGGCTACCTGGGACGAGCCAACACCTTAAACATTCTAGGGCAGTATGAAAAGGCCATAGCGGATTACAACATAGCCCTTGAGATCAAATCCGATCTCGCCAATGCCTATGTCAACCGCGGGTCTGCTTACAGCCATCTGGGGGAGATCGAAAAGGCCATTGCGGATTATGAGAAAGGGCTGTCCCTGGATCCCAAGATCGACAAACCCCCGGGAATACTCCAGCGCCTGTTTAGTGACAAGCCCAATACCGATAAGGGCATTCGTAAACATTTGGAGTATTTAAAATCACAAATTAAATCGTGAATCCTTAACACGTAACCATCACAAACTGTGATAAAGCAGACATCGGCATCTCCCCTGCCGCAACGCCGATGACACCTCACCGGATTAAGACTATCGGGGTTGCCATAAATATGAAGCCCCCTTTTCGACGTAACCGGAACGATATTTTGACAAATGCTATAATTTCTTTTGATCCATTCGAACCAGAGGCACTATGAAATTACTTTTCACCCGCATGATCCGGGCTGCCAAACTTGATCAGACATTCTACGATGAAATTATTAATGATCCCGCCAGCCAGGGGCATTCTGTCTGGGTTGTGGCCTTGCTTGCCATGGCCACGGGATACGGGATGTTCAGCCGGGCTGGTGGTACAGCCGTTAATGTTGGCCTGGCGGTGACCTTTTTCTCCTGGTATGTATGGGCGTTTACCATCTATTTTACCAGCAACCATCTTTTTGGTGCGACACCGTCACGAATGGATCGTAAGACGGTTTTGCGTGTCATGGCATTTGCCAGCGCCCCCGGTATCCTGCGGATTTTTGGTGTCATCCCCAACATGTCTGTGCTCGTGTTTTTGGGTACTTCTGCCTGGACGATCCTGGCCGGTGCCATTGGTATAAAAAAAGTGTATCAGCTAACCCATATGGGCAAAGCCCTCATCCTCTGTGCGGCGACCTGGCTGGTGGTTCTTTTTGTGCAGATCTTTTTTATGATCATGTTCTTTTCTGTCTTTGGCGTAGGCTAAAAAAACAAGGCATTTGTAGACCAGACCTCGGAAGTCGGAATCCTTCGGTGAGACCGTCACTCATATTTTAAGCATGCATTCCAGGGAGATACCAATCGACGGGCCCTTATCATCTACCAACGATATCGTGATTCAGATTTCCTGGATTTCTATTTAAATTAGTGGGGACATCCTATGCCACACAAAATACTCATTGTCGACGATGAGCCCAACATTGTTGTGCCCCTGCAATTTCTGATGGAACAGAACGGCTACCAAACCCTGGTGGCCCAGAGCGGCGAAGAAGCCTTGGAAACCATCTCCAAGGAGACCCCGGATTTGGTGCTACTGGACATTATGTTGCCCGGTATTGATGGGTTTGAAGTCTGCGAGATCGTGCGTCTGAAGCCGGAATGGCGTAATGTCCGCATTATTTTTCTAACCGCCAAAGGTCGTGACGTGGATATTGCCAAGGGGATGGTTTTGGGTGCCGACGAATACATCACCAAGCCGTTTTCCAACCAACAAATTATCGATGCCGTAAGCAAATTACTCAACAAATCGGAATGAAAAACAAAAATAAAATCTGGTGGGCCCTGAGCATTGCCATTAGCCTAGCAGCTTTGTTGGGCCTTACATTGGTACTACTTTTTTGGCATCAGTCTGTGAACGAAAGTGACGCAGTTATCAAGGATGGTATTTGGTTTTTTACAGGTTATGCTTTGGTTATCTGTTTAACCCTAATCGCATTGTTCGGATTTCTCCTGGCGCGTATATTCTGGAGATTAATCATACCGCTATCCAAGGTGTCTGAAGAAATAGCCTTAATTTACGCTGCCAATCCAAATCATCGTATTCGGATCGGTGGTACTTTCGGTCTCGGAGGACTTGTCCAACAGATCAACTCAGCCGCCGAAAAATATGAAACCCTTGAAAAAAGCGTTTTCAAACGCGTCCAGGTGGCAAAGGCAGAGTTGGAGGAGGAAAAGAATATCCTGGCTGCGATCATGGCAGAACTGCCGGATGCGGTATTGATCTGTAATAAGGAGAGCCGAATCATTCTTTACAATTCTCAGGCAAAACGGTTTTTTAGCGAAAAAGGTATTGCCGGGCGCCCCGCTGCCTCGACACCCAAAAAAGATTCGGTAGCAACTGAAAATCACGCTAGAGTGCATCTGGGTATCGGCCGGCCGATCTCAGATTTTGTTGAGGAAAACATTATTCAGTATGCTTTGGCGGAAATCCATCAGCGCCTCAATAAAAATGAGGAAAATGTCAGTTCCAACTTTGTGATCACGGATTTTGCCAATCGCTTGCTGCGGGCTGAGGCCTCGCCTATCTTGAGCCCGCAACGCGAGTTTTCCGGCTTTGTGATTATCTTTAACGAAATTACTCAGGATTTACGTGCAGAAGCTTTGTCTGGATTTTTATTGCAATCCTTTCAGCAGAAAATCCGACACTCGGTGGCCAGCATCAAAGCGGCAGTTGAATTTATACGCGATTACCCCGACGTCAGTGAGCCAAAGCAACTGGATTTAATGGAAATAATCCATACGGAGTCTCAATCGCTGGAACAATTAATCAAGCGCGAGGGAAACCAGACACTCAGGCAGCCCCACAACCACTGGCCGACCATGCCAATCGCCATCGGCGATCTGTTGGTGGCGCTGCAAAATAAGGCATCCGAAAAACTCGATATTGATTTAATCTTTGGATGTGATTCGACAGCGCCTTGGATCAAGGTCGATACCTATGCCATTATCATGGTCCTTCTGTTTTTTTTGCAAAAAATCAGCGCTGAAGCCGGCAGCAAACAATATAAATGCCAGTATTTGCAAGCGAAAGATTTCATCTTTGTGGATTTTATGTGGTCAGGCAAACCCATTAAGATAGAGAAAATCAGACAGTGGGAAAGTATGCAGCTTGTATTTTTGGATGAGCACATGCCCTTGCATCCCAAAGATATTTTAGAGCATCATGGCATCGAAATATGGCCCTATCAAGAACACCAAGGTGAACGGCGTGCATCTCTGCGGCTGCATATCCCCGTATTTAGACCGCAAGAACAGAAAGCCGTACGCCGTGCATCGGTTTTGCCTGAGAGCCGGCCTGAATTTTATGCCTTCGACTTATTCAATCAACCCGGCCAAAGTCCCAATTTGGACGGCCACTTGTTAAAAGACCTCGCCTATACGGTCTTTGATACGGAAACAACTGGTCTGGATCCTTCCGCTGGGGACGAAATTGTATCCATCGGTGCACTCCGAATTATCAACGCACGGATTCTGACCGAAGAAACGTTTGATCGATTGATTAATCCCCTTCGTCGAATTCCGACATCCGCCACCCAGATTCACGGCATTACCAACAACATGGTGCGAAACCAACCGAGCATCGATGCTGTTCTGCCGGATTTCTTAAAATTTACGGAGGATACCGTTCTGGTGGCTCATAACGCAGCATTTGATATGCGCATGCTTCAGATGTGTGAGGAAAAAACCGGTGTGAAATTTATCCAGCCGGTACTCGATACGTTATTGCTATCAGCCGTGGCCCACTCCGCCAATGATGATCATACCTTGTCAGCCATCGCTGGTCGATTAGGTGTTACAGTTGCTGGACGACATACCGCCATGGGAGATGCACTCATGACGGCGAATATTTTCCTAAAGCTGATCTCATTATTATCGGATATGGGAATCCATACCTTGGGTGAGGCCAGAGAGGCTTCACAACAAACCTACTACGCCAGGCTGAAATTTTAGGCTATCAGGCTGAGGACGGTTCTGATTGAAAGTTATCACCTTTAAAGAATTTTGCCCTTACTGGAACCACTCTTTACCTTTCCCGTCGTTCCCGCGCAAGCGGGAACCCAGGCAAAGCCATCAACTGAAAGCTTAACCCTGGATCCCCGATTCCTCGGGGATGACAAACGCTCTAAGGCCCCGTGTTGAAACCGGATCCCGATCCCGATTGGTTTCAAAGAACAATCCGAAAATAGGTTAATAAGGCCTGCCAATCTACGTTTCACCCTCATGTACTGTTGAAACCGGTAGTGTGAATGAAAAGACCGTTCCTTTTCCGGGCTCGCTTTCCACCCAAATTCGACCTGCATGGTATTCAATGATCTGCTTGGTTATGCTGAGCCCCAATCCAGTTCCGGGCGGTCTGCTTTCGCTGGCGGCATCAGCCTGGCGAAACTTCTCGAAAATAATTCCCTGATCGTTTTTGTGAATGCCGATGCCGTTATCGGCGATATCGATACGCAGGTAATCATTCTCCTGAGTCGTCCTGATCAGGATAAATCCATTGTCCCGGTCGCAGAATTTAATGGCGTTTGATATCAAATTCATCATGACCTGTATTAATCGATCGCGGTCACCCCTAATGACATGGTGTTGATGACTGAGATCTTTGTCCAGCTTGATTTGTTTCTCGGTTATCAACTGAGCCGATGCGGCCAGGGCGTCCTCGATGATGGTGTTGATATCGATACGGTTCATTTGCCAATCCGCAACACCCGATTCAATTTTTTGAAAATCCAGAACCTGGGTGATCAGGCGTGAGAGGCGTTCATTTTCCTTGACAATAATACTCAGGAACCGATTGCGTTGCTCCAGCGGTAGTTCCGGATTTTCATGCAGAATTTCAGTGAGGGAGCGTACCGATGTCAGCGGTGTTTTAAGCTCATGGGTTACCGTAGCGATGAAATCGTCTTTAAGTCTGTCCAGTTCGGTTAAGCGTTCATTGACTCTTTTGAGTTCTGCCGTTGCTTTTTCAAGTTCATGACTGTATTCGATGGCATGGCGGGTTTCGTCCAGCATATCCATGACCTCATCGATCCCGGGCGGTTCTTCCTTTACCGCTGTGGCGATCATGATCCTGGCTGAAGCTGATCCAATGGCGCCGGCCAGCAAACTTTCAAAATGTGCGATCAAACCGGCATCTTCGATGGTATCGTTTTCCCAATCGGTTTTTTTCTGACGCGCATAATCTCCCAGGGCTCTCTCCGTTTTGTGTTCCCCTAGAAATCGGGTCAGGAGGGATCTTAAGCCCGCCAGAGAGGCCTGCCCACGCCACATTAGCGCAGGGTCTTTATCCTCGGATCGTTTGAAAATATCCACAAAGCGGGCAGCCTGGGCATGTTCCAGCGCGGTGGGTTGTTTGAAAACGGATATACCCACGTAGAGGCCGATATTGAACAGCATACTCCAGAATACGGAGTGGCTTTTCTGACTGAGAAAGTCTAATCCGAAAAGTTGATAGGGTCTAAACCATTCGATTCCCCAGGGACCTTCCGATATAAAACTTTGCGGCAACAGGCCCCCTTGCACCAAGTAGGGCAGAAAAAGCGTATAAATCCATATTCCAAATCCGGCTGCCAAACCCCAGAAGGCCCCGGAGCGCGTGGCACCTTTCCAAAATATACCGCCCAGGACACTGGGCGCAAACTGGGTCACGGCCACAAAGGACTGCAACCCGATAGAAACCAGCGGGTGATATTCGCCGGTCAGACGAAAATATATGTAACCCAACAGCAACAGAAAGATGATGCTGATTCTGCGGATGGTCAATATCAAACTGCTCAAATCACTGCGTTGGGTCAAATTCAAGGGCTCAAACCGCAACAATGCCGGCATGACCAATTGGTTGCAGATCATGGTCGAGAGGGCAATGGTTTCCACAATAACCATGCCGGTGGCTGCCGACATGCCGCCGATGAATACCAGCAATGTCAGGACCGGCTTTCCCTGTGACATGGGTAGGGCCAAAACAAACGTATCGGGATCGACCGTTCCTTCTGGGAAATGCAGCAGACCGCTGAGTGCAACCGGCAGTACAAACATGTTGATAATGATTAAATAGAGCGGAAATAGCCACATGGCCTTATTCAAATGCTCTTCATTGACATTTTCAACCACGGCAACCTGGAACTGGCGGGGTAGAAACAGTATCGCCATCATGGAAACAAAAATCTGGAAACCCCAGTTGGCATATGTGCCCGGTTCCATACTGATATTGAAAAGGTTTTGCGCATTGGGCAGTGAGGCGGCCTGACTTATCAGATCACCGAAATCAGTGTAGAGCCCGAATGTAACAAAAAGTCCCAGTGCCAAAAAGGCTGCCAGCTTGATAACGGATTCGAAGGCAATGGCAGCCACCAGACCTTCGTGCCGCTCGGTGACGTCCAAATGGCGGGTGCCAAACAATATTGAAAAAACGGCAAGTAAAACAGCCACGTAAAAATCGGTATCGGCAAAAACGGTCACCTGTCCCGCCACGGGGCTCTGCTTGGTCAAAATAAGAAAGCCTCTGGAGATGGCCTTCAACTGGAGGGATATATACGGCACAATACCGATGACGGCAATGATGGCCACGAGACCACCCAATGTCGTGCTTTTCCCGTATCGGGAGGCAATAAAGTCGGCAATGGATGTGATGCGGTATGTTTTACTGATACGGATTATCTTACGCAGTACAAACCAGCTCAGACCGATCATTAAAGTTGGCCCGAGATAGATGGTTAGAAAATTGGGACCCGAGGCAACAGCGCGTCCGACGCTGCCGTAAAAGGTCCACGCGGTGCAATAGACTGCCAGAGAAAGCGCATAAATATAAGGATTACTGATGATGCTGGCACCCGCATCCGCCTTTTTGTCACCATAGTAGGCGATGGCAAACAGCAGGCCGATGTAGCTGAATGAAAAGAAAAGAATGGTTTTGGTTGCCAACATGCGCGTATTATGGTTTTTCTTTGTCGGTTGTTTTTCGCATGACAAGGCCGATTAGCACGACCAAAAGGGCCCAGGCTGTGAATATATACAAATAGAGCAGTGGAATGCCCATCAGAAAACCTTTAACATTGAATAGAGAAAGAATAGGGGCATTGAGGAGCAGGCTTCCCAATATGAACAGACTGATCAAACGATGGGTTTTGTTTTTTGATTCCATACGTTGAATTCATCCCGGGTTGCAAGATTTTGAAAACTTGTTTGGCCGCGGTTCATTAGATTATCTCAATCGATTTGCGCAGGGGAATTCAAATTTAGGTTAAAGATTGCACCAATCGGTGTCAAGGAAAATTCCGGTAAGGGATCCAAACCATGAGATTTAAAAGAATATACATACATAAAGACGTAAGGGATGAGCCCCTGGTTAAACAAATCCAATCACGCCCAAATTTGCCCATAAAAATGATAGACAGCATCGAAACGCTACACGCGGATCTCGCGCATGCCGATGACCCCATCAAAAGAGGCAAAGACGTTCTGTTGTTGAGCCGCCAAAAAGGCCGGTTTCTTAAGAAATGTCCGGGAACTCAGCATTATAATTGTTGCGGGTATCAGATTCTGCATATCGGTAATTTTTGCAGCATGGATTGTAGCTACTGTATTCTGCAGTCCTATTTTAATCCTCCCGTTTGCCAGTTCTTCGTGAATCATGATGATCTGTTTGCCGAACTTGAGGCCCAAGAACAGATGACCGGAGTCGCCCGGGTGGGTACCGGCGAATTCACGGATAGCTTTATTTGGGAGCAATGGTCGGATTTGAACACACGGTTGGTACAGTGGTTTGCGACCCAGAACCGTTGGATACTGGAGCTCAAAACCAAAACCGTTGCTGTCGGCAAACTTTGTGGACAGGATCACCGGCGCAAGACCATCGCGGCATGGTCCCTGAACACCCCAAAAATTGTCCGCTCAGAAGAACAGGGGACTGCTTCCATCGGCGCCCGGCTTCGCGCTGCGCAAAAATGCGCGTCTTGGGGATATCCGCTAGCTTTTCATTTTGATCCCATCGTTCTGTACGAAGGATGCGAAAAGGATTATGAGGCGGTTATTCGCGCTCTATTTGAGCACGTATCACCCGAGAATATTGTCTGGATCAGTCTGGGAACGCTGCGTTTCATGCCGCAGCTAAAGCCGCTCATTCAGGCGCGCTTCCCCGAATCAAAGATTCCTTACGGTGAATTGATTCCTGGACTCGACAACAAAATGAGATATTTCAAACCGCTTCGGATTCAAATATACCGGCACATGGTTACGATTCTGCATGGCCTTGCACCAGATGTGACCGTCTATTTTTGCATGGAAGACGACGAGATTTGGGAAAAAGTGATGGGGTTTATACCCGCTGAAAAGGGCGGTTTGTCCGCCATGCTGGATGAGAGTGCGATGAGGCACTGTGGACTGCGCGAGTGAATTATAGATTGAGGACCATTTTTCTATAAAATAGCGAAATCGGAATCCGAAGGATTTCGGCAAAATTCCGACTTTTTGAAAATTTACGCACAAGGATGAAAGAATTGAGATTTCGAGGATGGGTTTCAGGCCCATGCGGGGCAACCGCTTTAATCCTACTGATACTGTTTATCTGTATTTCCGGCATCCAGGCCATGGAAATGGCACAAGTGAAATGGATCGTTGACGGCGACACCCTGGTTCTGGAAAATGGGAAAACGGTTCGTTACATCGGTATCAATGCACCCGAAACCGGACATTCGGGAAAAATCACGGAACCGTTTGGCAGCCAGGCCAAACAAGTTCATGTTAACTTGCTGAAAAATAGAAAGATCTATCTAAGATACGGAGCTGAAAAGACGGATCATTACGGTCGATTGCTCGCCTATGTTTACACGCAAAATGGGGAGTTTGCCAACCGCGCGCTTTTAAAGCTTGGAGCGGCCTATTGCTTGTTCAGACCTCCCAACATTAAGCATTTTGCCCTTTTGCTGTCGGCCCAGCGCGAGGCCATGCAGCAGAAACGGGGTGTGTGGTCCAACCTGGTCCGGGATGACAGACCATTGGTGGGCAACAAGCGCTCATATCGTTTTCATAAACCAGGATGTGCATACGGCAGCAGAACGCGACGTTCGAATCGGATTGCGTTAGAGGGATTATGGGAAGCGTTTTGGCAAGGATACGCACCTTGCAAACGCTGTTTTCCTTCCGGTGTATTTGTGCAAACCGTTGAAAAATAGGATCCAAGGATTCAGGGTCCCGGGGCCAAGTGGGATTTAAGGTAAACCGTCATTATAGGGATTGTCATAATACCGTTCCGATTGCGAAAGAAGGCGTATCCCTATTTTTTGGGATGGACATAACAACTACTGGATCTCCATTTCCATCTTGAATCCTGGGATCCTCGACTCCTGAATTATAACTTAAAAAGGCGCCCCGGAAATATTCTCGGGAGCGCCTTTTGGCTTGCGATATCAATTTATGGAGCGACGTTATTCGTTTTCCGCGTTGGCTTCCTCGATGATCTTGTCAGTCAGTTGGGCCGGGACTTCATCATAATGTGAAAATTCCATGGTATAAATGCCGCGGCCGCCGGTCATGGATCTGAGGTCCGGCGCATAGGTCAAAAATTCGGACATGGGAACCTGGGCGTTGATGACCTGGTTCTTACCGGCGCTGTCCATTCCCAGAACCCGTCCGCGCCTTCCATTCAGATCGCCCATGATATCCCCCATAAATTCATCTGGGGTTGTAATAGTTACCTTCATAATCGGTTCCAGAAGTACCGGCGTGGCACTTTCGGCGGCTTTTTTATACGCCAGTGACCCGGCGATTTTAAAAGCCATTTCAGATGAGTCGACCGCATGGAATGAGCCGTCATTGAGGGTAACCTTGAAATCGACGCAGGGGAATCCGGCTAGAATCCCTTTTTGGGATGCCTCCACAATACCCTTTTCCACGGCCGGGATATATTGCCGGGGAATCACGCCGCCCACGATGGCGTCCACAAACTCAAATCCGGATCCGCGGGGCATCGGTTCCATATCGATCCAGCAATCGCCATACTGTCCATGCCCGCCGGATTGCTTTTTATGCTTTCCTTGGGCCCGGGTTCGTTTTTTAATGGTTTCTTTATAGGGTACTTTCGGGGTGCTCAGATTGACTTCAACATTATATTTGCGTTTTAGCTTTTCGACGGTCGCTTCAATGTGTACCTGCCCGGCACCGGATAAAAGGATCTGTTTGGTTTCCAGGTTGCGATCGAGTTTCAGGGCCGGATCTTCTTCGAGTAGTTTGGAAATAGAACTGAAAATTTTATCTTCATCCCCTTTGGATTTGGGTTGCAGCGCAAAAGAGATCAAGGTCGGCAACGGTTCCACGCACTGGAATTTAATTTTGTGGCCTTCATCACATAGGGTGTCACCGGTGACGGTCTCTTTCAATTTGGCAACCGCCACGATTGATCCCGGACCGGCCCCTTCAGCCGGTTTTTGGTCTTTCCCGAAAATGGTCAGCAGTTGATTGAATCGTTCTTTCGTTTCCTTGGTGGCATTGTAAAAATTACCTTCGGCACCCAACGTACCGGAAACAACTTTAAAAATGGATAGCCTTCCGGCGTACGGATCGGCGATTGTTTTAAAAACAAATGCTGAAAAGGGTTCATCCGGGGACGGTAACCGTTCGATGGTGCTGTCATCTTTGGGGTTGCTGCCGCTTTTGGGGCCTAAATCGGCGGGGGCGGGCAAACAATTAATGCTGGCATCCATAAAAACATCAACACCGATATTCTTGGTCGCAGCGCCACAAAATACCGGAACAAAGGTGCGGGTGATGATGCCCTTTCTTAAGGCCGTATGGATGTCTTCATCACTGAGTGTCTCACCTTCCAAATAGCGTTCGATGAGTTCGTCGTCGGCCTCGGCCACATCTTCAATCAGTTTTTCCCGCTCGGCTTCCACTTGGTCTTGCATGTCAGAAGGTATGTCGCCGGGGACTGCTTTCCCATTTTCATCATAGGTATAGGCTTTCAAACTGACGAGGTCTACGATGCCATTAAAATCATCTTCCTTGCCGATGGGTAGCTGCAAGGTGATGAGTTTTAGATCAAAACAATCAACCGCATCCTGAAGTGTTCTGGCAAAATCGGCGCGTTCCCGATCGAGTTTGTTGATGAATACGGCACAGGGCAAATTGAAATCGGTCGCAAATTCCCAGGCCTGCTCGGTTTGCACCTTGACGCCATCAACCGCATCCACCAGGACGACGGCCGCATCGGCTGCCTGCATACATAACTTGGTATCACTGAAGAAATTTTGGTCACCCGGCGTGTCGATCAGGTTGATGACGTGCTTTTTCCAAGGGAATTGGGCAAAACCGCTGCTGATGCTCGTTGTACGCTTGAGCTCCTCGGGTTCGAAATCCATGACTGTATTGCCTTCTTCGACTTTTCCGATGCGATTGGTGACACCGGCTCTATACAGCATTGCCTCGGCAAGTGATGTTTTTCCGGCACCCCCGTGGGCTATTAGGGCGATATTTCTCAATTGATCAGATGTTGCACTCATCTAGACTCCTCTTTTCTTATAATCTGGAACACTTAAATTAAGTTAAAAATAAATACCCATATATGCAACGGACCAAAAAATCAAGCCCAATTAAAATGTCTTGCTGTTGAAAAATTTAAGGTAAAGAAGCTAAAAGTTAGGCAAAATTCGTAAGAACTTAATTTTTAAGGTGTATTAAAAATTCTTTATTTCCTTTTGGGCCAGTAATCGGGGAGGTTGTCAGGCCTAAAAATGTCATGCCGATTGTTTGGCAAAACTGCGTCACTGATTGAATCACATCTGCATGCAAGCGCGGATCCCGTACAACACCACCTTTGCCAACCATGTTTTTACCGACCTCAAATTGGGGCTTGATCAAGGCCACCGTGTGTGCATCGCTTATGAGGAATTTCTGAACTGCGGGCAGCACGATACGGAGGGAAATGAATGATACGTCAATAACTGCCAACTCAATGGAATAGGGGACCTTTTCAATCGTGAGGTGGCGGATGTTGGTACGCTCCCGGATGTCTACCCGCGGGTCCTGGCGCAGTTTCCAGGCCAATTGACCATATCCGACGTCCACCGCCAAAACCCTAACCGCACCGGACTGAAGCAAGCAATCCGTAAACCCGCCAGTGGATGCACCGACATCCATGCATTTTTTCCCGCTAACATCAATGGCAAAATCGGAGAGGGCGTGGGCCAATTTAACGCCACCGCGACTGACAAACGGCAAGTCAAATCCCTTCAAACTAATCTGTTCAGAAATCCGTATGCGTGTCCCCGGTTTGGTAATGGGCGCCTGGTTTACGAGAACCTTGCCTGCCATAATCAGTGCCTGTGCGCGCTGGCGGGAGGGCGCGATATTGCGTTCGACCAGCAATACATCCAGCCTGATCTTTTCTATAGACATACGCTTGCTATGAAATTATTCCATGATACAAATATGGGTTAAATATGTGCCGGTACTGATGAAAACAGCTGTCTATTGCCGCAGCATTTCCCTGGCGGCAGCCACGATAGCCTCGGCATTCAAGCCGTGGACGGATCGAAGTTCTTCCTGGGAGCCATGCTCCACAAAGGTGTCGGCAATGCCAATGCATTGGGTGCGGATGTCAAATATCTTCTGACGGCTCAAACATTCCAGAACAGCGCTTCCAAATCCACCATGCAGCACATTTTCTTCAACCGTAATGACGCGTTTAATGCCTTGTGACAGTTGTACAATCAGATCCGCATCCAGCGGTTTGACAAATCGGCTATTGACGACCGTTGCTGCGATGCCATCGGATTTGAGTCGCTCATGAGCGATCATCGATTCCCTGACACTGCTGCCGATGGCCAATATGAGGATATCATCGCCGTTTTCTAGAATTTCGGCTTTTCCGATGGGGATGTCTCCCACTGGTCCGGCAAGCGAAACGCCGATTCCGGGACCACGCGGATAGCGGATTGCAATGGGGCCCGCGTGCAAAACAGCGGACTTTAGCATATGGCGCAATTCATTTTCATCTTTGGGTGCCATCACCACCATGTTGGGCAAACAGCGTAGATAGGCATAGTCAAAGACACCATGATGGGTGGGACCGTCCTCGCCAACAATACCGCCACGATCAATGGCAAATACGACCGGAATAGATTCAATGCAAACATCATGCAGCACTTGATCAAAGGCGCGCTGTAAAAACGTGGAGTAAATCGCCACAACGGGTTTGAATCCCTCGCACGCCAGCCCGGCGGCAAAGGTTACACCGTGTTGCTCGGCAATGCCGACATCAAAGAAACGATCCGGATATTGCAATGAAAATGAGGAAAGACCCGTTCCTTCAGGCATGGCAGCCGTTACCGCAACAATGAGCGGATCCGAAGCTGCCAGTTCCACCAAGGTCTTGCCAAAAACATCGGTATAGGAACATATTTCGCTGCTGGGTGGTGGACAGGTTCCGGTTTCAACATCAAAACTCCCGCACCCGTGAAAATAGACTGGATTTTTTTCTGCGGGAAGATATCCCTTGCCTTTGGTCGTTGCCACATGCAGAAGCACGGGCTCATCGCGAAATCGAATATTGTTTAGAATATCAATAAGATGATCGATATTGTGTCCGTTGATAGGCCCGAAATATTCAAAATTAAAGGCTTCGAATAACATGCCCGGCGTTACAAAGGTTTTAAAAGAATCTTCAGAACGTTTGGCAAAATGATAGATATCATCACCGACCCCGGGTAAAGATTTTAAAAATGCACCAAAATCCTTGCGTAAATCCTGCAAACGCTTTCCGGAGAGTTTACGGCTTAGTAAAGAGGAAAGGGCGCCCACGTTTTTGGAGATGGACATCTCATTGTCATTTAAAATTACAATTAAATCCTTGTCTTTATGGGCACCCCCTGTTTGATTCAGCGCTTCATATGCCATTCCTGCCGTCATGGAGCCATCTCCGATAACTGCAATCACCTTGGATTTTTCGTTTTTTAGATGCTTGCCGGTTACAATACCAAGTCCCGCGGAAATGGAGGTGCTGCTGTGACCTGTCGTAAATGCGTCATAGGGGCTTTCGTGTTGGCGTGTAAATCCAGATAAACCGCCGAATTGTCGCAAGGTTTTGAAGCGTTGATTACGGCCGGTCAGTATTTTATGTGCATAGGCCTGGTGTCCCACATCCCAGATAATTTTGTCGCTGGGTAGGTTGAATACATAATGGAGCGCAATGGTTAACTCCACTGCACCCAAACTGGAAGCAAGATGGCCGCCTGTTTGAGATACAATATCCACAATCCGTTTGCGTATCTCTCCGGACAGGTGTTTAAGCTCTTTTCTGGATAACTGTTTCAAATCTTCAGGTGATTTAATATTATCGATTAATTTCAAATGGGTAGTCACTTTCTAATCACAGATTTCAGGGGATAATCATGTTATAAGTTAATTGTTGGCAGCATTAGTGATCCCGTTCACGAATATACCTTGCAATGGCCCGCAATGGATCCGCCTGACTATCAAAAATTCTTATTGCCTTCAAGGCATTTTGTACCAGGTCCTGGGCATATTTTCGGGCATTATCCAAACCCAATAAATTGGGAAACGTGTTCTTGCCTTTAATGGAATCGGTTCCAACGGCTTTTCCCAAACATTCGGGATCTCCGCTGACGTTGAGTATATCATCCGCGATCTGAAATGCGAGGCCAATCCGATTGGCGTATTCCCGCAAAGCCTTTATCTGATCAGCATCAGCATGACCGTATGTGGCGCCGATTTTTACGGATGCCTCAATCAGTGCCCCTGTTTTGAACAGATGTAATTCCTTAAGGCTTTCGAGGTCAAGTTCTTGTCCTTCGCCGCTGATGTCCAGCATCTGTCCTTGGATCATACCTTGATGCCCGGCGGCCCGGGAGAGTATATGAACAATTCGCAATCGGGACATATAATCCGTCGGCTGGTCCTCTTGGGGTGCGGATAAAATTTCAAAGGCCTTCGTCAGCAAGGCATCGCCTGCGAGAATGGCTGTGGCCTCATCAAATTGAATATGGGCGGTGGGCTGACCGCGTCGCAGGATGTCGTTGTCCATGGCAGGCAGATCATCATGGATCAGGGAATAGGTATGAATCATTTCGATGGCACATGCCACTGGAAGCACGGCAGCGGCATTTCCCTGTGTCGCTTCGGCAGCAGCAATCGCAAGGATCGGGCGCAGGCGTTTACCGCCAGCCAGGAGTGAATATCGCATGGCCTGTATAATGAGATCGGGTTGACTCGAATCCGTTTTTAGCAGATCACCCAGCGCGGCATTGATGGTTTTTTGATGCGATTTCAGGTAGGTCTGAAGATTCATAGGATTAACTTTCGAAGCACGAATACCGATTTCGGAATTCAGGTTTAAATTTTATCCAGCTCTTCATCTGCAAATGGCTTTTCCGTCAAGGTACCATCTGCATCTTGAACGAGGATGGATATTTTTTTCTCGGTTTCGTCCAACATTTTGGAACATTGCTTGGAGAGTCTAATGCCTTGCTCAAATCGTTGCATGGCCTTTTCCAGCGGCAGATCACCGGATTCCAATTCTTGGACGATTTCCTCTAACTGCTGAATGGATTTTTCAAAAGTCTGCTTGGGCATGGGTTTATATCCTTTAAGAATTATATAATATATCAACTTGGTTAATAGATTTAATAATATTATCAGGTATGTTGGACATAGAATACAGAATTCAGAAGACAGAATACAGAATGAAGGTCAAGCCCTGACCAAAACAGTCAGCTATAAGCATATGGCTACGACTGGATCCCCGATTTCTCGAGGATGACAACCGAGAAGCAGCTTTCAGGTATAAGCGACAAGCAATAAGCTGCTGACCGCTCTTATGAAACTTCATGAGGTTACAACA
>Ga0180435_10001908_pt1 | contig 21417 bp, 14 predicted proteins | sample SS_ome_3_FD_132467 | JGI IMG/M metagenome (GOLD analysis project Ga0180435, IMG submission 132467) | Hypersaline lake sediment archaeal communities from the Salton Sea, California, USA - SS_3_S_1 metaG | ecosystem: Environmental > Aquatic > Non-marine Saline and Alkaline > Hypersaline >...
CAGGACCCGTCCTGGCATCGGCATGAACAATCACCGCAGTGTGTCTGACAGGTCTTGGCTTTCGGACGGACGCTGTGCGGAGATCGACGGATCGGGAGATCCATCGTACGAGGAGACTAAGCGATGGCAGACGCCACCGAACATCATGATCACGACCACGATCATCACGAACACAATCACCATGACGACGGGTTCGAGGCGTCGTCCGCGTCCATCGGCGAATACGCCATGCGCATCGTCTTCGGTTTCGTGATCGTGGCCGTTATGTTGAGCTTTAGCGCGGCTTTTCAAACTTCGGAAGGTTACAACTCGGTCGTCACGCGTTTCGATCGCCCCGTGCAGGACGTCGAAGAGCCCGGCTTGTACTGGAAGTTGCCTTGGCCGATCGACAAGGCTCACCAGGTCGACATGCGCAAGCGGATCTTTTCCACAAGCGAGATCGGCACCACAACCGCCGACAAAGCGAATGTTATTTTGCAGGCTTACGTGGTTTGGCGGGTCGACGACGCCCGCACGTTCTTGCAGTCGGTTGGCACTTCCGAGCAGGCAGAGAAGAACTTGACGTCGACGGTTGAAGGTGAGATGAACGAACTGATCGGCGACTTTCCGCGGGCGGCGTTCGTGTCGACCGACGCGAATCAACTGCGAACGGAGGAATTCGAAAAACAGATTCTGGCGAAGGCTCGCGAAGCGGCGACGAAGTACGGCGTTTTCATCGAGCAGGTGGGGATCAAACGGGTCGCCGTCTCCAACGTCGTGATGGCTGCCGTTTTGAAGAACATCAAGGCCGACCGCACGGCCAAAGCCCAGGAGTACCGGTCGCAGGGGCGTCGAGATGCTCAACTGATCGAAGACAACGCCCGATCGAAGGCGGCGGAGACGATCGCACTGGGGCAGGTTGAAGCGGGCCAAATCCGCGGCGAAGGCGACCGCGAGGCGGCGGCGATTTTGGCTTCCGCCGAAAAGCTCGACCCCGAGTTTTATCAGTTCTGGCGATCGCTGAAGATGGTTGAGGTCGCTCTGTCGAATCAGGCGACGGTCATTCTACGCACGGATAGCGGTCCGTTCCGCAATCTGTTTTCGCCGCCGCCCGGTCCGAGCAATCCGCCGGCTGTCTCGGAAGAAAAACGCCTGGAATTTGACGATGACGGACGGCCTCGCGAGATCGAGGAGGCGCCATGAGCCGACAGCGCAAGATCCCGATTGTTTTTCAAGCCCTGGGGGCCGGCCTGCGAATGTTTCGCTGGGTCGTGCTCGCATTGATTGTGTTGTTTTTGATTTCCGGGATCCAGTCGGTTCAGCAGGATAACGTGGGGTTGTTGCTTCGTTTCGGGCGACTACAAGGTGCGGCCGCTGGTTCGCAGGTGAAACAACCGGGAGCTGTGTTTGCGCTGCCTTACCCGGTCGATCGGTTGATCGAAGTGCCGGGCCCGAAACAGGAATTGCAGCTTACCATCGACGACGCTTGGAAAGACCGCGGCGCCGGCGGAGAGCTTGAAACAATCGACCCGCTCAAGGAAGGCTATCTGCTGACGGGCGATCTGAATGTCGTCCAGGCGAAGGTGGTCGCGAAGTATAACATCACCGCCCCCGCCGCCTATCGTTTGCACACTTATCGCGTTCAGGTAGAGAGCCAGTGGGTTTCACAAGCCGAGGACATGATTCGCGAGACCGTGCTGACGGAATTGACCCGCATTGTTGCTGCCACGCCGGTCGATGATGTGTTGCGGGCGAAGCAAAGCACGCAAGGGGACGACTCGCCTGAGAACGCAACGAAGAACGCCGGGTTGGCGGAAGTGGTGCAGTCGCGAGCCCAGGATCGGCTCGAAGAAATCGGTTGCGGGGTCACGCTGACCAGCATTTCCTTCGAGCAGATCCATGCCCCGCGGCACGTGTACGACGCCTTCGAGAGCGTGCAGCAACAGCGCACGATGATCGCCGCCCAGCGGCGTCGGGCACTTGGCAACGCCGCGCAGATTACGACCAACGCCGAGGCGAAAAAGAACGAGATCGTCAAGGACGCCGAGGTTTATCGCACGACCAAAGTTGCCGAGGCCAAGGGCGAAAAACAGGAGTTCGCCGAACTCTACGAATCCTATCGCAAAACCCCGGACACGGTGTGGCAGAATTTGCACCTGGAAACGGTCGAACGATGCAGCCAAAAGATCGGCAAACTGCTATTCGTATTACCGCAATCAAAAGTCATCCTACCGGATGGAAGTTGATGGAAACTGCCAAGTCGCAAGTGGCTGTCAACTGACGACTGACACCTGAAAACTCCTTCATGCATAAACATCATCATCACGGCGCAATCGATGCTCCGCTCTCGATCAAGGAGCGGGCAACGATCTCGGTCCAGCTTGGTTCGACGATGCTCGCCGTTGGGCTGCTGGCGCTCGGCTGGTGGCAAAGGACCTACACGCCGGAACTGGCCGACGTTGCCCAACTGATCATCGCCATCGCCGCTTTGATCGTGGCGGCTCCCATCTTGTGGGAGGCGTTTTGGGGGTTGTTCACGCAAGATTCGCACGCCCATGCGGCCCAACTGGTGGCCTTAGCCTGCATCGCCTCGATGGTGACCGGCAAATTCGAAATTGCCGCTTTCATCGCCGTAATCATGAACCTGGGGCATTTTCTGGAGGAACGCAGTATCCTCGGTGCACAGGCGGCCATCGAGGGTTTGCAGCAATTGCACAGCGGCAAAGCCACCGTGTTGGTCGATGGCGTTGAGACCGAAATCGAGGCCGAGTCGATCCGCGAAGGCGATACGCTGCTCGTGCGTCCCGGCGACCTGATCGCTGCCGACGGCCAAATCATCGAAGGGGCATCCGCCGTCGACCAATCGTCGATCACCGGTGAGTCCGTGCCCGAAGATCTCACCGCGGGCGATCGCGTGTTTGCCGGCACGGTCAATATGACTGGCGTGATCACGGTTCGTGTGACCGAGACCGGTTCGCACACAACGTTGGGTCGTGTCGTCGAGTTGCTGCAAGAGGCCGAGCAATCGAAGCCGCCGGTGCTGAAGCTGATCGACCGTTACGCCGGCTACTATGTGCCGTTTTTGGTGACGATTGCGGCCGTGGTGCTGTTCATCAATACACGGCCGCCGGATACGCTGTCGGGCGATGACGTTGCCTTCAACGCCGAAGCGATTTCGAGAGCGGTCGCGATTCTGGTGGTCGGTTGCCCTGGCGCATTCATTCTCGCAGGGCCGACTGCGATGATCGCCGCGCTGGCCGCCGCCAGCCGACTCGGCATCCTCATCAAAAACACCCAGTTCATGGAATCGTTGGCCGACGCTGACACCGTCGTGCTCGACAAGACGGGCACAGTCACGCTCGGCCACCTGGAATTGGTTGGCGTCAAGCCGCAGGGTGGTGTTGAGGCCAAAGACGTGCTCGATCAGGCGGTTGCTTGCGCCGCGGGGTCGCGCCATCCAGTTTCCCGGGCAATCGTCGAGGCGGTGCACGGGGGTCCAGTTCCGTTCGATCTCGATGCCGCCAATCAGATCGATGAGGTCGCCGGCAAGGGAATCCGCCGTAGCCACAACGGCGACACCTGGTTGCTTGGTCGCCGCGAATGGTTGCTGGAGCAAGGGCTTAGCGTTCCTGAGGGTCCTGCTCACGCGGGCCCGATCGTCTGGTTGGGGCGGCAGTCCGCCGGTTCCAGTGGCGGTGAGGCCGCAGCCTGTTTTTTGTTTGCTGATGTCGCTCGCCCGGAGGCGAAAGAAGCCCTCAGTGAACTGCGCAGCTTGGGATTCAATCGTTCGGTGTTGTTGACGGGCGATCGTCGCGAAGTGGCTGAGCACATTGGGCAGTCGCTGCAGATGGACGAGATCATCGCCGAGGTGCTGCCGGAACAGAAACTCGACGCGATTCACGCCGAACGCGAGGCTGGCCGCACGGTGATGATGGTCGGCGACGGCGTGAACGATGCCTTGGCCCTTTCCAGCGGCGACGTGGGTGTGGCCCTGGGCGCGGTAGCATCAGATGTGGCCCTACAAAGTGCCGACGTAGCCCTGATGAAAAACGACTTGCGGCGATTGCCAACGACCGTGCAGTTGGCCCGCCGCACCCGCCGCGTCATCAATCAGAATGTGCTGATTGCCGCGATGGCTGGCGTTGCCGGAATTTGGTTGGCGTCGATTGGCGTAGTTAGCGTTTGGCTGGCCGCGCCGCTGCACGTGATTGGCGAGATCGCCGTGATTCTCAACAGTGGCCGCCTGCTCAGTTTTGGGCGAGAGAAGGACCAGTAGGCTTTCTGCGGCACCCCACCAAAAAATCTTGACGGCAATATTGCCGAAATTTCGCGTAGCGTTCATCCGTGCGCGAGCAGAGGCCGTTCCTTTCTTGCATGTCTGCTCTTCTGCACCGGCAAATTCGTTCGTCGAGTTGCCGCACCGAGGCGAACCACCTTTTCAACTACTTGACGTTGGCTCGCGCTCGAACTACCAAGTGTACACCCTAACCATTCGGTGCGGTGGTGTGCTTTCTTTTCGCGTTCGGTTTGAGCCCTTTTTGCGAGGTTAACATGGGTGGTTTTTTTGGAGTGGCGGCTAAGGAGAAATGCGTCAACGATTTGTTTTACGGTACGGACTACCATTCACACCTGGGGACAATGCGCGGCGGGATGGCGGTTTGCAATGGTGAGGGCTTCACGCGACTAATTAAGGATATCACGAACTCGCAGTTTCGCGGCAAGTTCGAAGGCGACCTTCGCAAGCTGAAAGGGTCGCTCGGCATCGGTGTCATTAGCGATACCGACGATCAGCCGTTGATCATTCGATCGCACCTGGGAACCTACGCCCTGGTAACCGTTGGGCGAATCGACAATCTTGAACAACTGTCGGCCGACGTGTTTGAGAATCGGACGGCCCACTTCTCCGAAATGAGCGGTGATGTCGTCAATCCGACGGAGTTGGCCGCCACATTGATCAATCAGGGCAGCACGTTCAAAGAAGGGATCCGTCACGCACAGCAGTCGATCGAGGGATCCTGCTCGATGCTGATCCTGACAGAGGAGTGTATCTACGCCGCCCGCGACCGACTTGGCCGCACGCCGATTCTGCTCGGTCGCAAGGACTGGGCACACGCCGTTACGATGGAAAGCTGCGCACTGCCCAATTTGGAATTCGAATCGCAACGATTCCTCGGCCCCGGCGAGGTGGTCCGTATCACGGCCGATGAGGCGGAGACGGTGTTGCCGCCCGGCGACGAGATGCAGATCTGTTCATTTCTGTGGGTGTATTATGGTTACCCCGCCAGCACCTACGAAGGCATCAATACCGAGGACGTTCGCTATCGGTGCGGGGCGGCATTGGCGGCAGGCGACGATTGCGAGGTCGATCTTGTGGCGGGCATTCCTGACTCGGGCACCGGCCACGCCATCGGTTACGCCAACGCTCGGGGAGTCCCCTACGGTCGGCCGTTCGTCAAATACACACCCACCTGGCCACGCAGCTTCATGCCGCAAGATCAGGAACTGCGCGATCTGGTCGCCCGCATGAAGCTGATTCCGGTCAAGGAATTGATCCAAGGCCGACGGTTGCTCTTCTGCGAGGATTCGATCGTCCGCGGCACGCAGCTTAAGGATACGGTACAGCGGATATTCAGCGCGGGTGCTCGCGAAATCCACATGCGCCCCGCTTGCCCGCCGCTGATTCACGGTTGTAAGTTCCTCAACTTTTCGCGGTCGCGGTCGGTGCTCGATCTGGCGGGGCGTCGGGCGATCAAGGAACTGGGCGATGGCGAAGAGCAGCTTGCCGAGTACGCCGACGCTTCCTCCGATCGCTACGCCGCCATGGTTGATCGCATCCGCCAGCGGCTCGGGCTGACGACGTTGAAATACCAGACGATCGACGACCTAGTGACAGCAATCGGTCTACCCAAGGACAAGCTCTGTACCTACTGCTGGGACGGTGCCGAACCCTGCAACGGTTGCGGTCAGCAACCGGTTTCGATCGAGCAGCCGACGGCCGAGGTGGTTGAATAGTCGAACCGACGACCAAAAACGGGCGGCTTCAAGTGGTTCTCGAAGCCGCCCGTAGTTTATTTGCGACGGGTTGGAAAACCCATCGTACGGTTTACTATTCCTCGGGTTCGTCGAGTCGCACGAGGGCCCAGGTTTGGGCTTGCTCGGCGCCAAAGTGAACTAGCGCCGTGCACTCGTCTTCCGTCAGATTGTAGATTCCCGTCTCCATGACGACGTTGGCTTTTTCACCGCCGATCGGCGACCAGCAGGCGCGCTGCGTGTCTTTGTCGATCATGCCTTCGACATCCATCGATTCCTCGGTCGACTCGTTGTAGAACGTGCCGCCGATCATGCCGTCTTTGGTAACCGCGAGTTGCAGTAGCATGTTCGACTCGCTGACGCCCTCTTTGGCGACCGCGAACACCCCGAGCGACATCCATTCAACGTCCTCCGCCTCGGCTTCGGGAATCTCAGGCGCGCTGCTGGCAATTTGGTCGGCCTGCTCGTAGTACTCTTCGGCGGTGCACTCGGCCTCGCCGTCGACGTAGACAGTGTCGCCTTCGTAGTAAACGTTGCCGCCGCTGCCGTAGCCGTAGTAAACAGGTTGCCGCCAGGGGTAGGTGATCCAGCGGGTTACCGTGGCCGCCGTGGCCCACTTCCACCAGTGACCAGAACCCCAACCGGGGCGATGCCACGGATGATACGGTCGGGCCGGCAGGTGGCCTGGACGGTTGCCGTACCAGCCGGAGGTGAAGGGGCGATTGTTGATGTTTGTATAGCGGTTGTTGATGTTTGTGTTGATTTGGTTGCGGTTCACGTTGACCGGCCGTTTGCCGCTGCCGGCCCCTGGCGTTTGGCCGGGGCGAGCGCCAGAACCAGGGCCCTTGCCGGGTCGTGTCTCGGGCAAGGTGCTTGGGCGGTTGGGCCCAGCGCCGGGTTGTTTCGGCAGATCGAGAAAATTCTGCAAGTCGTTCTTCGAGGGAGCGCCAGCGCCGGGTGTGCCCGCGCCGGGGCGCGACGGTGTGGTTCCCGGTCGCGAAGGCGTTGTGCCGGGACGGCTGGGTGTTGTGCCCGGACGACTCGGCGTCGTACTTGGCCGGGATGGCGTGCTGGGACGGCTCGGTGTCGTACTTGGCCGCGAAGGCGTGCTGGGGCGACTTGGCGTGGTACTTGGCCGAGAGGGAGTGCTGGGACGGCTGGGAGTCGTACTCGGCCGCGACGGTGCGCTTGGTCGAGATACCGAGGGCGAGGGTCGACTCATCGAGGGGCTGCGACCGCCGCCGCCGCCACGACCTCGGGCAAGCGCGTCGCCCGCTACCAATGCCGCCACGCTCAGGGCGACGATCGTAAACTGAAATCTCATAGTTCGTATCCTTGTGTTTGACAGACTGATGTTTGAGGAAGAAAACGGCCGACCCGCAACGCGGGAGCCGTCGTGCGAGCCTGTTTGCTCTACTGTTCTTTGACGATTTTGATCGGGCCGACGTCGGGCAGCATTTCACCGCCGATGACACGATGAACCGACTGCCAGGTCAGCGTGTTGTCGTCGACCTTGGTGATTACGTTGATCGACGAGGCCTTTTCACCGCTGATTAGCACCTGCGACTTCTTAATCACCCAGCCGTTGTCTTTTTGCGTCCACGCGCCCTCACCGATACCACCGGCTGTATCGAACATCCAGGAGCGAATCTTGCCGGTCGAAGCGTCGTAGCCGACGACCTGAGTGCCGGCCAAGTCGATTTCTCCGTCAATCGTGACGGTGAACTTGCGAGTCAAAAAGTTCTTGTTCTGTGTCCAATCGCAGACGGTTTCAACGACTGCGTTGGAGTCCGCGTCGACCCACCGGCCCACGAGCCAGTCGAGTTCTTTGAGGTGTTCGTAATGGGATGGTGGTGCTGCCGTTTCATCGGCCGGTGCGGCGGAATCTTCCGCCCGGGCAATTGCCCCAACGAGCAGGACGAGTGTTGCACAATACAAAAGCTGTTTCATGTGTCCGATCCCCTTTAATAAATGAAGACAATCACCCCTGCGATTAAGGACCAACCGTGCCGAAATCTGCGAAATAACGACGAAACTGGACCGCCGGAAACGAATCTCGAAATTCGATCAAGGGCGAAACGACAAGTGATAAGTCACTGTATCCCCCGCCGTGGGATGGCGATAGCGGGGTGTCAGGAATTCGCAAAAAGCGATTCGCAGATGGCCGTCAGGTGACGATGATCGGTGCCGCAGCAGCCACCAAAAACGCCCAGGTGCGTCAGGCGCTTGCCCAGGTTGCTGTAAAGGCGAGCCAGTTCATCGATATCACCGATATCGAGGTTTTCCATTTCGTCGAGTTCGGCGTGGCTTTTCGCCGACGCGTTTGCGCGAATCCCCCGCAGCCGCCCCGTCCAGGTTGCGTTCGGGTCGAGTTCGCTCATGAAATGGGTCGGATGGGCGCAATTGACCATATAGTGAAGGGGACGGCCCTCGGGTTGGTCGTCGGTTTCCTGAATTGCTTCGGCAAGCGGTTGCCCCGACGGCAAACGACCGTCCGTCTCCACGGTAAAGGAAATAACGATCGGGATTTCCGCCTGCCTGGCGGCCCGTACGATGCCGATTGCCTCGTTGGCATAATTGATCGTGAATGCCGAGACCAAATCGGCCGTAGTATCGGCCAGCGTTTCGATCTGAGTGGCGTGATATCGCTGGGCCTCGTCGGCCGACATCGCCAGATCAACTGTGTAACCATCCCCACGAGGCCCGATGCAACCGCTGATTACGATTGGCAGAGTGTCGGACTGCCATTTCGACCGCAGTTCTTCCAGCAGTGCGATGGCGTCGCGATTGGCTTGTTTGAGGTCGTCCGCGGAGAGGCCGAGTCGCGTGCCCCAGTCTTGGCTGGCCCGCCAAGTTGGCGATTCGAGCACACAGCCCACACCATGGCGTTTGGCGAGAGCCAGGTATTGCTCGAAATAGTCGACCAACGCTGTTCGCCCATCCTCTCGACAAACCAGCACGAAGGAAGCGAATTCGGGCAGGTCGAAGCCGCGGTTGAAGATCAAGTCGGTTTCCAGCCCACCGTCGGTGATGAAGGGCTGCTCGTTCAAGATCGAAAGATCTACGCGGTTGGTGGCCATTGGTTGCCTCCTCTATTTTGGTTCGCCGGCCGCGCGCATTTGCGCTCGCGCTGATTGCGTTTTCGGTAGCAGGTCAATGGCTCGCTGCGCGACACTTGGTCGTTTGTGACAACTGCCGCCTCGAACACATTTTTCGTCACAGTAGCGCAGTCTACCGAGATCGCCCAATTGCGTGTCGAAATTTATTGCGACGCGTTTCGGCGATGGTTTTTTTCTTGGAGTATCGCCCCCCAGGGGTTCCCTTGAGTGTCGAACAATTCCTCGGTTGGCACTAATTCGGCACGTCTACCTAAATTGCCACTTCATATTGCCAACGAGCGTTCCCGTCACGTTTCCGTTCTATCAGGCCAGACGACGCCGCTGCATTGTACGGGCGACATGAACATGGTCAATACATATTAACGAAATAATAAAAACATGTTTGTTATGCGCGCGCCAAACGTTTGTTTCAAACAGCTGTTTGAATGTGGGGCCTGGTGACGCCACCGCGCTGACGTTGTCACTGCCATCCCTTTCCTGATTCTCGCTGGCCGGTTGCGGTGCGCTCAGTCGATTCGGGCACCGCAAAACCGCATGCGTCACTCGAGCTGACAGGTGCGCCGTGGGCCGCGTACGATGCTTGTTTTCGCGACTTGTCTCGCGGTGTGAGTATCATTTTCGATCTGTCGCAATATTGCACAATAGTGACCACAGGTGTCACAGGTGTGCATTAGGGTAAAGGGTTGGCGCAAGCTGCGTTGTTCTCATCAGGCGATTACCCTAAAATGGCTCGTCAACGGAAGTAGGAGTCGCGCGCAAGACATGGCCACAAAAGCAGATACAGAGAACATACGCCAGGAATTCGGATTCGGCGAATCGCCTGCTGGGCTAATTGTCGTAGATCCATCCGAGGCGGTCACGAACGACCGTCTGCGCGGTCAGTCCCATTACATACGTCGCGCGTTCAGTCGCCTGAAACTTGATGCGGTCGTGTGCATCGATGACGTACCGACAATCTACCTGAAGCAGTTTGCGCGGCCCGTCACACGCCAGGACATCAACGGATTGCAACAGAAGTTCTGGAATCAAGGTGTTGGCACTTTACTGGTAATTCTTGACCCAACGCACTTGTACATCTTCTCCAGCATGGTTCTGCCCTCGGATGATTCAGGTGAAGTTGCCGAGCATCCCGCTTTGGTTGACCATTTTGAGCAAGTTGTCAACGCTCTCGAATCTTACAAACTTGTGGCGCGCGTTGCTTCTGGGAGTTACTACCGAGAACACGTTGATAAATTCAAGACCTCAAATACTGTCGATCAACAACTACTGTCGAATCTCGGTGAGATTGGACGCAAGCTACGCCGCAATGACTCTGTCGCCGAACGCAAACGAGTGCATGCATTTCTTGGGCGCGTGATCTTTGTGTGTTATTTGGTCGATCGCGGTATCGTGGAACTCCAGAACTACTCGTTCGTGCGTAAAAAGAACGTTCGCAGTCTGCTTGATTTGCTTTCTGCCTACAGTGTTGACCGCGCACGAGACACCTTGTACGACGTTTTCGAGCGTTTGCGTGTCGATTTCAACGGCAGCATGTTCGAGACAGACTTGGATGCCGAGAAACGCTCCCTAACCGACGACGATATCAGAACGCTTCGAGGATTTTTAAGCGGCCGGGACCTCAAGTCACGACAAGATATGCTCAACTTTTGGGCCTACGATTTTGCATCGATCCCCGTTGAGACAATCAGCGCGATCTACGAAAAGTTCCTTGAAGAGGAAGACGAATCCAAGAAGAGCGAGCAGGGCGCGTTCTACACGCCACGTCATTTGGCGGAGATGGTTGTCAACGAAGCAACTGCACACGTCGATACCTTGCTTGACAAGCGATGCCTCGATCCCGCCTGCGGGTCCGGGATTTTTCTGGTCATCCTGTTCAACAGAATGGCGGAAGAGTTCGAACGCGAAAACCCGCGAGTTCGCATCGATACGCGACTACACAAGTTGCTCGACGTCTTGGAGAGTCAGCTTTGTGGCGTCGATGTAAACACGACCGCATGTCGAATTACGTGTTTTAGTCTTTATGTTGCGTATCTCGATCAGTTCGATCGACGGACACTGAAGGAATTGCAACAACGTTCCGACAAGATTTTGCCGAATCTGCTTGCATACAAAGAGCATGACTACCAGAACACGAATACGCCGGCGATCTATGAAGGAAATTTCTTTGATCCCAAACTGCCGATTCGTGACGACTTCGACATCATCGTTGGAAATCCACCGTGGGTTGGGCGAAACCAAGCCTCTGATCCCGTGGCAATGGCTTGGGTCGAGAGCGAAACCGACAACCCCTTTCGGGCAGATGTGCCCGGGGGAAAGGCCGGGCGGAAGGCTGTTTTTCTGCCTGAAAAGCAGATTGCTCACGCGTTCATGTGGAAGGCGCCAACGCATTTGAGTGAATCGGGCCGCGTGTGCATGTTGTTACCCATTCAGTTACTGTTGAATCAAACGGATGCGTTTCAGCGACATTGGTTCGCCAAGATGCGTGTGGATCGGGTGTTCAACCTGTCTGACTTCCGTCGTTTTCTTTTTCAAGATGCGGTTCGCCCCGCATCGATTATTCTCTTCGGCATTGGCGGTGACGCGTGCGAAAGGCACGATCGCATCGAGTACGTTGTTCCGAAGGTTCGTCAGCAAGACCCGCGCGCGGGCCTCATCAAAGTGTTTCCGGAGGACCGAAGATGGCTCGATGGTGGCGATATCCTAAGCGCATCGAGAGAAGCGGACGAGTCGGATGACTACCGGCCAATGCGTGCCGCAGTGTTTTGGAAGCGATTGCAATGGGGCACGCCGAGGGACATTGCTCTGGTGGACTATCTGCTCGGCCTCGAGTGTCTTGGGGATGTTGCGGGAAAACCGAACGAGGGGAAACGGTGGATCGAAGGGGGAGGCTTCAAGCCGTGGTATCAATCAAGTTTTGATGCGGCCAAGGATACATATGGGTTTCCCAAACCGATCCCAGGGGAATTGAGTGATCGATTCATCGAGACGGTCGATAATGCCATCGAGTCATTTGTTCTTGTTCAAGATACGATGACACTAGAACAGAGACTTGACAACATTTCCTATAAAGATAGTTCGCCATCCAAGGATGGGTTCTATCGTAGTCCCGATGGACGAATCTATAAAAGACCGCTTGTTTTGATAAATAAGGGATTCAGCAAATTCGCGTATTGCGATTTCGACGTGTTTTTCCAGGATTCGATGCGTGGAATAAGCGGTGACCCGTCAGACGCCTGTCTACTAAGGTTCCTCGTCACATATCTCAAATCTCGACTCGCCATGTACTTCTCCTTTCACACGGCCGGTAGCATGGGTACGGAGCGTTCTGAGGTGCGACTCCATGAAGTAATGCGACTTCCCTTTCCGCTTCCTGAAAGCGACGGCTCGCACAAGGATGCCGAGGCGATTGTCAGCGAGGTAGCCGTTCAAATGAAAAAGTTGCAATCGGAAGTCGCCGCCGAGTACGCGAAAGCCGAAGAAAGTGGTGAGTTTAAACTCCGCAGCCAGTCGCTGGGCGACTCGCGAAAGCAACGAATCAAAAGACTTCAAGGTGATTTAGAGCCTCTGGTCTATCGCTATTTCAAGTTGACGAAGAACGAAATCGCTCACGTTGAGGATACATGCAACATCATCAGGGAAAGCGCAACGCCGGAGTCGCCGACCAAACAAACGCTCACTACGAAGAAGACGACTACCCTTGATAGAAAACGGTATGCCAACCTCCTTTGTAAGACGCTGAACAAGTGGTCGAAGTCCGATCAGCCTGCCGGTGGCCAACTTCCGTTCTATTTCAACGCCGATATTGCGACTCTCTCAGACGTTGGCATGGTGATGCTTACCCTCTCTCAGGGCAGGGCTGAACGAGGGCCGAATGAAAAGGAGTCCCACAGAGAATTTTCTGGAGTTATCGAACGCCTTACCGACGCCTCATCTTATGAACAAGGTTCCTTCGAGTACCTGCGAGGAACGATCTTTGCCGACCGCAGGAAGATTCGCATCATCAAGCAAGATATGCTTGGTCAGTGGACCAGAACGGCCGCACTAAATGATGCTGACAGGGTGTTCACCGCCATCGTCCAGTCCAGAAGGAAACGGCGATGAGCGCAATCGGCGACTTTCATCATTTCGAGACGGCATTTCCGAACGAATTCGTCCCCGATGTTCTCCGGCTGCTGCTCGCCGAGTGGCCCAAAGTCACGCGACCGGATGCGAATCCGCTCGAAAACCGCATCACCAACCGATTTGTGGGGCACCTCAGAATGGTGATGCGGAAACAGGACCGGCCGCATCTGAGGTTTGACTGTCGGCCAAAACTCACAAGTGCGTCCGAAGACAGCGAAGTTGGTGAAATCGACATTCAGGTAACCTCGTACTCGCCCCATCCCGACGCCTTTTTGGTCATCGAGTGCAAACGGTTGAACACTGAGAATGCCTCGGGATTCCAGAGCGGCGCCGGCGAGTACGTAGGCAAACAGGGAATGGGGCGTTTCATCAGCAAACAGTACGAAAGCGGCGGTGATGTCGGTGTCATGCTGGGCTACGTGATGACTCGCACGATAGATGACGCCATGCAATCCATTGACACGCAACTCGCCGTTCGTTATCGCGAGCTGAAGATGCTGCCTCCCTTCAGATTTGCGGACTCGAAGATTCTTCCCAATCGTCGTCACGTGAAACAGACAACGCACAATCTTGACGGTGAGTTCGAGTTCGTCATCGTTCACGCTCTCGTCCACTTTTCGAAGTTGCGTCCGTGATCGTGGGAGTGTTCTTCGCTATCTGCCGACTGCAATTGCATACACCGCATCGCTCGAAGACGGCGCATTCCAGGTCTTGTGTTGTCGTTTGAAAGCGCAACGAAATCCGCAATTGCTGTGCCTACGGACGAATCGCTTCGATCGTGGCGGAGACGACGTAGTTGCCGAGGTTGCTGCCGGGGAACCACTCGCCGATCACGGCCCGGCTTTCTTCCATGGGGGCGATCTGGATTTCGACGAATCCCACGTTTTCGAGCATTGCACGAATCTCGTCGATCATCGCCGCCCCCGCAACGCAGCCAACGTGCAGTTTGACGTCGCGACGCACGTCCTCAGGCAGTTCGGCGGTGGCTACGACATCGGAGATCGCCAAGCGGCCGCCGCGTTTGAGAACACGATATGCGTCCCCAAACACGGCCGGTTTGTCGGGCGAGAGATTGATCACGCAGTTCGACAGGATGACGTCAACCGTCGAATCGCCGACGGGCAAATGTTCGATCTCTCCCAGCCGAAACTCAACGTTCTCCACGTTTGCCTGGCGGGCGTTTTCACGAGCCCGCTCGATCATTTCAGGAGTCATATCGACACCGATGACCTTGCCTGTTGGGCCGACCTTGTCCGCGGCGAGGAAGCAATCGAATCCGCCCCCGCTGCCCAGGTCGAGAACGGTTTCCCCCGGCTGTAGCGCAGCGGTTGCCTGAGGATTGCCACACCCCAGCCCCAGATTGGCACCGTTGGGCACGCTGGAAACCTCATCAGCGGAGTATCCGATCTTCGTGGAATCGATCGAAATCGGTCCGTCGCTCGAACAACAACTGGGTGTACAACACGTGTCACCACTCTCGGGCTGTGTTGCCGCAATCTTTCCGTACTGTTTGCGAACGTCTTCATGATCACCGGGACAACACCTGGGGCTGGACCGCCTACAGCCGGCCACGTCTGCAAATCGGGCGCTTTTCGCTGCACCCGGTCGGCAAGCTGACCGGGTGCCAGTGGCGCAAGGATCTCTGGAATGCGGAGCTGACAGGCACGATTACCACCGACCGGGGCGAGATCCGTATCCGCCACTTCACGCACGCCGAAGACATGGTGATCGTCACCGAACTCTCGCCTAGCGCGGGCGAGAAGGGTTTCACGTGGACTTGGCACCCTGTCGCAGCACAGACGACACGCGGAGGTTATCCGCGCGACGCAAAGGGGATTCCGGCGTTTGCAAAAAAATACGGTTCCCACTACCTCGACACGCTCAAACCGTTCAAACCGAACCCACCGGGGCGATTGGAAACCGAAGACGGCGTGACGGTCTGGGTTCAAGACTTCCTGGTCGGCGGGCAGTACGCGACCGCGTGGAAAGAAGAGGCAAGCGGCGGCACACGCACGCACGTGGTCAGCATAGCGCACAGTTTCCCAGCAGCGACGGCGAGTGAGACGGCGGTTGCCGAGGTCAAGCTCTGTCTCAAAAAGGATCGAAAGGACGTGGTCGCCGTTCACCGCCGTTGGTGGCACGACTACTTCCCGCGCAGTTTCGTCACGATTCCCGACAAGGGCTTGGAGTCGCTCTACTGGCAGAAGATCTATCCGCTGTTGCGGCGCAGCGTCAATTTCTATCTTCACATGGTTGAGGAGGAGGAAGACGGCACGCTTCGCTTGCCGCCAACGTTCTCGCCGGAGCTGGGTGTCTTCGCGGACTGCAACTTCGATCTCGCTCTCTTCAAATGGGGATGCCACACGTTGCTGACGGCCAGCGAGCGATTGAGAATCGACGACCCGTTGATTCCCCGTTGGAAACAGGTCGTTCACCGTCTGCCCGACTATCCCGTCGACGAGCACGGCTACATGCTGGGGCGCAACCGTTCGTCGTCGGCGAACCACCAACACTTCTCGAACTTGTTGATGATCTATCCGCTCTACTTGGTCAACCGCGAGCAGCCAGGCACGGCCGATGTGATGCGACGGTCCTTCGACCGCGCGCGAGCGACGGCTGGCCCGGGGCAGCGTCAGGCGATGGTGCAGGCTCACGCCGGACCGATCGCGACAGCCCTCGGTTTGGGCGACGAAGCCCTCGATCGTTTGCAACGGCTGGCCGGCGACCTGCTTCCCAATGGGCTGTGGTACGATCCGCCCTGCTTGGAGTCGTCTTTGGCCGCGGCGAACATCGTTCAGGAGATGCTGCTGCAAAGTTGGAGCGATCCGGCGGCAGAGACGCCGGGGCCGATCCGCGTTTTTCCGGCCGTCCCCACCACTTGGCAGAACGTCGAGTTTCGCGACCTGCAAACCGAGGGCGCCTTTCTCGTTTCGCCGCAACTCGAAAACAGCAAGACGAAATGGGTGCGCATCAAAAGCTTGGCCGGCGAGCCCTGCCGCGCACGACCCAACTTCGACGGGCCGTTCGATGTCAAGAGCGAGCGCACGCTCAAACTAACCGAGATTTCGCCGGGGACCTACGACTTCGACTTGAAGAAGGGTGAAGAAGTCGTGCTCATTCGCGTGGCTGGGCCGTGATAAGAGTGTGCCGACAACGAACATGCTCTCGCGTCTAACGCAACACGATACAACATCGTGCCGCAACCTGCTACAATCTTGCCGCACACGTGTTGCCGTTGCCTTTTTCCCATGCATGGAGAACAAGATTGTGAAGATGTCCCCTGGAAAGTACATGGTCATACCGACCTTCATCGCCCTGCAAGCGTTCATTCTGATGGTGCTTACGCCGTTTGTTCCTCTCAATGGAACGAGTGACGGGGGCGGGTTGATTACCTGGATTTCGTTTCAGGCGTGGGCAATGTACTTCCTCGGCGGCTGCACGCCGAAGATGGCCGTGAAGACCGTCATCGGTTACGCGGGCGGGATCCTTGCGTCGATCGCCATCTTTGAACTTGCCGGCCTGTTTGCCGGATTGAACTCGCCCCCGAATTTCCTTTGGGGATTGAATCTGGCGGTCTTTTTGGTGGTCATCCCCGTGATTTGCATGGAAAAGGTGGCTTGGTGCGACTTCATTCCGGCTTGGTTCGTTGGCGCCGGCGTGTTTTTTGCCTTGATGACCTATTTGGCTCCGCCGGAAGAGATGCACAAATGCACGTGGTACACCAAGGTTGCCACTGCCGAAATGGTCGCTTGCGTTGTCGGTTTGGTCTTCGGCGCGTGCACTGTCTATTTCCGCGGTTGGTACGAGGCGAAATTTGGCGAACCGGCCGAAGAAGCGGCTGAGTAGCCGAAGACCGACAATCCGTCTTGGGTAGGTGAGCGGCAAGGCGCTAGCCGCCGGTTTCGGCGGGGCAACATTGTTTCGCGCGTAACCGATGGCTAGCGCCGCGTCGCTTACGAGAGACGCTGCCCCGCAACAACTCACTCCACCTTGATGATGACGAAGGTGACGTCGTCGTCTTGGTTGTTGGCGCCGCGGAAGTCGACAAGGGCGGCTCGGACTTGCTGACTGATCTCGTCGGCCGAGCTGCCCGCATGTTTGCGAATCAGGTCGAGAAATCGTTCCATGCCAAAGACTTCTTCGCGCTCGTTCATGGTTTCCCAAACGCCGTCGGTGGAGACTACGAAGATGTGACCTTGTTTGATTTTTAAGGGCTGGCTTTCCTCGAAAGTGGTCTCCTCGAAAATGCCCAGTGGCGGGCCGCCTTCGTCGCTGTGCTCGACGAATTGATCGGTCTGTGCGTCGAAGATGATCGGCGGGTCGTGGCCAGCTGACGCCCAGCGCACGTCGCGTCGCTCCATGTCGAACGTCATTAACATCATGGTCATGAAACGCTCACCGCCGGTATCGGCGACCAGCATTTCGTTCATGTGGCCGAGCAAGTCGCCGAGCGATCCCGGTTCCTGGCAGCGGCTCCGCAGCACGCCGCGGGCGGTGGCCATCAGCATCGCCGCCGCCACGCCGTGCCCCATCACGTCGCCAAGGGCGATGGAGATCGAATCGTCGGAGAGGCCGGCGACATCGAGGAAGTCGTAGTAGTCGCCGCCCGTTTCGTCGCAATAGGTGCTGTGTCCGGAGATGTCGAGGCCTTCGATCGAGGGCGTGTCGGAAGGCAGCAGGTTCTGCTGCACTTCCATCGCCAGAGCCAGCGAATGGCGCATTCGCATTCGATCTTTCAGGCCTTCCGTCATCGAGTTGATCTCGTGCGAAAGCTGCACGAATTCCGAGGCGTAGTCCAATTCCAGTTTTTCATCGAGATTGCCCGCTCCGATTTCGCGAACGTGAGCCACCAACGCGATCAGCGGCCGGACGGAGAGCGAAGCCAAGGCGACACCGAACAACAGCGTTGCGACGACAGCCGCGATGCCGAAATAGAAACTGCGCCGTCGAAGTTCGTACACCTCGCCCAGGAAGTCATGCTCGGGAACGGCGGTCACGATCAGCCACTTCAAGCTTTCGTGTTCGGTGAGCGGCGAGGCGATGACGAGGTACTCGGTGCCGCCGATGGCGATCGTCTCTCGATGCGTTTGCTCGCCGGACTCGCTGAGGCGACGCGCCACCGCACTGATGATCGGGTCTTCACTCGAAGAGGCGGGAATGCGATTCAATTCGCCGTCGTGCACCGGCAGCTTCATCGAGTTGGCAACCAGATTGCCCTGGTCGTCCATGAGAAAGGTGAGTCCACTCTCACCGACTTCCAGCGACGCCAGAAAGTTGGAGACGTCGTGCAGGCTGACCTCCGCATCGAGCACGCCGAGCAGATCGCCGTTCTCGTCGTAATACGGCTGCGGGCGTGCCAGACCATAGGTCACCTCGTCGCCGTCTTCGTTAACCCAGGCGTACTCGGTCCAGGTCGACCGGCCGGCGGTGGCGGCATCCGTGTACCAAGGGCGCTTGCGCGGGTCGTACACATACCGTCCGACGGGATCCTGGCTTCTTTCGTTTTTGCCGGTCACGCGAAACTCGAAAACCTCGTCGCCGGTCGCCTCGTCCTTGATGCCGAATTCGTATCCTTCCTTGCCCGGGTAACGAAACATCCAAACGACTTCGCCTTCGGCAGATCCCCAGAGGATGCCGCTGAGCATGTCGAAGGCCATCGCCTGTTCGTACAGTATGCCGTACCAACTCCGTAGATCTTCTGTGTCGAGTCGGTCATCGGCGATCAGTTGCGCGTTGATGCGGTTTAAGCGATCCGGCGTGCTCAAGAGGTCGGTCAGGCGTTGATCGATGCGGCCGTGGATCTCGACGAGTTGATCGCCAGCGAGTTTGTTGGCTGCCATTCGCGCTTGCCAAAAGGCAATCAGCGAAAGGATCGCCAACGCGACCAGCACGGGTAGCGACAGCAACAGCGGCGCGGTCAACCGCAGTGAGAGTTTCGAATAGATGGCCCGCACGGTGTACCCCATAGATTACGTGTTCGCTGATACTTCGTATGTCGACTGAAAGCGCCGGTCTTCAAATTTCGTGCGATGGGTTTTTCAACCCGTCGCGATCAACGAAACTCGCGCGGAATCGACGGATCTGAAAACCCATCGTACATCAAAGGACGGCCCTCTTCCGTCTTACCTTGCCAAAAAAGGCGCCAAACAAAAATGAACCATTCGGGAATAACCGCGGTACTAATAGGCGAAACCGTTTACCGGCAGGATCTTTTGTGCCCAATTTCGCGAAAACTCCTGCCTCGCTAGCGGTTTCGGTAGATTTGCGCAAGTGTTGAATTGGCAAGGGTTTGACAATCTGTGCCCGGGCCGCCATGATAAGCGGTTGCATGGCCATTCTCTGTTGTTGGCCGCAACTTCCTGTCCGACCGGAACTTTGTTCGTCGCATTTGCGTCCCTAATTTTGGAGCGGTTGTGAAAGACGACGCCCAACTGATTGACGACGCATTGGCGGGCCAATCGGCAGCCTACGGTGACTTGGTCGAAAAGTACCAGGACCGGCTGTTCAACACGGTCTTCCACATGGTCGGCAGTCGCGAGGAGGCAGAGGACGTGGTCCAAGAGGCCTTCGTCCAGGCCTTCATCAAGTTGGAGTCCTTCCAGCGGGCCAGCGCCTTTTACACCTGGCTCTACCGGATCGCCTTCAATGTGGCCATTTCCCGCAAGCGGCGGAAAAGGCCCGAAGTTTCGGTCGAACAGACTCGCGAAGTGACCGGGCAAGAACCCATGGACCCCGGCGAAGCTCCGGATGGGCGCTTGCAGCGCGAAGAGAACGTCGAGCAGGTGCACGCCGCCCTGAATCGGCTGAGCGAGGAGCACCGAGCGATCCTGGTGTTGCGCGAGATGGAAGGTTTTTGTTACGAGCGAATTGCCGACGTGCTTGATTTGCCCGTCGGGACCGTTCGTAGCCGACTCCATCGTGCACGCCTTCAAATGCGGGAGCATTTGAAAGATGTACTACAAGAGAATTGCCTGTAACCAGTAAGACGTTACGCCGGAAACAAAAGATTTGCCCATTTTTGTTTTTTCATACCAAAGCGAGAGCGAGGGGCGACGGACTGGAAAGTCCATTGTACGAATGAACGATGAACGAGCAGCAACCATTCAACGATGAATTGATCAGCGCCTTTCTCGACGGCGAAACCACGCCCGAGGAACAGGCCCGGGTCGAGGAACGCCTGATGGACAGTGTCGAGGATCGGCATCTGTTCGAGGATCTCAAGGCGCTCGGTCAACGTATGCAGTCGCTGCCACAAGAACAGTTGGGCAAGGATCTGACCTCACAAATCTTGCGTCGGGCCGAACGGCGGATGCTCGAAGTCGAAGCAGATACTACGGCCGACGAAGATGATTCACCGCCGGAGACTGAACCACCGGTTGCTGATCCGCCCGTGGAAAGGCGTGCGACTGACGAAGATCGCGGGCAATGGCGCGGGATGATTTGGGCGGGGGCCGCCGTGGCGATTGTGCTTGTGTTGATGTTTATCAACCGAGACCCCGGCAACGAATCCGATATGGCTGAAGATACCGTCGCACACAAGACTGACGTTGATGAGTCGGGCGATGAAGCCAAGAAGTCGAATGCGGTCGTTGATCGCGAAGAGAGCGATTCTGCATTGGAAGACGCCAAGCGGCCGAGCGAACGGTTCTTGGGAATGAAGGAGACTTCGCGGGACTCGGATGAATCTGGCGCGGTTTGGAAGGCCGACGCTCCCGGTCCAGCCGACGTGCCCGATCCTACCAGCGGTCTTCGAGGCAGCGTTGTCGAGGATGACGCGGGGGCCGATCCGTTTGACGGCGAAAAGGTCGCAGATGCGTCTCCCAAGGTTGTGCCTTCCAAGGATGGTGGGAAGGTCAGTAGTTTCGACCGCACGCATGGACATGAATTGAATTCTTCCGGCGACGGATCGATGCATCTTGACCGGGCCCGATCGATGGGAAACCGTGCCGACGACTGGAAGCGAAAGTCGACCAGCCCCGCGGAATCAAGAGAATACGCGGTAGATCGACTGGCTCAACTCGCGGGCGACCGGATGCTGGTCGTGAATCTGGACGTGAAGCCGGTCGCCCTGCAAGAGCAGTCGTTCGATCGGTCGCTGGCCAAGCATCGGATTCTGGTCGAATCATTCGCCAAGCAGTCGGCTTCCGCCGGTCGCACTAGTTCGGGG
>Ga0180435_10001909_pt1 | contig 21417 bp, 17 predicted proteins | sample SS_ome_3_FD_132467 | JGI IMG/M metagenome (GOLD analysis project Ga0180435, IMG submission 132467) | Hypersaline lake sediment archaeal communities from the Salton Sea, California, USA - SS_3_S_1 metaG | ecosystem: Environmental > Aquatic > Non-marine Saline and Alkaline > Hypersaline >...
CACGCGCGACGTCGCCACCGGCGAGAAGAAGACCTACGGCGAGTACCTGATGAACGCGCAGGGCGAGGACGTGGTGGCCGGCGTCCGCACGCCCATCGAGATCGCCCAGCTCAAGAAAGAGAACCCGAAGATCTACAAGGAGTTCGTCCGCCTCGCCACCCGCATCGAGAAGCACTACAAGGATGCGATGGACATCGAGTTCACCATCGAGCGCGGCAAGCTCTACATTCTGCAGTGCCGCGTGGGGAAGCGCACCGCCCGGGCGGCCGTGCGCATCGCCGTGGAGATGGTGAAGGAGCGGCTCATCACCAAGGAAGAGGCCCTCATGCGGGTGGAGCCGGACCAGATCAACCAGCTCCTGCTGCCCGCCTTCGACCCGAAGGAGAAGGACCTGGCCGCGAAGGAGGGCCGGCTGCTGGCAAAGGGACTGAACGCGTCGCCGGGTGCGGCGAGCGGGGCCGCCGTCTTCGACGCGGACCGAGCGGAGGAGCACGGCAAGGCCGGCATGGCGGTGGTTCTCGTTCGGCCGGAGACGACTCCGGACGACGTGCACGGCATGCTCGCCTCGAAGGGCATCCTGACCGCCCGCGGCGGAGCCACGAGCCACGCGGCCGTGGTCGCCCGAGGGCTGGGGCTGCCGTGTGTCGCCGGATGTGAGGCGATCCGAGTGGACGAGGCGGCGCATCGGCTCACCGTGGACGGCAAGGCGCTCAAGGAGATGGAGCCGATCTCCATCGACGGGACCACGGGCGAGGTGTTTGCGGGCCTCATCCCGACGATCGTGCCGAACCTGGCGAAAGAGAAAGAGCTGACCACGCTGCTGAGCTGGGCCGACGACGTTCGACGGCTCGAAGTCTGGGCGAACGCCGACTATCCGCGCGACGCCAAGCGAGCCCGCGGCTTCGGCGCGCAGGGCATCGGGCTGTGCCGCACCGAGCATATGTTCATGGAGTCGGAGCGGCTGCCGGTGGTTCAGCGGATGATCCTGGCGGAGAACGAGGGTCTGCGGAAGAAGGCCCTCAAGGAGCTCCTGCCGTTCCAGCGCAAGGATTTCGCCGGCATCTTCCGGGCGATGGACGGGCTGCCGGTTGTCATTCGGCTGATCGACCCGCCGCTGCACGAGTTCCTGCCGGACCACGACGAGCTGCTCCAGCAGGTGTGCCGGCTGGAGGTGAAGTCGCCGAGGTCGCCCAAGCTGAAGGGGCTTCGCAAGATGCTCGAGGCCGTCGAGAGCATGCGGGAGCTGAACCCGATGCTCGGGCTGCGCGGCTGCCGGCTGAGCATCGTCATGCCCGAGATCGTGGAGATGCAGACCCGGGCCATCATGGAGGCCGCCTGCCAGTGCGCGAAGAGCGGCGTCGACGTCCACGTGAAGATCATGGTGCCGCTGGTGGGCCACGTGAACGAGCTGACCTTCGTGCGCGAGCGGATCGAACCGGTCGCCAAAGCCGTCGTCAAGGAGAAGGGCGTCAAGGTCGACTACAAGATAGGGACGATGATCGAGATTCCGCGGGCCGCGCTGACCGCGGACGATATCGCCAAGCAGGCCGAGTTCTTCTCCTTCGGCACGAACGACCTGACGCAGACCTGCTTCGGCTACTCGCGGGACGACGCGGAGGGCAAGTTCCTGCTGCGCTATGTCGAGGACAAGATCCTCCCGGAGAACCCGTTCCAGACGCTCGATGTGGAGGGTGTCGGCAAGCTCGTGGAGACTGCCTGTACGCTCGGCCGGAAGGCTCGCAAGAACCTGGAGCTGGGCATCTGCGGCGAGCACGGCGGCGATCCCCGCTCCGTCGAGTTCTGCCACGAGGTTGGGCTCGACTATGTAAGCTGCTCGCCCTTCCGCGTGCCTGTGGCTCGCCTCGCCGCGGCGCAGGCGGTGGTCAAGGATAAGGTATCCGACAGCGACTCGCGGTAGTCGTCTCTCGCGCTGTCTGACGCGCTGATAACAAGGGCGGGGCGCCAATGGCGCCCCGCCCCGATCTTTGGCCTTGAGGACAGCGGGTCCGGCATCCCCCTGTCCTCACCGGTCGAATGTGCTGCGGTTCGGTCGTCGACCCCCTACCAGGAGCTGTAGGCTTCGCCGTTGATGGCGCTGAGCGTCGAGCCGCTGGCGATGTGTCCGGTGCTGGCGGTGTAGCTCCAGGTTGTGGCGCTTTCGGTAAACGGATCCTTGGGGAGGTTGTTGTCCGGGGTCCGCAGGTACGGACCTTGCCAGCCAGTGACGTCCAGGGCGATGCCCATGCCGCCGGTCGAGCCGGCCGCGGGCTGCGTCATGATCTGCGAGATCGCTGAAGGATAGTCGCCGCAGTCGGCCTCGAACTGCTGGATGGCGTTTCGGAGCTGGTGCACGTCGCCGCGAAGGGCCGCCTCCTTCGCCTTGCGCCCCGCCCCCAGCAATCGTGGGATCACGATCAGGGCGAGGATCGAGATGACCACGATCACGATGAGCATCTCGATGAGGGTGAAGCCTGCGCGGGTGGTCCCGCGTGTGCGCGCCGACATGTTCCGCCTCCTATCTGATGGCCATGGGCCATCGGCGCAGCGCTGCTCTGAGCCACTGGGCGGCGGCGCCGGAACTGGGCGCGCAACCCCCCGCAACCCGATGGCTCGGTTCCCCCAATGGATCATTCCATGTCCGGCGCGCCGGTCTGAGGGTCGATCTCGCGTGCTTTCCGCTCTAAGAGCGTCTATCAGAACCCCTGCGGTCCGCAATCAGAGCCGCCCATGTACCACTGGATGCCGGAGCCGGCGGTTCTGATAGCGGTTCCAAGCTTCTGCTCAAATCATCTCAGTATCCCGTTCCCTTATGGAATGACTGCGTTAGTATCGTCTCCTTCTCAAATCTGAGGGGCGGGGAGCTTGAGGGCCTACTGTCGCCGGGCCAGCTTGCCTTCCCGCTTCTCGCGAGAGCGGCACGCGGGCGAGGTCCTCCCGCCCGCCCCGGCGAACCTCCTCCCCATGCGATCCCGGAGGAAATGGTGCGCCGTGATCCCTCTGTCTCTCATCTTCTGCTGCCTTCTCCTCCTGCTTCCGACGGCCTGCGATTCCGGACCCGATAGGCCCTCGCCCGACCCCGGCTATCAGGTCATCATGTGGGTTCTCGGCGGCATCCCCGGGAACGAGGACCTCTACTTCCAGCGGCTCCGCGATCTCCACGTCACCGCCATCCACGTCCATCCCGGCGAGTCGCCCGATTCCGCCCTCGCCCACGGCCTCGGCTTCTACCTCGAGAACATCCACCGCATCGCCTTCCTGCACGGGCGAGCGCCCATCTACAAGGCCGACTGGGACGCCTACACTCGAACCCGCGACCAGCGCTATCTCCTCCGCAAGCCCTGCCTCCACGACCCCGAGCACCTCGCCCGCGCCAAGCGCGATATCCAGCAGAAGATCTCGGCCTATGCCGGCAAGGGCCCCCTGCTCTACGACCTCGGCGACGAGTGCTCCATCACCAGCTACGCCAGCCCCATGGACTACTGCCTCTCCGATCACACCCTGGCCGCGTTCCGCGCCTGGCTTGGCGAGCAGTACGGCTCCCTTGGGGCACTGAACGCAGAATGGGAGACCGACTTCCCCACCTGGAACGACGTCGTGCCCATGACCACTTACGAAATCAAGGACCGAGAGAAGACCGGCTCCGAGAACTACGCCCCCTGGGCCGATCACCGCACCTTCATGGACGTCACCTTCGCCGACTCCTGGCGCACCTTCCGCGACTGGGTCCGCGAGATCGATTCGGAGACCCCCGTGGGCCTGGAGGGAACCCAGATGCCCGCCGCCTTCGGCGGCTACGACCTCTGGCGGCTCTCCCAGGTCCTCGATTGGGTCGAGCCCTACGACATCGGCGAGGCCCACGGCATCCTCCGCTCCTTTATGCCCGACGCGCCCATGTTCGTCACCCTCTTCGAGCGCGACCCCAATCTCGCCAGCCGCCGCCTCTGGCATCTCCGCCTCAACGGCGACCGCGGCCTCATCATCTGGGCGAGCAGCGAGTGGTTCGACTACGACACGCCGAGCCTCGAGCCCAAGCCATGGGTCGCAGGCATGGCCGACCTCTTCGTCGAGCTTCAGGGCCCCGCAGCGCAAGCGATCGCAGCGGCGAAGCGCGACCGGCCGCCAATCGCCATCCACTACTCCCACCCCTCCATCCAGGTCGCCTGGATGATCGACTCCCGCGAGGACGGCGACACCTGGCCCCGCCGCTTCTCCTCCTATGAGGCCGTCCACTCCCGTATCACCAGGGATCGCAGCAGTTGGTGCCGGGTCCTCGAAGACCTCGGCTGCCAGTACGAGTTCGTCTCCGCCCACGAGATCCTCGACGGAACCCTGGAGAAGCGGGGGCACCGCGCCCTGATCCTCCCCGAATCCCTCGCCATCAGTGAAGCTGAAGCGGCCGCGATCGAGCGGTTTGCTCAGGGCGGCGGAAGCGTCGTGGCGGACTTCCTGCCGGGGGTCTTCGACGAGCACGGGAAGCGGAGGAGAGCCGGCGTTCTGGATGGCTTCTTCGGCGTCTCCCGAGCGCATCAGGAGGGCATGATCCCTCAACCCGAGCGCAGCCTCGACGGAGACGGAGCGCTCCTCCCGGCCGAGCCCAACCTGCGCACTGAGAACGGCGAGCCGGTAAGCAGGTTCGTGCGTGCAGGCGGAGCCGGGTCGTCGGTCTACCTCAACCTCTCTCCCATCGACTACGCCAAGCTCCGCCTCCAGGGAGAGGGCCGCGCCATACGGGACGAGATCGCGGGTGTCCTCGCCGACATCGGGATCGACCCGGCGGCGAAGGTCGTCATCGTCGGCGGCCCGCCCATCGGCTGCGAGGTCATCACCTACACCGGCGACGACGCCCGTTACCTCGCTGTCATGCGCCGGCCCGAGTACCAGGTGGACAGCCTCGGCGAGATCGGCTACACCGACAACTCCCGCTTCGAAGTCCCCGTCGATGTCGAAGTCCAACTCGATCAGCCGGCCGACATACGCGAGCTCCTCTCAGGTAAGGCCCTCGGCCGGACCGACCGGGTCCAGGCAACCCTCGGGCCATGGAAGCCTATCGTGCTGGAGCTACGGTAGCCGACTCCCAGGAAGGCTGCATCCACGAGGTCACGGACGCCCCGGGGAACCGCCTCGGCCAAACGTCGGCGGGCCGAGAGCATGTGCCCGGCCCGCCTTTACGGATTCCCACGCCGTGCGCTGTAGAGTTTCTTGCATTATGGGTGCTCCTAACCATAATGCAATAAACCCTATGACTGAGTCCCCTGGTCCGGTTACTGCGCTATTGCGCCAGCTTCGGATTCATCTCGGCATCGAACTCGACATACCCGTTGTTGTTATCCAGACTCAGCCGTACGGCTTCGTTCACCGCGACGCCCACCAAGGCCTGCCTCGGCAGCGGCCGCTGGCCTTCCTCCCACCGCCTCAGCGTCTTCTCGCGGGAGGCGAGGGCGTCGGTTTCCGACATTCCCTCGGTCTCGCAGTGGATCACGTGGATGTCCCGCAGCCAGCGCGAGATGCTCTCGAACCCATAGCCCACGCACTCGACGTCCCCGTCCTTCTCCCAGCTATCGTAGTGCTTGAAGAAGTTGGGGTTGATCTGCTCGAAGCCGTCATCGTCGGTCAGGATGTGCAGGTTGCGGAACTTGTGGTCGGCCCAATATTCGCCTTTGGTGCCGCTGATCTGGAGCCCCTGGTTCGTCATGGCGGAGTTCTTCTCGGAGCACACCCAGGAGGTCTGGACCCAGAGAACCGAGTCGTCCTCCCACTCGACCACGGCCTGCACCGCGTCGTAGGCGTCGCTGCCCTTCGATGGAAGGAACTTCTTCTGGCCCCAGGCGGCGACCCGCTTGGGCCGCAGGCCGGTGATGAAGTAGTAGGCATCCACATAGTGCACGCCGATGTACTCGAACGGGCTCGACTTCTCCGCCCAGAGCCCGAAGAACTTCAGCGGCATATACTTCGGCTCTTCGATCCAGGCATGGCCGTGCAGCATCTCGCCGAGGTCGCCGCGGCGCACCCGATAGCGCGCCAGCCGCACCGCCCGATCCAGCCGCTTGTGGTAGTCGGTGGCGACGTAGCGCCGCTTCTTATCCGTCAGGGCGATCACCTGATGGGCTTCGTCCACCTTGAGGCAGAGCGGCTTCATCACGATCACGTCGCAGCCGGCCTCCACCGCCTCCAGCGTCATGCTGGTGTGCAGGTGGTCCGGCGTCGCCACCACGACCACGCCGTGCTCGCCCAGCTTCCCCATCGCCTCCCGGTACATGGTCGGATGGTTCTCTTCCGCCGCGTGCTTCGAAGGGTCCGGGTAACCGAAGAATTGCCCGCCGGGGAACAGCTCCTCGCACTGCTTGATGATGTCGGAGTTGAGCGCGGAGATGTGCAGGTCGCCCACGATTCCCCGCATGCGCTCCTGGAGCAGCGTCGGGATGACGACCTCTTGGCTGATCATCCCGCCGCCGATGAGCAAGACGTTGAGTCGCTTGTCCCAGCTCATTGCCGCGCCTCCTCGATCGCCTCCTGCAGCACCGACAGGCCCTCGACGACGGCCTCCTCCGGCGTGATGAGCGGAGGCGCGATCTTCACGGTCGCACCCTGGAAGCCGACCGGATGGAACATGAGCAGCCCCTTTTCGGTGCACCTCGTGACGATGTCGCCGGCGAGATCGGGGTCGGGCTCGATCCCTCCGGGCCTGACGATGTGGAACCCGGCGACCATTCCCTTGCCCATAACGGCGCCGCAGATGTCCGGGTGCTTGCTCTGAATCTCACGGAGACCGGAGTGGAGCACCTCACCCGTCTTCGCCGCCTTCTCCGGCAGCTTCTCGTTCACGACGATCTCCAGGTTGGCCAGCGCAGCCGCCACGCAGACGGGGTTGCCGGTATGGGTGCTGGTCATGCTCCCCGGCGGATATTGATCCATCAAGTCGGTCCGTCCGATCACCGCCGACAGGGGCAGGCCGCTCGTGATTCCCTTGCCGCAGCACATCAGATCGGGCACCACCCCATAGTGCTCGAACCCCCACATCGTGCCGGTGCGCCCGAACGCGGCCTGCACCTCGTCGAAGATCAGCACGATATCGTGCTCGTCGCACCAGGCGCGCATCTTCTGCGCGTAGTCCTTCGGCCAGAAGGCGGCGCTCCCGCCCTGATAGGTCTCGCTGATGACTCCCGCGATGCGGTCCGGGCCGAACCCCTTCTCCTCCAGCGTCTTCAGGAAGAAGTCGAAGCTCGTGTCCGCGCACCGGAAGCCATCCGGGAACGGCACCTGCACCATGTCCGGATCGAGGTTGACGATCCATTCCTTCAGCGCGGGGATGCCGCCGATCATCTGCGCGCCCATGGTGCGCCCGTGGAACGCGCCCTCGTAGCTCACCAGGGCGATCTTATCGTCGCCCCCGGCCGCGCGCCCGTGGGTCCGCGCCAGCTTGATGGCGGCCTCGGTCGTCTCGGCGCCGGTGGTCAGCAGGAAGACCTTCTCCAGCGGGTCGGGCGCGAGCTTCGCCAGCTGCTGCACGAGCTTCGACCGGATCTCGCTGGGGAAGCAGTAGTTGTGGTGCAGGCTCTTCTTCGCCTGCTGGCAGATCGCCTTCGCGATCTCCGGCCGGCCGTGCCCGGCGTTGGCCACCAGCACGCCCGAGCTCCAGTCGAGCCAGGTGTTGCCCCAGGCGTCGTAGACCTGGCAGCCATCTGCTCGATCCCAGACCACATACCCCTGGCCGCGCATCGAGCGGGGCTCATCCCGGTAGAGCGATTCGAGGATGGGTATCGAGTCCGGCGCGGGGATGGGTGTTTGAATGCGGCGGAACGTGGTGTCCACCTTGGGGACGATCTTCGGGACGATACTCGCTTTGCTCACCTGCCATTCTCCTCCAGGACGGCGATCGACGCGGTCATCGCGGCGGCGTGTCTCCCGTCACGCCACGCAGACGGCCGGTCAAGAAAGAACAACTCGCCCCATGATGACACACGGGGCGGCATCCATCGTCTACGTAGTAGTTCAACGGAAGTGAGGGAGAGTCCTGCCCGACACGCACGCAGGCCGAAGTCTTCCGCACCAAGGGAGCGACTGTCAGGGGTGCCCGGTCCGGCGGGACATCTCGGCGCCCCACTGACGTCGGCGCCGACCATCCCCCCACCACTCAATAGGGCACAGTGCAACCGGCGATTCGAGCAGGTAAGGTTCTCCTCGAGGGGAACTCTCAAAACAAGAGAGTCAGACTGAGGCCATGTTCCGCGACCTGCTGGCATTGCTCGAACGCGAGATAGACGGCAAACGCTCTCTGGAGGACGCCGCCGCGATCCACTCCATCGACCGCCACTTCGCCTTCTCCAGCTTTCGCGAGAGCGCCCGGCTCAGCGCCGATCTTCTCCGTGGGGCGGGCCTCACCGATGTCGAGATACTGGAGGCTCCGGCTGATGGCCGGACCCTCTTCGGCGACTGGATGATGCCCCTCGCCTGGGAGGCCGCGGAGGCGACCTTCGACATCATCGCGGAGAGCGGCGTCGCCGAGCGCGTGGCCGACCGCTCCCAGGTCCCTGCCTGTCTCGCGATGTGGAGCGCCCCTACACCTCCCGAAGGCCTCCAGGGGGATATCATCCGGATCGAGAACCCGGTCGACCGCGACACGTGGTCCCCGGATGCCGTGCGCGGCAATATCGTCTTCACCTCCGCGCACCCGCACTCGGTGAAGGCCGTCCTCCTTCAGGCGGGCGCGGTTGGCATCCTCTCCGACTTCCAGAGCCCGAAGGCCGACCTCCCCGATGCCGTCGCCTGGATCAACGCCTGGAGCGACGACCCCGGCGGGTGGGCCCTGACGAAGCGGGACTCGCTGGGGTGGTCCTTTCAGATCTCCCCGCTGCGGGGGGAGAAGCTCCGCGGGCGCCTCAACGCCGGCGAGAAGCTGCGCGGCCGCGCCGTCGTCCGCACCGGTTTGTGTGAAGGGACGCTGCCTGTCGTGACGGGCGTCATCCGTGGCGCCGGGAAGGAGGAGGTCCTCCTCATCGGCCATCAGTTCGAGCAGGGCGCGCTCGACAATGCGTCAGGGGTGGCAGTCATGCTCGAGGCCGCCCGGTCGCTTCGATCACTCATCGACCAGGGCAGCATCGCCGCGCCGAGGCGCACGATCCGACTCCTCTTCATCTCCGAATGCTACACCACTATGTTCTGGGCCGAGCAGCGGCGTGACGCGCGCCGGACGGTCGCCGGGATCTGCCTCGACTCTCCGTCAGGCGTCCCGAGCCTGGCGATCCGGCCGCCGGAGGTCGTCGTGAATCCGCATTCGCAGATGAGCTTCGCCGACGCGCTCGCCCTTGCCATCGCCGGGCAGGTCATGTCGACCGCGCCTGTGTACGCGTGGCGGGAAGCGCCCTACTCGATGACGGACAACATCGTCGCCGACAGGACGATCGACATACCGTGTCCGTGGATCGGCGGGCACAGCCGCACGTGGCACACGTCGGCGGACACGCTCGAGGTCGTTGACCCGGGACTGCAGGAGTTGACCGCACGCATCGCGGCATCCTATGCCTACCTCATTGCGACCGCCGACCACGGCCTCCTCCGAGACTTCGCCCATCTCGCGGCCGCCAGAGGCAAAGCGGCGCTGAGCGCCGCTGGGATCGCCGAGCTCGAACGTCCGGGAGGGGTTGAGGCGGACGACTCCTGGCGTCAGATCGAGTATGTCGCCGAGCGCCACGCCGAGGCCGTCGCCTCCGTGCTCAAGCTGTTGCCCCCAGGCGAGCGGGCGAAGCTCCGTCCGGACATCACGGCGCTGCGGCGTGACGTGCGCCGTGCGGGCAAGGACGAAGCCGCCAGTCTCGCCCGCCGCGCGGGCCGCCCTGGCTACGCTCCGGGCGCCCCTGAGCTTCAGTGCGAACTGGCAAAGATCCAGCCCCGCCGTCTCGTGGCGGGGCCGATCACGTTCGATCGAATCCAGCCCGAGGCGAGAGAAGGAAAGCCCGGCCCCCGTTGGTCGGTGGAACTCTTCGCCCTTCTGAATTGGTGCGACGGACGCCGCTCCCTCGCCGAGGCCAGCGCCCTCGCTGCCCGCGAACTGCGGCGCGACCGAGCTCTCTCGCCCGACGAGTTCGCCCGACGGATAGACCCCAGCGCCGGCTCGATGCTGGCCTACTTCGAGTTCCTCCGCCAACACAACTACGTGACCTGGTGACCTGTGGCGGCGTTTACCTTCTTTCACACAGCCGACTTACACAACCGACTCTCCCCGGCCGCGGCTCGCCGGCTCGCCCATCTGAAGCGGCAGCACGAGGGGGCGCTGCTCCTCGATGCAGGAGACGCCATCGGCGCGGGCAACCTGGCTTTCCGGCCCGGAGGCGAGCCGATCCTTCGCCGGATGGCTGAGATCGGCTACGACGCGATGGCGATGGGAAACCGGGAATCCCACCCCCTCCGACGCATCCTCGAGCGCAAGCTCCGAGACGCCGCCTTTCCCATCCTGGCCGCCAACATGCGCTCCGAGCGCCAGCCCCTCCCCCCCGGCGTCCGCTCCCACGCCATCTTCGACACCCCCGCGGGCCGGGTCGCCGTCATCGGCCTCGCCCCTCAGATCACCCGACCAAACTCGCTCTGGTCGCGCCTGACCGACTATGTGTTCGACGACCCACTGGCGACCGCCGAGGGGCTGTCCGCCGGGCTGCGCGGAGAGGTGGACGTCGTCATCTGCCTATCGCACTGCGGGGAGCGCATCGACGCGGAGATCGCCGCCCTCGAAAGCGTCGATCTGGTCCTGGGCGGCCACACCCATGCCCAGCGTGTGTCACAGCGATCCGGCCAGGCCCTGGTCATCCACCCAGGCAGCCGCGGCAGCCACGTCGCCTGCACCAGGCTCACCTGCCGCGAGGACGCCCAGAGCGTGCTCCATCCCCTGGAGGCAGGCCCATGAACGACGCGGCGAAGCCAAAACGCCGACTCATCGACCACTGGTGGGGTCGGGTGCTGATCTCTATCCCAATGATTGCGGCCGTAGGTCTTGCACTACACCAGATCGTGCCGTCTAGCCTGCTGCGTCGGGTGCTTGACTCGCTGATCCTGCTCTCCCTTCTGACCTTCGCCTTCTCGAGACAGAGAGTGCGCCGACTCATCGACCATTGGTGGGTCCAGCTCCTCGTCGCCCTCTGGATCATCGCCATCCTCACCAACTACTTCCGACTGCAGTTCGGCCGCGTGCTGGCGATGGCGGGCCTCCTGCCGGAGCACTGAGCCCGGCGCCCAGGCCCGACTCTCGACCCTACGTCTTCTTCCCGGTGAAAGCCGTGTCGGTTATGCGCTGGTCCTTCACGCGCCGCTTCGGCTTCGACTTCCCCCTCAACTCCTCGAGCAGTTGCTCGTATTCGGTGCGCTTCACAGGCAGGCGCACCGTTTTCTTCCGGTAGCTCGAAAGAATCATCGCGTTCGCCAGCTCGAGCGACCAGATTCCCTCGGCGCCCGGAGTGACGAGCTTCTCGCCGAAGAGGATGGCCCGGCAGAAGTTGCGCGTCACGGCGATGTGCCCCTGCTCTCGCTTCGGGAGCGGCACCTCCACGAGCTTCGCCTCCGGGGCGGCCCACATCTCCTTGCTCTCCACGGTGAAGGTGCTGAGCGGCGGCTTGATCTCCCAGAACTTCACGCCCTCTTCCTGCCAGTCAACGCTCTCGATGAGGATCCTGCCCTTGTCCCCACACAGTTCGAGCCGCGTCACCTGCGGCGCGTCGTTGACTCCCGCGTAGAGATACCCGTGCGCCCCGTTCGGGTACTCCAGGGCGGCGAAGGCCTCGTCCTCGACCTCGATGTCGTGCATCCGGATGCGCGTCTGCGCCGTCACCAGCTTCGGACGGCCCCCCAGCCATGTGAAGATGTCCAGCCCGTGCGGCGCCTGGTTGAGCAGCACGCCGCCACCCTCGCCCGTCCAGGTCGCCCGCCATCCACCCGAGTCGTAGTAGGCCTGGCTCCGGTAGTAGGCCATCACCATGCTCACCCGGCGAATCTCCCCCAGCCGGCCGCTGTCTATCAGCTGCCGCGCCGCCTGGTACTCGGGTGTGTGCCGGAGCTGGAACATCACGGCGAACACCTTGCCGCTGCGCTCGGCCGCCCGGATCATGCGAGAGGCCTCTTTCACGCTGGCGGCGATCGGCTTCTCGGTCAGGACGTGCAAGCCGCGCTTGAAGGCATCTATCGCGACGGGGGGATGGGAGTAGTGAGGGGTCGCGATGAGTATTGCGTCCACCAACCCCGAGTCCATCAGATCCGCGGGGGTGGTGAAGTACGGCACTTTGTGCTTCTCTCCAACCATCTGCGCCACGTCGGAGGCATTGTCGCAGACAGCGGTCAGCTCTCCAACGTCCAGCTCGTGCATATAGGCGCAGTGCCCTTGTCCCATTCCGCCCACGCCAACGACGCCGATCCGAACTTTATCCACGGTACGCTTCCTCCTCCTACGGATTCTCCTGCACTATGGGTGCTCCTAACCATAATGCAGGAAACTCTATAACATCTGCGACGGCTTCTATCCGTCGCGTTCTTCTCCGATCTGCGGGCTGGCCCCTGCCCCGCCGGAATTGAGGTCGGGATGTGTCGCCTCTCGGCCGCCTCACCGTCAGGGTTGGCTGGAGAACCGGGTCCGGTCTGCCCCTCACCCCACGCTCGCGGCGACGACTTCGTCGCGCCCGTGGGCGCTGGTGCTCACCAGCGGCTCCTGGACGCCGTTGTGGATGCTCTTGGCATCGCCTCGAAGCATCTCCCGCTCGCCGCGGCAGGATTCCGGGGCGATTCTCCCGATGACAAGAAATGGCCGGTTTCTACCACAGCGTGGCATGGCACGATCCCGCTTCCCCTGTTAGAATTATCATGTTCCCTGGCACACGTGTCTACGCGTGGACAGGGCAGGACGAGGCAGCGTCTGCAGTTTGAACTCGTCGCCGCATGCAGCAGTCGTAGGCAATGGAGGAGGCAGAGAGGGCAGGAGGCCGGAAGGCGGTAGGCGTTATTATCTTTATCGACCTTCGGGCAGGCGTGGACTTGTGAACCAGTCCGGCCGGATGCAGCAGGTCGCCCGACGATCGGGCTTCCTGCCCTCTCGAACACAACGTCTATCAAGTGGGATAGCGGCCGGCGGCAGGCCGGTGTCACTCGTGTTGCACTCCGTAGGCCTTTGCGGGCCAATACATGCAGGCCGTGCTTGACGTAAAGGGGACCCGTGCGGGACGGGCCCCCTTCCTCTTTCCCGGCGGGGCGAACGGCGGGCGAATCGCATTTCAGAGTGAATCTACCGCAGCCTGACCGACCCGCCGCACCGAGCCCGAGTCTGCCATCCCCTGACGCCTCACGCCTGATCCTCCTTGGGGCAGGACGCCACGTGCCGGCGACGAAGTGAGGCCCTGCTCCGTCGCCCACCCGGGACGTAGAAGGTGAAGATGCAGATACGGGACTTGATCAAGCAGCTTGCTGTGGCTTTCGAAGACCGCCACCTCTTCCTCGTCGGCGGATGCCTGCGGGATCAGCTCCTCGGCAGAGAGACCAACGATCTCGACCTCGCCACCGATGCGAGGCCGGAGGATGTCCGAAGCCGGGTCAAACCGTGGGCCGATTCGGTGTGGCTCATCGGCGAGAAGTTCGGCACGGTGGCGCTCTCTCAGGGCGGCATCAAGGCGGAGATCACGACCTTCCGCACAGATGTCTACGACGGCGTGTCGCGCAAGCCGGAGGTCGCCTTTGGCGACGACATAGGCGACGACCTGGCGCGGCGCGATTTCACCATCAACGCGATGGCCGAGAACGTCCACACGGGCGAGCTGCTCGATCCCTTCGGCGGGCAGGACGATCTGCGGGCGCGTCTCGTTCGCTTCGTCGGCGATGCCGATAAGCGCATCCTCGAAGACCCCCTGCGCATGCTGCGCGCCGTTCGCTTCTGCGCCCAACTGGGGTTCGAGCTCGATTCAGTCGCGGCCGCCGCCATCGCAACGCAGGCCGGGGAAATCAGCCGCATATCCCGGGAGCGTATTCGAGATGAGCTCGACGGCATTCTCCTCTCCCCCAACCCTGACGAGGGGCTCCGCCTCACCATCGACCTGGGGCTCGCCCAACACTTTCTTCCGGAGATACTCCGCCTCCATCTCCCGGAGCCGTATCGCCACCATATGAAGGACCTTCTGGACCATACCCTCGACGCGGTTCGACTGGCGCGGGGGGACAAGGTGCTTCGGTACGCCGCGCTGCTTCACGACATCGCAAAGCCCGAGACCTTCAGCAGCGATGACTCGGGGGTTCACTTCTACGGCCACGAGCGGGTGGGTGTAGACGCAGCCGCTGCCATCCTCGCGCGCCTTCGTCAGCCGGCGAGCATCATCCAGAAGGTTGGGAAGCTCATCCGGCACCACATGCGTGTGCCCTCCTATCGCTCCGAATGGACGGACGGCGCCGTCCGGCGACTCGTGTACGAGCTGGGCGATGAGCTGGAGCACGCTATGGCGCTGGCCGAGGCCGACGTTCGCGCGAGCGACCCGGTGGATCTTCCCGAGTTCGAGGTGCGCCTGAAGGAGCTGCGCGCCCGCATCCAGCAGGTGGGAGACGCCGCCGAGATTTCCCGAATGAAGCCCCTTCTCAGCGGCGCCGAAGTGATGGAGCTTCTTCGCATCGCCCCCGGCCCACGGGTGGGCGAAGTCCTGGGATTCCTCCTCGACGAGCAGATCGAGGGGCGCATCCAGACACGGGAGCAGGCCCTTGCGGCCGTACGAGAGAATTTCGGCGGCGAGAACAGCTAGCCAGGCTCCAGGCCGGCAAAAACAGAGCGGCGGACCGCACGGCCCGCCGCTCCAGCTTTCCTCTGTTCGGCTATAGGCTACGCTATCGCCTCCACGGTCTTCACTTCGGGAACCATCTCTTTGAGCACGCGCTCGATCCCCATCTGAAGCGTCATCTGCGCCATAGGGCATCCCTGGCAGGCGCCTTGCAGACGGACTTTCACGACCCCGTCCTCGGTGACTTCGACCAGCTCCACGTCGCCCCCATCTCGCTGCAGAGCGGGTCGCACCTTCTCCAGTGCCGCCTCGACTTGCTCTTTCACATCGAATCTCCCGTTCCGGCTCTCCCCTCGGATGGGGAGCGCCGCAGTCTCGTTCGGCCGGATGATCTCACTCTCACTCTACCCGGCGTCGTCCTTGGATACCTGTGCCGCCAGGGCGCTCTTGTCTGTCGATTGCCCAACCCGCCGACAGTGGCTCTATTCCGGCGCTAGCCCGCTGGAGAGCTGGACACGTCCGCGATAAACTGCCACGTCTTGAAAATCTCCTGCGATTCAGGCGTCTGGAGCAGCGCCAGGAGCTTCTTCCCGGCCTCCGGGTTCGTCGCCTCCTTGAGAACGGCCCCTTCGCAACCGAACGGCGTGTAGAGGCCGTCGGGAATCTGAGTGGCGAGCTTGAGGTTTTTCGGCTGGGCCGGCGGCTGATCCGGAATATGCACCTCGACGGCACATGGGTAGTATCCGATGCTGGCCTCAGCCTGACCTTTCGCGGCGACATCCTTGCTGTCCGCTGCGAAGCGGGCAAAGAGGATCTTCTTCTCGACCGCATCCCAGATCCCCGCGCCTCTCAGCGCTTCGAGGGCGTGCACTCCCGCCGAGTTATCCTTCGGATCCGGAATGGTAATCGTCCTCACCGACGGCTTCGCCAAGTCCGCCACCGTCTTGACGCCTGCCGGGTTCGCCGTCGGGACCATAATGGCCAGCGAGTTCTCTGCGTATCTCACACGCGTGCCGTCCATCAGGAGCCCGGCCTTCTCGAGAATATCGATCTCGAGGTCGCCCATCGACAGGGTTACATCCGCCTTCTCCTTGCCGTTCAGGAGCTTGTTCGTAATCGTGACCATGTTCTCCGGGATCCACTCGACCTCCAGGCCTGGATTCTGCCGCTGGAATATCTTCACGATCTCGGAGAAGGGCCCCACCTGGCCGCACGGGACCATCACCTTCAGCGCCGCCCCCGCCTCGCCGGCGCCGCCGGGCGCTCCGCTCGTCGGGGAGGGATTCTGACCGCAGCCCGCGGCGGCCGCGGCGATGGCCAGGGCCACCACCGCTATCAGAGTCAGTCTTTCAGCTCTTCGCACCGTCGCCTCCTTACAGTTCCGATTCCCAAGGAATGATGTTACATCCTATCGAACCATACCGACAGAGTTATGAACAATCCAGGGCGATTTTCAGAGCGATGATTCCTTCGCTGTCGGGCGTGCACTTCCTCATCACCTATGGCTGCTCCGCCGAGTGCGACCATTGCTTCATCTGGGGGGCCCCGGGGCGGCGCTCGGCCATGGCGCCCAAGCAGATAGACGACTTCTTGGGTCAGGTCGCCTCTCTGGAGACCGTGACCGGGGTGTGCGGCGAAGGGGGGGAATCGTTTACTGAGTACAGTTTGCTGCTGCAGTTCCTTCGTCGAGCCACCGCCCTGGGCCTCGCCGCCGGCGCCCTCACCAATGCCTCGTGGGCTACCTCGCGCGCGAAGGCGGAGGAGGGGATCGCCGAGCTGATGGCGGCCGGTCTCACCAACCTCGGCGTCAGCACTGACCAGTACCACCAGCGGTCGGTGCCGGTGGAGCGGGTGGACGTCCTGCTCGCCGTATGCCAGGAGGCTGGGCTCGCAGCCGCACGCATGGAGACGCCGCCGGATGGGGTGATGTATCGCGGGCGCGCGGCGGAGCGGCTGGCGCCGTCGATGCCGACGCGGCCGTCGGAGGAATTGGCGAGCTGTCCGCACGAGCGGTTGGGCGCGCCCTCCCGGGTGCATCTCGACTGCTATGGGTTTCTCCACCTCTGCCAGGGGCTGACTTTGGGCCGCCTGCCCATCGCCGATGCCGTAGGTGGCTATGACCCGGAGTCACATCCCATCGTGCGGCTGCTGCTGAACGGCGGGCCATACGCGCTGGGTCGGTATGCCGCCGACCTGGGGTTTGAGATGGCGCCCGGATATGTGGACGCGTGCCATCTCTGCTACCGCGCCAGGGAGTTTCTGCGCCCCCGCTTCCCCGATCTTCTCGCCCCGGACGAGATGTACGGCGTGTAAGAGCGTCTATCAGAACCGCTTGCGCTCCGCAATCAAGACCGCTTGCGCTCCGCAATCAAGACCGCTTGCGCTCCGCAGTCAAGACCGCTTGCGCTCCGCAGTCAGAACCGCCCCTGTACCAGCAGAGGCCGGGGCCGGCGGTTCTGATAGCGGTTCTAAGGGCGGCCGCTCTCCTTCGACCTAATCGGTCGTTCCCGCCGCTCAGTTCGTGGAACTTCGGTCCTCTTCGGATCGTCTAACCAGCAAGCGACGTCCCCTCGCGGGCGACGCGGGTGCATAGACCTGCTTGAGAAAGGTATCGGCAATGACCTCGGAAAGCGGTGCCAAGGGATCCAGCGGCCTTCGCCTGTGGGTGCTGCTGGTCGTCCTGGGGGTGCTGGTCCTCGTGCTGGCTCTGGCGATCGGGGGACGGCACCGGGAGTCGGCACAACTGGCCGGCGGTGAGTTCGTGCCGGGTGTTGGCATGTACACAACGGAGGCCGGCGAGGCCCAGGAGATGGTGGAAGACGCGGCCTTCAAGGGTGGCGGCCGCGCCGGTGGCGGCGCTCGGGGGGGCGCAAGTCGGGTGATGACGACTGGGCCTGATTTGGGAGCCGGGTTCGAGGCGCGTCCGGCGTCGTACAGCCCTGCGGGCGTCGCTCCGATGCTGATCCGCACCGGCAGCCTGCGTCTTCGGGTGGAGGATGTGGCCGAGGTCCACGAGGAGGTGGCGCGCATCGTTCGGGAAGCGAACGGGTACATCGCCAACACGAGCCTGAGCTCGGAGCACGGCCCGACGCGGGCAACCATGACGCTGCGGCTTCCGGCGGAGGGGCTCGACAGCGTGATGGACCGGATCGCGGGGCTGGGGAAGCTGCTGAGCAAGGAGATCGGCACACAAGAGGTCACGGAAGAGTACGTGGACCTCAGCTCCCGCAAGCGCAACCTGGAGCGGGAGGAGGCGCGCCTGCTGGAGCTGCTGAACCGCGCGGGGAAGATCGCGGATCTGCTGGAGGTGGAGCAGCATCTGGGGCGAGTGCGGGGTCAGGGCGAGCAGATCACGGGGCGGATGCGGTATCTGGAGAACCGAGTTGCGCTGTCGACGCTGAACGTTCAACTCGACGGCCCCGAGCCGAAGCCGAGCGTTGGCGGCCCTGTGTGGACGGCGAAGGATGAGTACCGGCAGGCGATGCGGTCACTGCGGGACACGGCACGGGGCCTGGCCACGATGGGCATCTGGCTGGGGGTCTATGCCCCTGTGTGGGCGCCGCTTCTGCTGGTGTTGATCTGGCTGGCGCGTCGCGCCCGCCCGCGGCCGGAGGAGAGCCAGGCGGCGGGCAAGTAGCAAGAAGCTTCTTCATAACCCACTCTCAGCCGTGCACCCCCCCGGCGCCGCTCAGAATGCCTCAAGCGGCGGACAGAGACCTGACTCTGAGGCTCTGAAACAGCTCCCTGGCAGGCCTATCGCGGGAAGCGCGCCCGACGCCGACCCCTGATGGCACAACCCCGGCCGGTCAACCGCGCGCCGCCTGGATCATGGCCTGAAGGTGCTTGATGGCGAGGCCTCGGTGGAGGGAGCACGAGGGCATGAGGATGAATGCTCCATCCCTTCCGGCCACATCCATCACCTGCCGTGTGGCCTCGCGGATGCGCTCCGGCGGGCCGGGCGAGAGGATCGTGGGAACGTCCACACCCCCGAGGATGCAGACCCGGTCGCCCCAGCGCTGTTTGGCAATGCCCAGGTCGTTGTCCTCACCGAACTGGAAGCCGATGATGCCGGTTTCGATGGCGGCGTCGACGAGCGGCCAGAAGCGCTCCTCGGTGAATGCGCCGTGAGGGTGAAACACGACCGGCGCTCCAAGCTCCCGCGCCGCGGCGACGATGGTCCGCAGGCCGGGGATCGTGTAGTCGAGGTAGTGCTCAGGGCTAATGACCGCGGGGCCGTCGGAGGCGGCGGCCACGAAGATGAAGTGCGCTCCGGCCTGGAGGAGGGAACGCACATGCTCGCAGGCCAGCTCCACGGCGAAGTCCACGGCCGTTCTGGCCGCGGCTGGCTCGCTGGCCAGGTCCACGAGCAGATTGTCGAGGCCGCGGAGGAGGCCGGCTTTCGTGACCGGCCCCTCCACGTTGGCGGCGATGGCGACGTCGTCTCCGATGGCTTCTGCCACGATCTGGTAAGAGCGCAGCATCCCGGGCATGCGGCCTTCGGTGCGGAAATCCGGCAGGCGCGCGTTGGCGACGGCATCGGCTGTGGAGAAGGGTGGGGTCGCCACGCGCGGAATGCCGCGCTCGGGGAATTCGACTCGGCCTCCGAGCATGTCCGCGTCGATGCCAAGGTCGTGCACGCTCCCGACCACACAGTCGTGACCCAGGAGTCGCTGCGTCTCCATGACACAGCGGGCCGACTTCTCGGCATCATAGCCGCCGTCCGGCCCCGCGCACACCTCGGGTGTGGTGAAGCCGCACACGTCGAGCCCAAGCGTCAGGTCACGCAGAAAGATAGGAACCACATCGGGCCGCTCGCCCCGGAGGGCGGCCTCTATTCGCTCTCGTGAAGTCATGCCTCGTCCTCCTCAGAACCAGGTCTGGTACTGAACGACGAACTTGTCGTTGTCCACCTCAGCCGCAGCTTCCCGATTCCAGACGTAGTTGAGGCGGATCATCTCCTGGCAGCGCTGCTTCGCGTAGCGGCTGCCGCTGATGTGATAGTTGAGGCCGAGGGTGTACGACGTGAGGTCGAACTGGTCGGTGACGTCGCTGTTGGGGTCGAACTGCTGGTAGCCGAGCACGGCTTCGACCTTGTCCTTGCTTCCCTTGTAGGGCATGAACTGGTGGAGGTAGACGTAGTAGCCATCCGCGGTGACGGAGGGGCCGCCGACCGAGTCTATCTTGGTGCGGAGATACTCGCCCCAGACCGACGAGCTGTTGTTGGTCCACTGGAAGTCGAATTCCCAGGAGCTCTCGTCGGCTTCGGCGGCGGCGTAGGCGGGCAGAAGGCCGTAGGGGTCGCCGTTTTTCTTGAGGAAGCGCGATTGGTAGGGACTGAAGTCGGTGTTGCGGTTTGAGGAGTAGCCGGCGCCGACGGCGAGAGTGGGGGTGGGGGCGGCCTCGAGGCGGCCGATCCAGAGGTAGTCGCCGGTGGGGTTGGCGGCGTATTTCCCGCTGCCGTTGCCCAGGAAGAACTTCCAGGCGAGGGGCGCGGACGAAGCTTCTTTACTGCTGAGCAAGATGCCGATGTCCTTGTCGGCGGGGAGGAAGTTGCTGACGGCGGCGCGGTCGGTGCAGAGGAGGTAGGCGTCCGATATCACGATTTCATACCCGAACGGGGTCTGGAGCTGGCCGACGGAGAGGTCGGCGAAGTCCCAGCCGCGCCAGTCCATCTGGGCGACGTGGAGGTTCGGGTTCGTGTGGCCCCAGTCGGACTGGTACTGGACCTTGTAGCCGGCGTCGGGGTTGAGGTCGCCCATGAAGTAGAGGCGCGCCCGGCGGACGGTGAACCCATCGCCGCCCGTTTGGTCGTCGCGGTTGCCGAAGTAGGGCTGGTTCTCGTCCTCCTGGACGCTGGAGAAGCGAGTCTCCAGCCGAACTTTCGTCTTGACGGTGGGGTACTTCGGCTTCTCGGGCGCGGGAGGTGGGGCCGGCTTTTCGGCCTCCGCTATGCGCGTTTTGAGGCCGTCGCTCTCTTCAGGCGTGAGAATCCCCTTTTCGGCGAGGACGTCGATGAGGGCTTCGAGAGAGTTCGGGCGCGCCGAGGGGTCTTCCTCGGCCGCCAGGCATGGTGAGAACGAGAGGCCCAGCGCAACTGCAGCGACAGCGATCGAGCAGAGGAACACTTTCATGTCGAGATCTCTCCTTTCAAAGAGACGAAGGCGCCTGCGAGCGCAGCTTGCCGACGAAGGACCGATCCACGAACGCCTCCCAGTCGGGCCTGTTTTCGATCTTGCCTTGTGAGTGGAGGAATTCAGCGGTCTGCTTCAGACTGTCCACGGTGGCCTCGTCGAGGACGACCTTCCATTCGAGCGTGTCCATAATCTTGCGCTCGCGGGCGGCGGGGACGCCGGTCGCCTCCGAGATGAGCGCCGCGGCCTCGTCCGGGCGGGCATGCATGAAGCCCACCGCTTTGTCCGTGGCTCGGAGAGCGGCGAGAACCGCTTCGGCGTGTTCCCGGGCATAGGTTTCCGTTACGAGCATGACCAGGGGGTAGTTGTTTCCGAGGCCCGACAGGGTGGCGACCTCATAGCTTCCTTCGACCAGCTCCTCAATGTTGCTCGGCCAGGGCTCGCTGCCGACGCCGGCGTCGATCTGGCGTGTAAGCATGGCCTCGGGCATGTCGCTCGGATTCAGCGGGATGAGCTTGAGGTCGTCGGCGGACAGCCCGTTCTTCTCGAGGAAGAGCAGGAAG
>Ga0180435_10001912_pt1 | contig 21396 bp, 18 predicted proteins | sample SS_ome_3_FD_132467 | JGI IMG/M metagenome (GOLD analysis project Ga0180435, IMG submission 132467) | Hypersaline lake sediment archaeal communities from the Salton Sea, California, USA - SS_3_S_1 metaG | ecosystem: Environmental > Aquatic > Non-marine Saline and Alkaline > Hypersaline >...
AAACACCCTTCGGCGTGAATTCTCTCGGTTGACGCTCACTGCCAAGACGCCATTTCTTGAGGTTTTGCAAGAGGCTCTATTATAAAAAACCCCAGACAGCCCCTATAATCGCTATATAGATCCCAGCTTACCATCTGGTTTTCTACCCTGAAAGCACAGCTTAGCCTGGATTTTTCATCTTCGTACTTGCTAAACCTTCTTGCCGAAGTGTTTCTATACCCCATGGGTATGGGAATTCCGGGCAGGGCCAGATGTAATTGTTTTTCTGATAAGTAAATACGTAATATAATAATGGGAAAATTCAATCTCGATGAGTATATAAATGTCCCCAAATCAAGTTTGGCAAAGGAAGTACCGATAACATATAATGTACTGCGTACGGCTGAATTTGTGGGTGCTGGTATTTCTTAAGTAACAACAATGGCGAGCTTCGCTCGCAGATAGCACCAGGCTTTTACGCCGGACAGAGCACTGGATATGGCAGCATACTATCCCAGGAACAGAGGCAATGACAGAAACATCCGATTCAATCGAAAACTCTACGGGCAAGGCGGTAAATAACCCTGCCGAGCCAGACCCGGAAATCGCCCCGGAACCGAACGCATTGAATAATGTTCCAGATTCGGAAGAAAACGATAAACCGATCGCTGATATTAATTCTCAGAAATTGAATCGAATTCTTACTATGAAGGTTCCGGTTATCGTTAAAGTGGCGGAGAAAAAGGCCCCTCTCGCGGACGTCCTTAAGCTACAGCTGGGAAGCATGATTTATTTTGAGAAAGACGTCTATCAGCATATCGAATTGATGATCAATAACAGTACCATCGGATTGGGTCAGCCGGTCAAGATCGGGGAAAATTTTGGGCTGCGCATAACACAAATCGGCGATGTTACCGAAACCATCAAAAGCCTGGGAGCATTGCAGCAAGACCGTTAAATATAATCAGCGCAATTGCGTTTTCCTTGTTCCATATATGTATTTTTATATCCGAAAATCATTTATACCCATCGGGTATGAACGACCGGAACAATCATTTCCGATAGTACCAGACACAAACATCAGGGACACCCACTTTCGCTAATAAACCTATCATAAGGCTGAGCCAAATGGCGGAAAGTGCGACTGAGCACGGAAACGGTTTTCCAACTGGAACTGCGGGGTCTCATCTGGATACGATAACTGCTTACCTGAACCGCCACAAAGAAATAATCCCGATTTTGATATTGAAAAACATTGGGAGAAAGTACAGTTAAGGGCGGCTCCGTCAACCAATAGGCAAAGACAAAAACAGCCAGGTATTCCGGGCCGAAAACTTCCTCCCATTGAATCAAACCTTCGATATCGGCGGTAGTAACCCAATTTTGGCCTAAATTCCCCCTGTTAAACGAATCAAAAGGTAGTTTGCGTCCTTTGACGTCGATGAGAAACCGCTTTGGGCAACCAGGCGAGACAATAAAATCAAAGCTTTTTAGTTGAGCACCAGAAAAAATGGCTTTACGTTTCTGGTCCAGCGCAATATAGGGGGTATCACGACACTGGAGAAGGGCGGCAAAAGCTTTTTCGTAATGAGTTCCTTTGTTCCCGACCATATATAATCACCACAATTATAACTGTCCCACATGAAAAGGCCTTGAGAGCGATTTCATAACTATATTTTCGGCATACGCTTATAAAATCGTCCCAGCCAGATTTCCTCTTGCCCATGGGGCATAAACCCGGTTTACAGGATAGATTCCGGCTGTTCCAATAATTGCTGCAAAGCTAAAACACGCTGGGTCCCCCCAACCATATCCTTGACAGTAACATCTTTATTATCAATGGTTTCCTGCCCAAGAACTACCGCTTTACGAGCCCTTTGGGCATCGGCCTGTTTGAGTTGTTTTCCCACGCTTGTCCGCTTGTAGTGCATACCGGCCGAATAACCGCGGCTGCGTAGTTGGCTGACCAGGGCCAACACCTGAGAAAACAAGTCCGGGCTGGAATCAATTACAAAAAAATCCAATCCATTTTTATTTTCTTTGAGTAATTCTTTTTCGGTCAGGAGAATCTGCAGAACTACGTCACCCATGCCAAAACCGGTTCCGGAAACTTGAGGCCCACCCAAACCGGCAAGCAAATTATCGTACCGCCCTCCTGCACAGATGGCCCGAAGGGATTCGGAACGGTCAAAAACTTCGTAAACCGGCCCCGTATAATAAGCCAATCCCCGGACAATGGTTATATCGAACCGGCAATAGTCGGCTATGTGCATGGTCTCCAGGTAAGAAAACAAATCCCTTAATTCATTCATCGCCTCCCGGGCCTGGGCAGTATGACAAAGCGGCTCGACTTCATCCAGGCTGCGGACTGCCTGAATCCGCATTAATTTATGACGGAGATTTGCGTCGGGAATCTGCTCGGCAACCATTTGGGCAAAAACCTCATCGGAGAGCTTGGGACGCTTATCCAGCAGAACATAGAGGGGATCAAGCTGATCACGATCAAAACCTTGCGCTTCGAGCAGAGCCGCCAGAAGGGATCGACTGGATATTCGGGCCTGAATATCCTGGCTGGTTAATCCCACCGAACGCAGATAATCCAGAGCGGTAAAAATGCATTCGGCATCGGCCAGAACGGAATTTGTACCTATAACGTCCACATTCCATTGGAAAAACTCCCGTAAACGCCCCTTTTGAGGTCGTTCCGCGCGACAGCAACGAGGCAGGGAAAACCATTTGATGGGACGGGGCAGGGAATTTATCTGTTGATTAACCATGCGGGCCAGGGTAGGCGTCATTTCGGGGCGAATCGCCAGGTCACGCCCCCCCCGGTCTGTCAGGGAAAAAAGTTCGCCTGCTATGGCATCTCCGCTTTTTTGGGTGAAGAGCTGTAAATGCTCAAAAATAGGGCCGTCATATTCGACAAATCCATTGCGCAGGGATACATTTCGCCATCCATCCAGAATCCAGTTACGGATGGCCATCTGGTCCGGATAAAAGTCCCTGGTTCCTTTAACGGGAGCTATTTTTGACATAATTTCACCAGCTAAAGCTGGACCTCCTTCTGCCAGAGGCAAAACAAAAAGCCAATTTCAGATTTTCTATGCTTCCTATAACGATACTCATCGCGATTGAGTTTTCCCATTTTTGTATTGTGTATTTACTTATCACAAAAACAATTACATCGGGCCCTGCCAGGAATTCTCATACCCGATGGGTATAGTATTCAGCTCCTGGGCACGTCAATTGGTTATATGGTGGTTGCTTTTTCAACATTCTTGCGAATAGTATCCAGTACCCCATTGACAAATCCGGGGGCCTGGGCAGTGCTGAATTTTTTGGCCAGTTCGACCGCCTCATTGATAACGACTTTGTGAGGAACATCCAGGCAGTAGAGCAGTTGATAAACTGCCAGCCGTAAATTACTGCGATCCACCGGGCTGATACGGCTGAAATCCCAGTTACGACTGACCTGACGTATTTTTTGATCCACGCTGTCCAGATTTTGCCAAATGCCCCGGATCCACTTTCGAGCCAGTTCTCTGGTCTTTTCATCGGGAGTATGTTCTTTCAGAAAAAAATCCATCAGGCCCAGATTAGCTCCCTTTTGTACTTCGAGTTGATGGATAAACTGAAGAGATAACACACGGGCATCATGGCGAAAATCACCCTGAAAAGTAAAATCGCTGGAAGAAATATTACCCGAGTTTCGACAGGTTTTTTCACTAGAATTCATATTTATACCCATCGGGTATGATAATTCCTGGCAGGGCCAGATGTAATCGTTTTTCAGATAAGTTAATACATAACCCGGCAGGGCCGGGAACCAAATAGGGTTTCATGAAATTATTTAATGTCGTCGAGCTGATCTAAAACCCGCACCATCTCAATCGCCGCGGCTGCGGCATTAAATCCCATATTGCCCCCTTTGGCGCCGGCTCTGTCAATCGCTTCATCCAAAGTATCGCAAGTTATTACTCCGAACATGGTCGGCACCGCGGTGGCGATGGCAACCTCCCCGATCCCCCGAGTAATTTGTTGGCAAACGTGCTCGTAATGGTCCGTCTGACCCCGGATGACAGCAGCCAGGCAAATAACAGCATCAAATTTACCGCTTTGGGCCAACCGCTGAGCGGCTATGGGAACTTCAAAAGAGCCCGGCACCCATATGACCGTTATCTGATCGTCCAGAGCCCCGTGTCTTTTCAGACAGTCTATGGCTCCATTGAGCAGCCGCGAGGTAATAAATTCGTTAAAACGAGTGATAACAATACCATATCGTTCCTTGCCAACTTTTAACAAACCATGCAGTTCCTGTGGCATTTTTCGCTCCACTTCCAATAGTAAATTTACAAATACCTATATAATTAAATAGCCAGCCAAAGCTGGACCGGCTTCTGCCAGAGGCGAGTCGGAAAATTATCTATTTCCCTTATGTCAAATGAAATTACAAATTACGATACGCTCAAATTATAACAGATAACCGCCCGTGCTTTCCAGAAATTATTTGACAGGAAGGACCGAGAAAATCTAAGATAGGATGTTCTTGTGGATATTAGCCGGGAATCGGTTCAATTTTGGTTCTCAATGGGATCGCTTTGTTAAGAGGCCATAAATCATAAAACATTAAAAACAGGGCTTTTATGTCCTGATGTATATTTTTTTCTTCTTTTTCCCACCGCTTTTCCAGTGGAGATGTAGATTATGTCAGAATCGGCAACCTACCATGACAAAAAAGACTTTCAGGAGGCTTTTGGTACTTTTAGTGCCGCCCGGAACTTGTTTTTCTGGTTAATCCTGGCGGGACTTTTGATAACGTCGGCAGGGTTCTGGATCGTCGACGCTGGCCTATTGGATAAAATTCTTCTAAATCAGGCTGACAGGAATCCGGTGTATCTGGGCTATTCACAGAATAAAATCATCCCGACGCAAAACGAGCCTCCCATTGCTTCCGGAACATCACGAAATGTGAATCCCGCTCCGCAAGCAGGGCCAAAAAATCCGCCGGAGAAAAGTGTCAATAGTGAAAACCCAGTAAGAAATCCTTATGACCGCAAGCTCCATGCGGTAAAAATATTGGATGAAATGGTTCGGAGTGCCCTGGTGACGAGCCGTTACGGGCTGATGTTTTCGGTCGTTTTATATTGCCTGTCACTTTTGACGGGAATGCAATTGGCTCTGGTGGGTGGACTGGGAGGGCTGGCTCATTCGAGTAAAGCATTTTTCCTGTCGATGGTGGTCGTGGTATTTGTGGTTCCGTGGCAATCCACACTGGTGCCCGACGCACCGGGGAGCTTATTTCTTTATGCGGAATTAACCGTTGCCTACCAGCAAAAATGTCAGGATTTCCAGGAACTGTGGCATTACATAATGTACTACAGTCGTTTTGTGGGGACGTGGCTGTTGAGTATTATTTTGTTACTGGCGGCGCAAAGACAAAGTTGCTTGGCGGTCCGGACGATGCGCTCGGCGACGATGTCGAAAACGGAAAAACCTTTACCTTCCGCGGAATCCTCTATCGCACTGAAAGAAGATGATATTTGAGTTTTCAAATTAACGTTTTCTCGGTTTTTTTTGTCTGCGGTCTTTTTCCTGCTGCTTTAACGCGGCGCTAATTTTTGACTTATCATCACTCATGCTGTCCGGCCAACCCTTTTTATCGGCAGGGAGTCGTTCCAGGTTACCTTCCCTGTTAACATAAATGATATCCGGGCATACCGTGGAAATATTACTGAACCAATGGGTAGCGCCAGGAATCATATCCAGGACCATAATATCAGCACGAAAGTCGACCGGCTTTGCTTTTTTTTCCTGATCATCTTCGGAATCCTGGGCTATCGATTTTCTTTTGGTTTTTTTGGCTTTTTTTACTGCTTTTGGTTGTACGATTTCACCAATGACCGTCGTCGGTGTTATTCTAAAGGAATCTTTATGCCATAAGCCGTCCTGGCGGCGATACATCTCGGCCTTGACGACGCCGGAGCTGGACACCAGGCGAGGGAAAAAGGCGGTCCGGGGCGGGACCTTTACTTTCTTCCCGGCGTCGGCCCATTCGGACCATAAAATTCGTTTCGCTTTGAAAGATTTCTGTTCCGGCTTGAACCAGTCGTGATCGGCAATAGGATTAAAAAAACCGACACGGATTTGATACTGGTATATCCCTCCCGGCTGGACGGAATCGTCAAAAGACCAAAGGGTAACCTTTTCTTTTTTCAATTCCTCCGGCTTCTCCATTCCTTCCTTACCGGAACCTGGACGCATGCCTCTCCGTCGAGACATTGCCAGATTACGTCCCTCCGGTAGAGCAGTAAGCGTACCCGGCCTCATGTCAGCCCTTTCGCTGAAGATGGATGGTTGGGTGCTTTTTTTTCCTTTAGTTGAACGTTTCGATTTCTTTTTTCCTTTTTCCTCTTTCTCCTTTTCCGCTTTTGCCTCGGCGGAAAGCCACTCTCCCTCTACATAATCGTAACATGAAGGCTGCAACAGCGACAGCTGTGTGCTGTAATCCCTGCGGTCATCAATTACCACCTGAAAATGAGCGGTAGTCAGTTCGTTAATCCTTTGTACGGAGCCTTCGACAGCAGCCATCTCGTCCACCTTGAGCCGGGGTACTATTTCAAGCTCGCTCCAATTGCCACTGGAAAGAAGCTTTCTGCGGGCCAGTTGCACAAAAGCTATCACCGGTTCATAATTATCCAAAGGGATGGTCACCTCGGGCCCGAAACTTTTTTCGAAGCGATTATATAAATCCTTCAGGGGAAAAACCGCTTCAATGGAAACCAGATCGATATCCCGCTCTTCCGTATCCATGCGAGCAAGCCCTCGGGATCGGCGTGGAGTATCTTCCTCGTACTCTGTGGATTCCACGGGGAACCGGACCATTGTGCGGGCGAATTCAATCTGTACCTTATCCAGAGCAGGAATATCCGGAACCTCGTAAATACGTTTTTCCCTTTCAATTTTTTCCCCGCCATATCGTGGAAACAAACTGGTTTCCGCCACCAGCAGTTTCTGTATCTTACCGTCAATCAGAGAAGGAGCGATTCCAACATAATCTGGAGGCATTTTACCGCCTGCTTGTTTTTGGTCATCTGCAATTTCGGCGGCTTGCTCCGCGGCCTGGGCGAGAGCCTGGGAAGGTTTTTCCCTGCCGGAAGAAGTATCAATGGTGGGAGAATCGATTAAACCGACAAAAACCACCAATCCCAATACGGCGAGCGCCACAACCAGGGCGACTTTTTCCATATGGGCTTCAAATATATTTATACTCAGTTTTTTGGCCATGGGTATTTCCCTTTTATCAGTTACCATATATATTGTCGCTGGTGGATCGGCCTTTATCCTCGGTCTGAAATGATGCCTTGACGGGAATCGGCATAAATTTTTCGTATCCACTTTTGATAAAAACATACTCACAATCAATGCGCAGAACCACCAGCGAAGACGGTCCGTAATAATAACCGGCTTTCTCCTCCGCCAACACGTCAACCGGCTCTATTTCGAGATTCAAAACTGTAATCTGGTTGCGTTCGTTGGGGGTGCCGATCCCTTTTTTACTCTGCATAGCATTGGTAAAAGCGACAATGTGGGTACTGTCGACAATCACCGCCACTTCAAAATGAACCACATCTGCCAGACCGTCGCAACTGCGCCCGGTCCAGGAAGATTTGATGGAAGCGGAACTGTCGCCGAAACCCATCGCGGGATTGCTTGCGCCACGGGCACTTCCACTGCCGGCCATCACGTAACCGGGCAAGGTATTTTCACTGTTGTTACGCAAGGCGACCCCCAGAGCTCCACCTCTCAACATGGCGCCGGAGCCCACTCTGTCACCGGCACTTCCTACAGGATTTACGGTGATGTCTCCCATAAAAGAAATCTCGATTAAGCGTTTAATCGGATTTTGCAGAACAGACCGGGAAGAATCGTTCACCTGCTGGATAGAGAGAACCACATCTTCCTGAATCCAGGAGGCCAGTTGAGAAAACCAACTGTTTTTCAGCATTTCATCCAAAGAAGCACTAGGTTTGTTTTTCCAATATTTATAAGCGCAAAAGGCGTCCAGATCGATATAAACACTTAACTCCTCGGCTCGCCGGCGCCGCAAATCCTCTACCAGTTTATCCGCCGGGGAATCGGTAGCAGTGGTTCCACGCCGGGCAGGTTGGGCAATATTCATTTCCATCACACCGGGAATCGGCGACGCGGTCATTTTCTTCGCCGTGGTTTTGGCGGAATCGCCACCGGTCGGAGTCTGGTAATATTTTTCGCGTTCCCGTTGTTCTTCCATTTGGCTGGGGCGGTCGGCGGCCTTGATCATCCGTAACAGTTTTTTGACCTGGGCACAATACCTGACAGCGAATTCTTCATAATATGTTATCTGATTAACGGTATCGCGGGGCCGGGGAAAAACCTTATCGTAAATCAACTCCCGTCGAGTGGTGTCCAAGGCTCTTTTTTTCACCCCTTTGACATCTTCCTGGGCTCGTTGAGCCTGAGATTTCCATTGCGCCAGCTCATTATCGTGTACCAATTTACCGCGGAGACGGGCCACCCCGTCATATTGTGCCTGCAGATCCGCCGCCTTTTTCTTGTTAGCGGAATTAATCACCATACCCCAGGCCAGGATGGCTCCGCCCAATACCACCACAGAGACACATAGAATAAGAAACAGTCTTTTTTTAATAAATTCCATTTTCAAACTCACGAATGATATTTTGAATTTCAAGCATTAAAATCTTTTACACTAAACGTTAGGGGTATAACTCATTGCCGTTTGCTTTCCCATTTTCATATTCTTTTACATCTACCCAAAACAATGACATCGGGCTCTGCCGGAAACTATCATACCCAGTGGGCATAACAATGTCAGGATTTCCGTTTCTTTACTCCCAGGGTCTTTTACTTGTTTTTGTTTTTTTCGTGCTTTTACTGGTTTTGGAACCAGACGTCTTGGCTTTGGGAGCTTCTTTCCACTTAACCTTGAACTGCATCTTAAACCAATAATCATGATATTCGACAATGGGATGCCCCTCGGTATCAATTTCGACTTCCCCGTTTATATTTTTTTTATAGGTAATACTGATCGGTTCGGAGGTCATAGGATCGATATAAAGGGGAGGCGGGTTCATTCGACCGGAGCCAGAGCGGGTTCGCCGGGGAGCAATACCACCAAAACTATCGGATGATCGCTCATCCGATTCCACTTCCTCCAGGATTCCGATTCCCTGTGGTTGATCAAGAGGCAAACCGCCATCCAGCCACCCACCTCTGGATATATCAAAATCGGAATTGGTACTTCCATCGCCCACATAACGGACAAATGGAAGCTTGCCGGCCTGGTCACTGGCAGCTTTTTGGGCGGGTGTTTGAGGAGATTTGATCGCCATTTTTTTGGCCACAGGCTTGGCAGATTTTGGTGGTACGGTTTTTTTGTTTTTTTTCTTTCTTCTTATAGAGAATTTACTGGTTTTTGCTTTTGAGGTGTTGCTCTTTTCCTCGGATCGATTTTGATTCATATTGACAATATCTTCGTCTTTCATACCCAGGTAACGAAGCCGATCGAAAAAACGCCATTGGGACCGATCCAGGTTCATTTCCGACAGGGCCAGAAATTTGCGACCCTCCTGATGGGGAGTAGTACCGACAATCACCACCACAAATCCGGGCTCTTTTTTAGCTATTGCTATTGAATCAGTGCCGGATCGACTTCTAGATCTTCGGCGGCCTCCGGGGCTCGGCATAGGCATCCCCCTCGCCCCACCCGGACCAAAACGCTCTAACATCATAGCTCCACCGGGCATCATACCATCACCGGGCATCCTTCCTTTCGACGATGACCGTTTCGAGATTTTGTCCTGAAGGATAGTATCGAAATCCTGACTGAGGTCTTCGGTGTAAACGATCCGGGCACTATGGATAAAGACCTGCTCTCTTTGACGACGAGGTACTTTCATAAGAGTTTCAAGATCGGATTCGCTGAAGGCTTTATATAATTGTTTCTGGTCCGGATTATTATTTTCATTGGGGACACAATCTCGAGTTACCGTTTGAAAAAGCAGCGGGACCAGATTGCGGGACTGGTATAAATCGGTGTATTTTCCTATTTCGGATTTAGCACTGTTGATTTTCCCCTGGGCGGTAGATTTGCCACTGGAATTTTTATTGATTTGGCTGCCAACGCGAGTGATTTCACTGACATATTCGCTGTCGGCTTTTTCAATATCTTTTTTCTGAGCCAGGGCCTGGACAAAGCAGAGCAACCCGCTGATAAGAATAATAGCAGTGGCGGCGACAAAATAAGGTCTTTTCCGATGCAGCTGGGTCTGGCGGACGACTTCTTTAGGCAGAAGATTGCTATTGATGACCCCTTGGCCGATTCCCTGCAGAGCAAGCCCGTAAGCTACTCCCAAAGCCGGGATGTGGGAAGCGAAATTGGCGGTGGAGATATCCGGAGACAATTTCAGGGATTCGAAGTTGTCAAGCCTTTTAACGGGCATGGATAAGCTTTGCTGAAGAAATTTCACCAGGCCGGGAAGCTTCATGGCATTTCCAAGAGCCAGCACCTCCCGAAACTGGACATCCCGATTACTACTACTGTAGAAGCCCAGAGATCGTTGGACTTCGGCGGCCAGATCGGCAAAGACCGAACGCATTGCCTGAAAGATCTGGCGGGCATATTTGCTGGTACTGGCCGTGCGTTTGATGGCTTCGGCCTTGGCAAAACTGAGCTTAAACGCTTTCTGGACCGCCGTGGTGAACTGATTGCCCCCGATGGGAATACTTCGCTGCCAGACGCGACTCCCATCGGCAATAACCAGGTCGCTATTTTCCGCCCCGATATCCAGTGTGACAATGGCCTGATTGCCGGCGGTTTCCTGGATCAGTTTCTGGTCATACTGAAGAAAATTAAAAAGGGCCATGGGGGCCATCTGAACCAGATTAACCAGGCAGTCGGTCTGGGTGAATGGTGCCAGGGCATTGCTGACCAGATCGCGCCGAATAGCAAAGATACCCACTTCCAGATCAGCGGCTTCGTCACTCTGAAAAGCCTGCCAATCCCATTCGACCTCGTCGATTTCAAAGGGAATCTGCTGGATAGCTTCATACCGGACTATTTCAGGAATACGCTTTTTCTCTACGGGAGGCAACTTGATAAAGCGAGCGAAACTGTTTTGGCCGGGAACAGAAACAACTACGGCAGAATTTTTTACATCATTTTCCTCAATAAATTGATTGAGGGCTTTGGTGGTCAATTCCATGCGCTCTTCCGGGGTCACATCGGGTTGGGACAGTATTTTTTCGTGCTCAATAACAACAAAGTCGAGCACCTCGGCGCCACCATCACCCATACCCAGTTTGAGTGCTTTGAGTTTACAATTGCCTACATCGATACCCCAGGCTGTTTTGGCCGCTTTTGCCATGGCAAGCATCCCTCTTTATTGGTTGTTTTACTATTCCCCCAAAAGTTTTTTGATGGAATCGCTGGTTATTTACTTACTCCCCACCCAAATAATGGTTATATTCATCGCAATTGAGTTGTCCCGTTTTCCTATTGTGTATTTACTTGTCAGAAAAACAGTTACATCTGGCCCTGCCAGGAATTCTCATACCCGATGGGTATAACCAGCTTTTGCTGAAAATGTTCCCGCCCAAGGCAAGTCTGGGAAGATTACCATTTTGTCCATATTCCCCTGAATATCACTTCTCTCTATAAGAAGTATATCACATCCTCAAGTCACGTGCCAACATATTTCCCCCTCTCCGCTTGATAAAACATAGATCTTATCCAGGGGATATTAATCTTTACGGTGCCGTGTTTTTGAAACGAATTACTTCCTGTCGCGCCCGGTCCAAATTGAGGCCAAGATGACAAAGGGTTCGTTCGGCAACACAATTCTTCTCCCGTAAAAGCCCCAGCAAAAGATATTCCGTGCCGACGGTCTGGTCCTGAACCCTTTCGGCTTCCTGAATAGCCAGGGCAATCACCTGCTTGAAATGAGGGCTGCCCGGTAATTTTCCCAATACCCAGGTCTCTTCCATGGATTGTCGGGTGATTTTCTTAATTTCGTCCTCCACCCGATCAGAAGTAATATCGCAATTCGCCAGAATACAAGCCCCCGGATTGTCAGCATGATCGATAATAGCCAAGAGCACATGCTCAGTGCCGACATACTCCTGTAAATCCCGACGGGCGTAAATTTCGGCCTGTTTCAAGACCTCTTTGGCGGATTCGGTAAGATGTTGATACATAATATATACCTGTCCCATATGAAAATGACATGCGAGCGATTTCGTAAACTTTTTTTCGACAATCACTTACCAATTGCACCTGTCTGGCAAAATGACACCCGATGGGTATAAAACGGGAAAACTCAATCGCGAAGAGTACAAGTTACCAGCTTACGCTGGACCGGCTTCTGCCAGAGGCGAGATAGGAAGTTTTTCTGTTCCCCTTATATTACCTGAAATTACAAATCCCTATACGATCAAGTTATTGATTATTCGCTTCGCTGATACCCATGGCATTGCGTATCTCGCTCATGAGTTGCTCCACCTTGAAAGGCTTATACAAAACCGCCGAGAGTCCTTCCTTGTTGGCCCTGACGATGGAATGGCTGGGATCGTAACCAAATCCGGTCATCAGAATCACAGGGACATTTTTATTCTTGGACCGGGCAGCGGCAAAAACATCATAGCCATCGGCAAAGGGAAGTTTAATATCGGAAATCACGAGATCATAATTCTGCTTATCGATCATTAATCGTGCTTCCCGGCCGTCATGGGTGGTTTTTACGGTACAGCCATAGCGCTTGACGACATCCGAGATGGTTTCCCGAATAAATTCCTCATCATCCACGACCAGGACATTTTTATCAGTCAGTTCCGGCTCGGGAATGACATCCCGGTCCACCTGGGCGTTGAAAATTCCCCGGGGACCATCTTTTATATCTTTAAGGACAGTGGAAATTTGGTCGGCATCATCCAGAACAGTTTGCAGTCGAACGCGAATATCATCACGTGCGATATAATCATCCAGCAGTTGCGCTGTTTCCGTAACAATACGGCTAAGGGGCTCGGCAATTTTCTGATGAACCGTTTCGGCGGTACGTAGAGTGCTCTGGTATCTTTCGACCGTCATGATATCGAGGATATTCAATCCAATCGCTATAAATCGGCCAAATAATTCCGCTACCAAACGATCCTCATCATCAAAGGCATTGGATTTATCGCTTTCGACATTGATGGTACCGATTAATTTATCGTACAAAAGAAGCGGTACTGTCAGACTGCAAAGGATCCCGTCCAGACCGGGAAGATAATGAGGGTCCTGGGCAGGATTGTTACAGATATAACTGCGCCTGGTCGCGGCCACATAACCGGTAATGCCATTATTTTCCCGCTCCGCATAAATTTTCCGATACTCACCCCCTCCGCAAGCCCGCCAGATTTGCTGATTTTCCTTACCCTCTGAGGTGGGAGAGGCAGCCGCCCCGGCGCCAAACAGCACCTCCAACTGATTATTGTTTTTATTTAACAACCGCAGAACGAAGTGGTCAAACCGGAGCAGGTCTTTACCATAACGAATGATTTTCTCCTGGAGGAGATTAATTCGCTGCTCGACCGTCATTTCCGCCAAGGCAGAGGCTTCCAAAGAAACCAATTCATTTCCCGCTTTGTTGACAGCCTCAATCCGCTGGGCAAGATTTTCTTTCATATCCGTACGTGAACTCATGTTGAAATCTACAGCCCCCCTAACCCGGCGGGGCCGGGAACCAAATAAGGTTTTATGGAGATTTGCTCCATTATCAGGATTTTTTTTCCATTTTGCACAAGATTTTATTGTTAAGACACAAAGTGCGGTTTCGCACTTTTTCCTGCGAAATATATTTACGCAACGTATTGGGCTCCATAAACTGCGAAAGCCAGGACTAATAAACTGGCATCCTCCCACGATTTTGTCATAACTCCAAGAATATCTTAATATCCGAAAATTCTAAATATATACCCATCGGGTATGAAAATTCCTGGCAGGGCCCGATGTAATTGTTTTCTGGTTAAGTATATACATAATGCGAAAATGGGAAAATTAAATTGGAAGCAGTATAATTCCCACAAATTCCCGCAATTATTACAGGTACTCTTTATTATAGCATCTTACAGGAATAATCAAAAATTTATTTGCCACGTTTATTTTCAAGGTAAGAAGATGAAAAAAAATCCGCAAATCACACAGAACAAGGCCGATTCGAGACAAAGGACTCATATATGAATCTGCGGTTTCCGTGAAATCAGCGGTTATACCCATCGGGTATGAGAATTCCTGGCAGGGCCCGACGCAGTTGTTTTCTGGATAAATCTATACATAACGCGAAAACGGGAAAATTCCATCGTAAGCAGTATAAATATCCTCTCCGACGGGCCCAAAACCCGGGTTAATATCATTACATTCCATCTCCAAAGGCTACAGCCTCGGCGGTAGCATATCCGGATTCTGCTGAGCCCGGGGATGAGCATCCTCGTAAACATCCTTCATTTTCTGGGTGGTCAAATGGGTGTAAACCTGGGTAGTACTCAATGACCGGTGGCCGAGCAATTCCTGCACGATTCTCAGATCGGCCCCATTGTTGAGCATATGGGTGGCAAAGCTATGCCGCAGAGTATGAGGGCTGATACGTGTATCCAAACCGGCCTGCAAAAGATACTTATCCAGCTTACGACGAACCGAACGCGTGCTGAGACGCTGCCCGTGTTTGTTGATAAACAGAGCCTGGGCATCGAACGCATGCTTACGGGGATTGTCGTCCCGGAAACGCAAATACTGCTGGATAGCCTGCAGAGCGGAAGATCCGATGGGTGAAAGTCTTTCTTTCTTGCCCTTACCCCGAATATGGACTACCTCCCCCAGAAAATCAACATCGGCCAAGTCCAGGGCAACCAACTCACTGACCCGCAAGCCGCTACTGTAGAGGGTTTCTAAAATGGCTCGGTCCCGGGCCCCGAGTATCGTATTGGTATCGGGGCAATTCATCAGGATATTGATCTGCTCTAAATCAAGACAGCGGGGCAGTCTTTTTTCCTGTTTAGGAGTACGAATAGCGGTAACAGGACTGGTTTCCAAATGGCCGCGTCGCACGAGATATTTATAGAAACTTCGCAAAGTAGCCAATTTACGAGCAGTGGTAGCCTTGGAATAGTTTTGTTCATTGAGATGAGCGAGATATTCACGAATAGTGTTCACGTCCGTCTGGAGCAGCAACGTTTTAAGGCTCGTTGCCATGACCACCGAAGCCCCCCCACCCTCGTCAGGATGATAACCGGATGGCACGGAATCGGCCTGATGGTGATGATCGCTTGACTCGTGGGAGGTTATATAATTGGTAAACTGCTTCATGTCCGCAGCGTAACACTTGACGGTATGAGCAGAAAAATGTTTCTCATAATTGAGGTAATCCAAAAAACTTTGTATCATCGAATTGTCTTGCATTGCATTGCCTTCACGCGGCGAAAGTGAAACATTTTCCGTAAGTTACGACGCATGACGCCGTAACACTCTTCCCAGTATTTTCTAACTGTTCCAGGGTCTATGTAACAGTAGAATCACAAATAAAAGTATTTAATTGTCGAATTTTCCACAGGTTTAGATGCCGAAACAGAGTTAATTCCAAGGACTCTGACTGGATGATTCCGCCGATTCATTCCGAGTGGTATCATTGTCCGGACAGAGCAGTTTATCGGCTTCCTCCACCAGATTTTTACTTAACTGGAAACTCAGCACCGCGGCATCAAACCAATCAAAAGCACTGGCTCGGTCATTAGCCATATCTACAAAGGCATCCAGGACATCCTCTTCGTTGCCCTCTTGATAACGGAAAACGAATTTTTCCAAATCCTTTACCAGGGAAAGCTCTTTGGTATTTGACATTGCTAATCTCCCTGCTTCGAAGAACGTAAACGATCCCGCTCCTGCGCTAATAGTTCACCAATAATCTCATGTGAAACAAAACTTAAATATTTACGACTGGTGGTATATTTTTTCCAACTTAATGGGTTTTCTTCCTCACCATGTAATTTTTCGTATTTTTTTATTCTTTTTTGTGTTTTTTTCAGGTTCGCGTCGAATATCCTGACCACCATCGCCCGGGGCCACATTTGGGAGTTACTTTCCAATTCAAAAGGCCGGGCCGCCAGGCTCAATTTGGCCGGGTCGATCCGGGGTGCATCGGCACCTTTTCTGTCCCGCGCGTAAACCTGGATGGCCATGCCGATACAGGGCGGGAAATAAGGATCATAACGCGTTATGGAACCTACAATTACCGCATCTACTTTCAATAAATCGGCCAGGGCCAAAGCATCGCCGGGATTGCTGATATTATTGATACCCTGCCTTAAGAAAGTGGATAACACTCGATTTACGGGCATTACCTCAAAGCCGTCAATCTGCTGCAGCTGGGTATAAAACTCATCGGTTACCGCGATGGTATCAACCGCGCCGGAACCAGACTGGTTCAAAAAAGGCACGACAGCCAGACTCCGTGTGCCCGGGTAAGGATTGACAAAATTATAGTGTCTCTTTCCCGGGCCGCATCCAGCCTGAACCAAAGTCAACATCAGTATAAAAGCGACTCTGATTGACCATACTCGGCGAAGATAGTGGGTCATATCCGTATTCTTTATTCACTTTTCAGTTTCAATTACAGCCATTCCGGCATATTTTTCCGGGCTTCCTGCCCATTTATAACAATATTGGGATCAGATCCCATTTTTTGGCTTAATTCGCCTGCACTCCACTAAGCGGGTGCATGGTCAAATCAACTGGTTTTTTCGCGCTAAAATCTACCTGATGGGGTTTGACCGACCAGATATTGTCGATTCCTTTACGGTCCGAGCAAAAATATACCCTACCTTCCGGAGACCAGCAGGCGGAGAAATTAGCGGCATCATCCTGGGTAAGACGGAAATTATTCCTGCCGTCAAGATCGACGATCCAGATGCTGGTATCCCTACTCTGAGGTACCGCCGGATCCACTTTTTCATAGTTGCTTCGGCCAACGGTATTATACGATAATTTTTTCCCATCCGGCGACCAGGTGGGGCAGATACAGGCAGAGTTGACACTGCTAACGATTTCGGTGGGGAATTTGGCTTCGCCATTGACCATATCAACCGTCCAGATGCTAAACCATCGGTTCCCGCGATAACGGGCCTGCTGGAAAGCAATTTTGGGAATTTTAGGATTGGGACTCCAATCCGGAAACAGGCCATAGCCTATCATTTTCCTGGTAGCGGGATTTTCGACATTTACAACCCACATTTCCCACTGGCTGGACCGCGGACCATAGGAACAATATACAATTTGTTTGCCATCCGGAGCCCAGGAAGGATGGATATCGTCGCTGCCGTCGTCGGTAATCCGAGTGGGATTGGACCCATCAACGCCGATGACCCAGATATCCCAATTGCCGGAACGATTGGTCGCATAGGCCACTTTATCACCCATGGGCGAGAAACTGGGTTGAATTTCACTGGCGGGATCGCTGGTCAAACGGGTAGAGGTGGAACCGCGAAGCTGCTTGATATAGATATCCGGATTGGGTGAATGGCGTAACGAACTAAACACCAGCCATTTACCCTCGGAACTGATACAGGGATCGTAATCCCCCCCCTCATGGCAAAAAGTGTGTTGATCCAGAGAGGAAAAAGGCCTGGCCGTAAATGAAACCGGTCGCCAGGCTTCCAAATTACCATCGAGATTGGTTTGCAAGGCGGGATTTCTGGATTTTGAATGGTTCATGTGCCGGGAATTGGCAAAGGGTACCGAAGAGCAACCGCAACATATAAAGCCGACCAAAGCTACAATTGATATATTTCTTATTTGGCTAGACAATGGTATTTACCTCGAAAGAACACCCCACAAGATTCTTTCGTTGAAATCTCCGTATTTACTCGCTTCCAGCTTAGTAAACAGGCAGGTTGATAACAAATATCATCTGTCGAGACTCCCATCCCAACACAAATAGATTACGAAGACCTTTTCAGCCGGAAATTATATAAGGCTATTTACAACTTATATTAAACCGGCTGTATATCAAAAGCCGCCTCACTTTCAACAAAACCACCTGGCCAAGAATTTGTTTTTTTTCTTCTGTTTTTCAGGGTGGTCTCAGAAACCTATTTTCGGTTTACTTGATTTTTATCGGTCTTATCAGAAGATAAAGTAAGCAAAAAAGTCATTTTTTTTCGCCGCCATCTCTAAAATTACCGCAGGTCCCATAAGGGCTTGAACGGATTATCGTCCAGACAAACGGAATATCTTTAGCCAAGCCCCTAAAAGATGTGTGTTTTTTATGCAGGGCGTTTAACGACCATATAAGAGTTTCTTCAGTGGCGGGCAATTGTTTCTCGGCGAATCTGGTGGAGAATTCTTTTTTCGCGGTCATTTTCGCGGCGGATTTTGGTCCACACCTGTTTTTTTTCCCAGGGAGCGGTTTCGCCGGCCTCCATGGGCGTCGAATAACGATAATCGCGGTTGTTAGTCCGGCCCCCGAATTGTTGATAGGTCCTGGTATCTCTTCGCTCGATCTGTACGCGAAGATAAGCCCACCACTGTTTTTGATGTTTTTCGAGTTTAAGGTGTGCCGTGCGACGATATTGTCGGGGAGTCAAGCTCAATCCTTCTTCAGAAAAATAGCTGGGAGAGGCTTTAATGGTCGCGGAATCCCTGTCGGGTTGAATCTGCCCGAATTCGTTGCGCATCATGTCCCGGCTTACGTCAAAAGCCCGTTTGTAATCGACCGATCCCAGCGATAACCGGGAATAACGGTTACTGTCGGGCATCGCTCCCCGGCAACCGGTGAACAGAATTAATAATCCAGCCAGTAATAAACCCGCTATTTTCATATTGTTCCTTCTATGAATCATATGATATTCTCATCTTGTCTGTTTATATACATGATTATTATATATTTCCATATTAGCCGATAAGTATAAACCAATAAAGGACTATTGGCCAGAGCCGAGTGCTGTTCCCGACAGAAACCTGTCCTGGAGATAGTGTCCAACGAGGAGTACTTGGATAAATTCCGAGGATCGACAAGATGTGATCAGTAAAAGGTAAGGATTAAATTGTGCTAACCGAAAGCCTCAACGAGATTTACGATTCGAACGGAGGGTATTCTCCGGCTTATTTTCCCTGGAACAATGAATAAGAAAAACAAGAAACCATCTTATCGGGTCAGCGTAGTTATCCCTGCTTATAATGCCGGCGAGTACCTGACCCGTACTATCGACAGCGTGTTGGGACAGACCCGTCGGGCCAATGAAGTTATTGTAGTTGACGATGGTTCGACCGACAACACCGCGGAGGTGTCCGCCCGGTATGGGGATAAGGTGAAATATATTCGCCAGGAGAATGCCGGGGCGAGCGTAGCCCGCAATACGGGAATCCAGGCAGCGAGCTATGAATGGATTGCTTTTCTGGATGGAGATGACCAGTGGGAGCCCGTGAAGCTGGAACGACAGATGGAACTGCTGGAGCGCAACCCGGAGTTAGTTTGGGCCGGCGCTAATTTTACGATCTGTTTCTGTCGGGAAAACCGAAAAACACTAAAACTGGAGCCGGAGCGAGGCAAAGAATTACTCAATGGCAAGGATTATTTCGAGGATTATTTTCAGGCATATTATCACTTTGCCGCCGGGTGGACCGGTACCATGGTGATTCGAAAAGACATATTGGAAAAAGCTGGATTATTTCGGCCCGGGCAGGTGAGGTTCAACGACGACGATATGTGGTTCCGAATTGCTTATCGAGAACCCAGGCTCGGCTACCTGAGCGAACCCTTGGCTATTTACCATATAAATGTGCCGGACAGTATCACGAAAACGTATCTGGATCCGGGCATTCTAATCGATTTTATGGAAAGGCATGTGAAAACAGCGACGAAAATGGGTAAATATGACCAGTTCAGGCCTTGCGCGGAAAAGATATTACGTTACTGGATTCATCGCTATTGGCAGACGGAAAATATATTTTTTATTCGAGAGATGATAACCCGTTTCAGCAGAATACTACCCGGTTCTTACAGGTTTCCGGTATGGGTACTGACGATTTTTCCCCGAGTCACCCGGGCGGCGCTGCCGATTCTGTCATGGATTAACAAATGGATTCGCTTACGCGTGTAGGGGATCGCTTATTTTCTAACGAAGGAAATAAAAAAAAAGGATTGTGAAAGCGACAAGTAACAAAAAGCCTGATAGTGTCAGTGTGGTGGTCCCGGCATATAACGCAGCCTCGTTTATTGAGCGGGCTCTGGACAGTGTGTTAGGTCAGACCCGCCGGGCGGATGAAATTATCGTAGTGGACGACGGCTCCACCGATGATACGGCCGAAGTGTTAAAACAGTATGAAAAGCAAATCCGCTATATCCGCCAGAAAAATGCCGGCCCGGGAGCGGCGCGGAATAGGGGCATCGAATCGGCGAAGGGAAACTGGATCGCTTTTCTGGACGCGGACGATGAATGGATGACAAAAAAGCTGCAAAGCCAGGTGGAGCTTCTGCAACGGAATCCGGAACTGGTATGGGTCAGCGGGAATTATCTTTGTTGTCTCTGCAAACAAAAACGCAGGGCGGCTGTGATAGAGCCGAAAAAAATCGAACAGTTGCTGGGCCGGCGGGAATACCATGACAGTTTTTTTACCGCTTTACGAGCCCGGGCGTCCGGTTGCATGGATACGATGTTGATTAAGAAGGAGGTACTACAGGACGCGGGATTATTCCCGGTGAACCATTTTAAAAGTGAAGACACGGATTTATGGCTGCGGATCGCTTATTTGTATCCGCGAATAGGATTTGTACGCGAACCGATGGCAATCTATCATATGGAAGTGGAGGCCAGTTTAGCCCGAAAGCGGATGGAGGTAGATTTCGCCGGTGATTTTATCGAGCGTCATCTGAAACTTTCATCGGAACGGGGACGAGAAAAGGATTTTCGGCCTTGCGCGGTGGGGCAGGTGCGTGCCCTGATACGGGCCTCTTTTTTTGATGATCGAGTCCGAAATATTCGACCGTTTCTCCGGCGTTTCGAAGATTTGCTGAGTTATCGTTACAAATTGACGGTTCGATTGTTGACGATTTTTCCCCAGGTTACCATGCGCAGCTGTCAAATGATATCCCGGATGGTGAGAACGCTGGGGATCCGACGGCGTATTTTCCATCCCGAAGAACAAAAGAAAAAATAGAATATGCCGTAGAATCGGCTGAGAAAAACCGGAAAGCAAAAACTGCGAAAGTTAACTACTGAACTTTTGCAAAATTAGGGTAAAGCCAATTGAACCTTGATACGCTCAAAATTCCATCCATCATCCTCGACCCGCTCGAGCGCCCAGGAGATCGTGTCGCTGAGGGTTTGTCGCAGTAC
>Ga0180435_10001913_pt1 | contig 21387 bp, 19 predicted proteins | sample SS_ome_3_FD_132467 | JGI IMG/M metagenome (GOLD analysis project Ga0180435, IMG submission 132467) | Hypersaline lake sediment archaeal communities from the Salton Sea, California, USA - SS_3_S_1 metaG | ecosystem: Environmental > Aquatic > Non-marine Saline and Alkaline > Hypersaline >...
ACGAAGCGGCTATGGACGTTGGCTACGTGAGTTCCTCTCAATTCAGCCGGGAGTTTAAACGATTGTATGGGCAGTCTCCCAGAAAGTGGAGCCAGTCAATTGAACTACCTGCTGGAATGGCGTGACGGACGGCCCGTTTTTTTGACCAACTTCAACGATCCCCGCTCTAGGGAAACCGACTGCGATAGATGGAGAACATGGCCGGTTTTCATTGCTTTTGAAATCCTGAGATACCATCACATATCAACCACCTAAAGGTCGATCATACCCATTACAGATAGCCCGTTTCTTACAAAAATACAAAATTGCACAATCCTTCAAAATAGATCGTCCTCTTGGTATCTGAAACTATGTGTTGGGATCTCATCAATGCATCTTTTTCATCATATTTTCATGCTCTAATAAATAATCGTAATGAGCAGCAACATCACTGATGGTTTTTTTATTAACTTCGAGCGCCTCTTTTGGATATTTTTTATTCGCTCTTTCAATTGCCTTTTGAATTTTTTTCCCTTTACGTAACCATCTCAAAACTTCCTTATCATACCGGATCTCTTCCCGAGTTCGATCACCAATGATTTCCTGGCTCCTTTGCATGTACTGGTCTAATAAATCCACAAATTATCCTTTTATAATTATTTTAGATCCTTTTTACGAACGACACGCAACATTTCTTGATCTTCAGGGTCATCAGCAATAAATCTTTGATCATCCAGAAGTTCCAATAATAGATCTTTAGGCGTGAAAGTTACATACCCTTTAAAAATTAATTCGTTATGGATATCGTATACTGATCTGGGTTTTCTTTTGGGTTTTAGATACAGATAACAGGCATCGACAATATCTTTGTTAAGCCTTAATACAACAGGCTTTTTGGACCAATCATAGTCATCTTCAGTCATTCCCATCCCAAATAATACATCTAACAATAAATACTGGTAATCATCAATATCAGGATACTGTTGATGACATTCTGTTAAATAGCTCAGAGCTTTTTCATAGTCGCCGTTTAAAATATAAGCATTTCCAAGGTTGACTTTTGCGTAAAGATCACCAGGATTTTCAACTGCCCTGTTTTTACAATATTGAATAAGACCTGGATAATCTTTTTCCTCTAAAAGATAAAAATATTCTTCGTCCTCATATTCCTCATAATCATCAAAATTTTCTATTCCATTATTGATAACGGGATGTGAGGATGTTCTTGTCTTGGACGGGAATTCATTAATTATAGTTTTATTTTTCGTCACAGTTAATCCGCTATTGTTAAGAAAAAATATGTGCGATACGAATTCGGTTTATTCTATACTGGTAACAATTTTCTCGATAAAATGCAAAAAGGTATAAGGGAAACTTTATTTGCGAGTCTGGATAGATATGATAATATGCCGAAAATAATGCTTGAACAATTGGAAGATTATACAACTATCTAAAATTACGTATTTAATCGAATAAATAATGGCAACAGTGCTACATATTTCCATTTTTAATGGAGCGGCCTTTCTGTGGAGTGAAGGCGTTTCTCCCGGCGATATAAAAGAGCTGCGGCAAGCGGTCAAAGCTGTCACTTTCAACCTAAAAATTCTGAAGAAAAATACTGAAAACCAATTCGTCTGGCTGCCGACTCGCGGCGATCTCCCCATACCTTCCACACCCTTGCTGGGTGAAGAACCGGACAAACGGCGGAAGGCCCAGCTTCGACCCTTTCCAATTGCAGCGCGGCCTTTGACTGTGGAAGAGCTTTTTGAATTTATAGCCATAGCCGGACGTGGGAATATTCATGGCAGTGGCGTTTTATACGGAAATTCAGCACCTTGGATCAGACAACTGCTGGATATTGCCCTGAAGTTGGCTGGGGAAGAGTCGTTTTTACCAACCATTACGGGTTATGATAGTCAGTGGGAGGCCCGCTGGGTTCCGGTTCCAACTGACGAGGTTGAAGTCAAATTACAGAAAATAATCCAATGCATGCCTGCAGTTTGCCGCTGTTTGAACAATACCGGAGAAATAGCGCCCGATACACCCCGACAAGCAACCTTCGAGATGTTTTTGGCACATAGCCTCGATTTTATAGTGAGAAACTCCATTGTCTCAGCAAGAAAGACGAAAACTGCCTATAGTGTTCACGATGCCTGGCTGGATGCTTTAAGCAGTGAAGACGCAACTATTAAATGGAGTAACCAATCCGAACTGCATAGCTTTGCTAAACAACTTTCAACTTGGCGGCGGTCGGTCGATATCAATACCAAGTCACAATTCAGGTTCTGTTTTCGATTGACTGAACCAAACGTCGATGAAAAGCCGGGAAATTGGCAAGTTGAATATCTGTTGCAGCCAAAAACCGACCAGAGTCTGCATCTGCCTTTGGAACAGTTGTGGAAAAACACTGGTCAGGCGGTCAATCATCTCAAAAAACTTGGTGGCGTCCCCACTGAATTCATGCTTACCGCCCTAGGCCAGGCGTCCGGGTTGTGCCCGTATATCGCCGCCAGTTTGAAAAAGAAAAATCCGGGCGGCTTCGATCTTGATGCCCATCAGGCCCTTCAATTTTTAAAGGAATATACCGAAGCGCTACGGGCGGCGGGATTTATGGTTATATTGCCTTCCTGGTGGGTGGGTCGTGGACCGGTCAAGCGCATCGGTCTTAAAGCCAACAGTCCTAAAATGCAGAGCGGCGGCCATAGCCTAAGCTTAAATTCCATGATCGAGTTCGACTACGCCGTATCTCTCGGCGATGAAGAATTGAGCATGGCGGAGCTCAAGTCCCTGGCAAAATTGAAAGCTCCTTTGGTTCAGGTACGGGGCCAGTGGACATTGATCAATCAGGAGCAGATCAAGTCCGCCATTCAATTCTTGGAAATGCAAAAAAGCGGAAACATGACCGGCCAGGAACTTTTGACTTTGGCTTTGGGGGCGGAAAAACAGGTCAACGGCCTGACCATGGATAGTATCGAAATCGATGGTTGGTTGAACGATTTAATGCAAAAACTGACCGGCCGCTCTGAATTCAAATCTTTACCACAGCCGCCAGGCTTTTCCGGGACGCTTCGCCAGTATCAGAAACGGGGCTTTAGCTGGATGGCCTTCTTAAGACAGTGGGGTCTGGGCGCCTGTCTAGCCGACGACATGGGCTTAGGTAAGACCGTGCAGGCCCTGGCTTTAATCCAGCAGGAGCGGGTAAATGGAGAGAAAAGGCCGGTCTTGCTGCTTTGTCCGACTTCGGTCTTAAATAATTGGCGCAAAGAAGCACAGCAGTTTACACCGGAATTGAGCGTCTTGGTTCATCATGGTCTTAAGCGCCGCAAAAAGAAAGCTTTCATCCAAAACGTGCGCCAAACCGCTTTGGTGGTTTCCAGTTACGGGCTTTTGCAGCGGGACATCGAGTTTCTTAAACAGGTTGATTGGGCCGGAATTATTCTAGATGAAGCGCAAAATATAAAAAATCCGGAAACAAAACAATCCAAAGCGGTTCGGGCACTTTGTTCGGACTATCGTTTTGCTCTGACCGGAACGCCGGTGGAAAACCATGTGGGCGACCTATGGGCCTTGATGGACTTCCTAAATCCCGGATTATTGGGTACTCAGGTCGCGTTCAAAAGAAATTTCCATCGCCCCATCCAAGTATATGGGAACGAGGAGGCCACCGACAAGTTGAAGACTCTGACCGGGCCTTTTATCCTGCGCCGTCTGAAAACCGACAAAGCGATCATCTCGGATTTGCCTGACAAGCTAGAAATGAAAGAATACTGCACCTTGACCAAAGAGCAGGCTTCGCTTTACCAGGCTGTGGTGGACGATATGCAGAAGCAGATCGAGGAAACGGAGGGGATAAAACGCCGGGGCCTGGTGCTGGCGACCTTGATGAAATTGAAACAGGTGTGCAATCATCCGGCCCAATTCGCGGCAGACAATTCATCGGTTAAGGACCGATCCGGCAAGCTTCAAAGACTGGAAGAAATGTTGGTCGAGACCGTGGAATTAAAAGAGCGTACGCTGATTTTTACTCAGTTTGCGGAAATGGGCAAAATGCTCAAAAACTATTTCCAGGATTACTTCGGCAGGGAAGTATTTCTGATTCACGGCGGTGTCACTAAGAAAAAGCGTGATGACATGGTGGACCGTTTCCAGAACAGCGCATCTGCTCCGCCGATGTTTATCCTGTCTCTCAAAGCCGGCGGGACGGGCTTGACCTTGACCCGAGCCAATCATGTGGTTCACTTCGACCGCTGGTGGAATCCGGCGGTGGAGAATCAAGCCACTGACCGAACTTTTCGTATCGGCCAGCAAAAAAACGTCTTGGTTCATAAATTCATCGTGGCCGGGACCCTGGAAGAGCGTATCGACGAAATGATCGAAAACAAGACCGGCATCGCTAATCAAGTGGTCGGGACCGGCGAGAAATGGCTCAGTGAATTATCCAATAACGAACTGCGGGATTTGATTACATTGAGCGCGGAAGCGGTGGGAGAATAATCATGGCCAGATATTTTAATTACTATGGCTGGTACAAACCGACCCAGGCTAAGGAAGTCAAGGGTGGGATTAAGGCTCAAAGCAAACGCGGCGCTTTTGCCAGAAAATGGTGGAGCAAGCGATGGACCCAAGTTTTGGAGAGTTTCCATATCGGAGCCCGGCTTTCCCGTGGCCGTTCCTATGCCCGCAAAGGCCAAGTGGCAAGTTTGAATATAGAAAAAGGAAAAGTTCTGGCCGACGTCCAAGGCTCGCGCGCCAAGCCTTATAAGGTCACTATTCAATTTAACACGTATCTCAAAAAGCAATGGGAACAAGTGGTCGAACTTTTAATCGAACAACCCATTTTCGCAGCCAGACTGTTAGGCAATGAAATGCCCGAAGAGATTGAGTCAGTATTCGAAAAGGCGAAGCTGCCACTATTTCCTAAAAGGAAAAAGGACATGGAAACCGATTGCTCCTGCCCGGACTGGTCCAATCCGTGTAAACATATTGCCGCAGTTTTTTATTTAATGGCCGAATCTTTCGATAATGATCCTTTTCTGCTTTTTAAATTGAGAGGTATGGAACGGGAAGATTTACTAGCAGCCTTGCAAAAAATAGGCGCCACAAAAAAATTAGTGGAAGAGCCGCCCAATTTGGAGCCGGAGCCGCTCCCCCTAAAACATGATGATTTTTGGGGACAATCCCTTGCTCAATCACCAATGGCCATGCCTTCCACCCGCAACCTGCACGCCGCTCTGCCGAAACGGCTGGGACCTCTCTCTTTATGGCGCTCCAACAAGAACTTTATTAATGAAATGGAGTCAATTTATGACAATGCATCCAGTCGGGCCGTGATCTGGTTCGATAAGCTATCCGGCGTTTGACTATTACGCCTAAGTCGTTCTTAGACTATTAGACTTCTTCATTAATTTTCACATGGAGGTCATCCTATCAGAGGGAATGACGTATAACAGAGCTGCTAAAAAGGTATCGATTAGCAAATCAAGTTTCATACATTTCAATATCCCAGCGGTGTTTTGATTTCTATAGAATTATGTCAACTGTCCGATATCATTTCGTTTCGAGCTGTTGTTACAAAGTATCAACTTGAAGGGAGTCCCCGGCGATGATCTAATCTCCTATATTTCGAAGCTGGCCGAATTAAGGAGATTTCTTCGTAAATTTTCAATTGAAGCATTCGTTATCAGCCAAGGATTGATAATACAAAAAAGCAACTGTACAAATATCTAAGGCCGGTGTTGATACCATATATGTTATCTGAAATTATCTTTTAATACCGATGCGTTGGAGCTGTAACAACAAGACTAAGATTTCGTCACTGCAATAAAAGGTATAGAGTTACAGAAAAATGATTGTGGAACTGTCATGTTAGTATGATGTTATTTATTAGACCACTAAACCTTTGGATCAATGATAGCCGTACCCTTTAATGAGGGTTACCCAAATTAATTATATTCAATCTCAAGCTATTCAGGAATTATTTAGACCGAACAGACCAATGATTGTCTGTCACCGAGGTCTCCTTGAGCAGCAAGCGTTCGGACTTCTGCGGAACAAAATTGACCTCCCTGTTCACCGCGTAAAGGCTCATGGGGGTATAGATGTAAACCGCGTACGCGTGATCATACACGTACTTCTCCATCTGCCGCATTTTTTCATCCTGTGCCTCTTCGTCAACCGTTCGGGCCATGTCTTCCCACATTTTTTCATATACAGGATCGTACTCGATCCACCTGATACCGGATGCTTCGAGATAGGGATAGACCAGGTGAGAGGTGCCTGCATGTCCAAAAATGTTGGGGATATAACAGATCGACAAGTCCCATTCCTGCTCTTCATGCGGTTTGTCCATACTAGGTCCAAAGACTTTCGCCATCCAGTCCGGATATGAAAAAACCTCCAGCGTCACCTGGAGACCGATCCGCTCCAACATACTTTTTATAAGCCTGGCTTCCAACTTATGAGGCTCAGGGGCAATGATCGTCATCTCGAATCCATTTGGATAGCCTGCCTCGGCAAGCAGATCCTCCGCCCTGGCTGTGTCGTAGGTGTAAAGGGTCAGGTTGGGGTTGTGTCCGCGGACCCCGGGCGGAATGTGGCCTGCCAGGTTATAGGCGTTGCCCTTGGCGCAATACTGCCACAGCTCTCCGTGGTTGATTGCATAGTTGACGGCCTTTCTCAAACGAATGTCCCGCCACTTGCTGTCTTTTTTACGCTGATTGAACCCCCCGTGGGTGTGCCCGGTATCCCGGCTCTTGGCCACCTTGGCAAAAGGACTTTCGGCCACTTTGAGCGTATCCAGCGGTCGGATGTGGCTCACGATGTCCACCGCCCCCTCCGTTTCCCTGCAAAGCCGCATGGCCTCTTCAATATCCCCGAGAAGCGTGTTGTCGAAAACTACTGTCTTCACTTTAGGGTATTCTGGATCCCAGTAATTTTCGTACGCCTCCAGCACCACACGAGCACTCAATTTTCCGGGCGCGTAACCCCCTTTGATCAACTTGAAGGGGCTTGTTCCCCACGGGCCGGGCTCACTAAAATCTCCCCAATTCATTTCGGCAAACTTGTGGTCTCTCAAGAAGGCCGGCGACACCTGATGCAAAGCCATAAATCTAATAAATGCCAAGCCGTCTGGCTCCGGCAGGCTGAAACGAACGGTGTAATCGTCCACAATCTCGAACACGGTTTCATCCGGAATGTTCACGAACTGCGCTCCGTGCGGCGCTTTCAGGGCCTTGTACGCTAGCCAGTTGACCCTGACCGCCTCGGCATCAAATTATTCCCCGTCGTGGAATGTCACACCCTGTCTCAGCCTGAATTCGATCGTTCGATCGTCAATCCACTTCCAGCCTTGGGCAAGACATGGGACATATTTGCCATCCTTGTCCTGCGTTACAAGTCCTTCCAAACAGTTTCTATATATAGATTCTTGCCCACCCCACATATTAACCACTATCAGTTTCCCGCGGGGTTTTGTCTTCTCCTGAGCGAAAGGGGATGGGGGAAGGGCAATGAAGAGGCTCAAAAAAATAAAGGCCAATAATATCAAAAGTGGGTGCTTTATCTTTTCCATGATGTATGCTCCTTTCTGAAATAATCTTTCATCTCAATTGAATAGCGGAATAGATCAAGAACAGAGCAATCAGTTTACTGCAGTGATTATGTTTGTCTAAAATATTAATACCCAGTTCGGTCTGATACAAAACTCATTTTGAAAGTACAGACCAGTGATTATCGGTGACAGATGTCTCTTTCAATTTTAACCTTTGACCTTTTTGAGGAATAAAATTGACCTCCTTGTTTACAGCATACAGACTCAGTGGCGAATAGATAAATACTGCATATGCTTTTTCATAAATATATTGCTCAATTTGCTGCATTTTCTGGTCTTGTTGCTTTTCATCGAAAGTTCGGGCCATGTCTTTCCACATGCTTTCGAATTTTTCATCATATTCTATCCATCGGACCCATGAACCTTCAAGATAGGGCCACACCAAATGGGCAGCTCCTGAATGACCGCACCAGTCATTATTAAAACAGATTGAGACATCCCAATTTTCCGCCTGAGCCTTTTTATCATCTGGCGTGAAAACTCTGTAATTCCATACCGGCCAAGAAAACGTCTTGAGATTTACTTTTAAACCGATGCGTTCATACATACTTTTCATTACTTGGGCTTCCAATTCCTGCGCAAACGGTGCAATAAGCGTCATTTCGAATCCATCGGGATAGCCCGCTTCTTTTAAAAGCGCTCTGGCCTTATCCGTATCGTAGGTGTAGAGCTTTAGATCGGGATTGTGCCCACGAGCACCGGGCGGGATGTGGCCCCCTAAATTATATGCATTTCCCTTGGCTCCATATTGCCATAACTCTTCGCGGTTGATGGCATGACTTAGCGCCTTTCTCAAGCGTATATCCCGCCACTTGCTGCCTGGTTTACGTTGGTTAATAGCCGAGTGCAATTGGCAAAAATCTTTACTCTTTACTACCTTGGCGAATCTACTTTCAGCAATTTTCAGTGTATCGATGGGGCGGATGAAACTCACGATGTCAATAGAACCTTCCTCTGTTCTGCATAATTTTACGGCTGCTTCTAAATCAGCAATAAGCGTGTTATCGAATATAACGGTTTTAACTTTCGGATATCGTTTATCCCAGTAACTCGCATTAGCTTCGAGCACGATACGGTCGCTAAGTTCACCTAAAAACTTACCTTCTACCACTTCAAAAGGACCGGTTCCCCAGGGTCCTGCATTTAAAAGATTTCCCCACTGTGTTTCTACAAATTTATTGTGGTGGAAGAAAGCAGGAGCGAACTGACGAAATATTTCAAATTTTGCCAGGGCCATGCCATCGGTTTCCGGGAACGAAAACCGAACCGTATAATCATTTATAATTTCTAATTTTGTTTCTTTGAAAAAATTTAAGAATGGTAAGGCAGGCACATTTAGCGCAATAAAAGCCGACCAATTTATTTTTACTGCCTCTGCGTTGAAGGGTTCACCATTGTGAAATAAAACACCACGTCTCAATTTAAACTCAATTGTTTTATCGTCAATCCAATTCCAACTCTCCGCGAGACAGGGAATATAGTTATTGTCCTTGTCCAGTGTCACCAAACCTTCTGCATAATTGACTATAGCAGAGGATGACGTCGCCCAAGAATCAACGACTCTCAAGGTTCCACGAGGAACCACCCTTTTCTCCTGATTCTCCGCTGAGGAAACTGGTGAGGAAACAAATGAAAAGTAGAAGAATACAATAGTCAATAAGACAGCCAATTGATTTTTCTTCCAAAGCATCATTGACCTCCTTTCAATTATCGATTGTCAAGGAACCCGAAAACGGGTGATAGAAAATTTTTCTCAATTAAAATCAATGCAGCATGTTGCTACTACGCGACAAGGCGATGGATAGACACAGGTCTTGATATGTTTTTAAGGTGATGTTCTCCAAATGGCTGTACTAAATACTCAGCCTGCACTCTATTGGCTGTTTCCGGACCCAATAATATCTTTCCGCCCTCTGCTAGTCCGGCTATACGGGCCGCAAGCACCGTTGTGAGACCGGATGCCGTATACGTCCATCTAGCGGCTGACATGCCTTCAAAGCGTGTAGCACCTAAGAATACCTTCCCTGAATTGATCCCCATGTTTACTGTGGTGGGTTCAAACTTGCCGCGCAGTTCCGCATTGACCTTAAGCGTTTTGTAATGGATGGCGATGGCGGTAGATACGGCTGTTCGGGCATGATCATCCGTGTCTTCCGATTGAAATATAATCATGAGTCCGTCGCCTGCGGTTTCATTGATCTCGCCATTGCCCTTGCGAATATCGTCCAGATATTCGGAAAAGTATTTTTCTATCAGGAAATTGACCTTTTGATCATTTAAAGATTCACACATGCAGCTATAGCCACCAATATCGAGAAAAAGAACGGTTGCATCAGTCTCCATCTTCTGTAAATCAAAACCTTCCTGGTTCGAATCCGCCATCTTTCTGACCGACAAAGGAACAAATTTGCTCAATTGATTCTTGGCCCTTTCCAGCATTTCGATCCGTTTGCGTGCATTGGCCAGCTCAAGTTGAGTTTGTTCAAGATCCCTTCGTGCGCTTTGCAGTTCCCTAATCAGATCTTTTTCTTGTTTTTCGCGATGCGTCTTCTGACGCAATAGAGATCTAATCTTGGCCAGCAATTCATCACGATCAAAAGGTTTTGAGATAAAATCATCGGCACCGGCTTCTATTCCGCGAACCCGATCCTCCTGGGCACGCAGGGCTGTGAGCAAAATGACTGGTATCAACATTGTTTTGCCGCTGCCTTTTAAAATGCGACATACGGTAAAGCCATCCACATGGGGCATCATGATATCCAGCAGAACCAAATCCGGCTGGTGTTCCTGCACCTTGATGAGTGCTTCCTCGCCGTCATATGCAGTCAGAAGATTGTAGCCCTCTTCCTCAAGCTCCTGGCACAGCATGTCCACATTGGCGGGTTTGTCATCAATGATTAAGATGGTTTCTACAGATTCCATGTCTTGATTCTGTTTTTTAGTGAAGGTGCTTTTCAATTTTCAGCATAAGTTCATCTTCGTCTAGCGGTTTTACCAGGTAATCATCACATCCGGCAGCCAGGGCTTTTTCGTCGTCCCCTTTCATGGCGTGAGCCGTTAAAGCAATGACCGGAATTGAGCACAATGCTGAGTTGGCTTTCAAGACTCGGGTTGCTTCCCAACCATCCATAACCGGCAGGGAAAGATCCATGAGGATCAGGTCTGGTTTCTCCTTTTCGGCAACCGAAACCCCTTCCTGCCCGTTAATGGCCTCGATCACCTGATATTTGTCTTCAAGGAGTTGAACGACTAAATCCCTATTGAAATCGACGTCTTCAATAACAAGGATTTTTTTCATGCCTAATCTCTCCTTTCTTAAATAGTCTCATATTGCCTGAGCAAGGTCTGAATTTCATCCATCAAATGCTCTTCGGATAGTCCGGACTTTTGAAAGATACCATCCACTGATTTTTTCAGAATATTCCATTCTTTGTCGGTCAGATCTTTGGCAGTCACAACAATGATTGGAATGTTGCACCAATCCTGATTGGCTTTTAATTTCTGGATGACCTCAAACCCATCCATCTCAGGCATCAAAAGATCCAGCAAAATAATATCTTGTGGTTTGGTTTCCAGCACGCGAAGCGCCTCTTTACCGTTGTTAACCCCTTTAACGTGATAGCCTTCTTCCTGGAGGACTTGGGTGAGGAGGTCTACAACAGAAGCCTCATCGTCCACCACCAGAACATTTTTTGCATCAACAACCGGGATACGGTTCAGAGCAGACAAAATGGCTTCCTTTTCCAGCGGTTTCACGATGTAATCAAATGCACCCAGGCTTGCACCCAGCCCTTGGTTGTCTATATTGGAGATGACGATTATCGGAATATCACGGGTTGCCGAATCAACCTTGAGACAATTGAGAACCGCCCATCCATCCTTTTTTGGCATCAGAATGTCCAGGGTTATGGCATAGGGGTATATTTCCCGTGCCTTCTGGATACCCTCATCAGCGCTCATGGCACCAATCACATAATAATCCTCATCCTCCAGGATTTGTTTTAAGAGAATTAATGCGTTGGGATCATCATCGATAGCCAGAAGGATTTTTTTGCCACCTTCCTTTATTGAAGTGATTTTTTCATCTCCTTCAAGGATCTCTTCGGGCGTCAATTCGCTTTCTATTTCCTTGAAAGGGATGCGTACAGTAAAAGTGGAACCTTTGCCCTCGACGCTACGCGCCTCGATTGAGCCGCCTAAAATCTTGGTGAGTTTTTTGGTTATTGAGAGCCCAAGTCCTGTGCCACCATGTTTGCGTGTGCTTGAACCGTCAACCTGACGGAATTCATCAAATATGTACTCAAGCGCATCATCAGGAATACCTTCACCTGTATCGGACACATCAATTATTAGGGAATTCGTTTCTAATCTGGCTGAAAGTTTAACTTCTCCCTTATTCGTAAATTTGAGCGCATTGCTCAATAAATTGATGATTATCTGTTTCAGCTTGTCTGGATCACTCTGCAATTCCGCCAGGTCTTCCGGTACATCTTTTATAAGCTGAACTGTTTGGTTTTTGACCATGGGTTCAACGGTGGAAAAGCATGTATCAACCAATGGAGCAAACTCAAAGGACATGACATTTAGGCTCATTTTCCCAGCTTCGATTTTGGAGAGATCAAGGATATCATTGATCAATGCCAAAAGCTGGTTGGCGCTGACCTCGACTTTTTCAAGATTGTCCAGCTGCTTTTCAGGTAGAACATCGACTGCTTTTCTGCGGACCAGCCGTGTGAAACCGATAATTGCATTCATGGGGGTGCGTAGCTCGTGGGACATGTTGGCCAGAAACTCAGATTTTAGCCTGTCGGCTTCCATGATCTTAACATTGGCCTTCTGAAGCTCCTTGTTCGCCGTTTCTAATTCCGATGTTCGAGCTTTGACTTTGTCCTCAAGCTCTACGTTTAACGTAGCCAATTCAGCAGCGTAGCGGTCCTTTTTATCAATATTGGTTCTCAAATCTTTGGCCATTTGATTGAAAGAGGACGCCAACAGCCCGACTTCGTCATCAGACCGAACAGATATAGCTGTTGATAGATCGCCTGAGGATATGGCTCTGGTTGCATGAACCAGTGCATGCAAAGGACGGGTCACACGTCGAAGCAGCACGCTTACTGTTACCGTAGTAACCAGAATAGCAAGAATCGTAATCCCGATGCTTGCCCCTGCCATGAGCAATCGTTCTCTTTTAAACTGTAAAAGCGGGTAATTGAAATCAACAACGATAATACCGCGAAGCTCATCATTGGAAAATGCGCCATTGCCATCTTCATCCCAATAAATTGGGGTGGCATTCACCATTTGGGGGTTTATGGATGAGGTATAGACGGTCCACGCCTGTAAGTTTGTAGCCTTCTTAAAAAACACCTCGTCCTTGACGTTTTGATAATTCATTCCGATTTTACCATCCAAGAATTTGGCAATTTCATTACCTTTCTTATCAATATAGCGTATCCCCTTGTATATCTGTTCGATGGCATTGTACCGATCGGAAAACCGTTTAAAATGGTTTTCCATTTCAATTTTGTACAGGGTCGCTTCTTCGGATAGCCCGTAGGATATATTATGAAAATAGTTGGCAACAGATTGCTCTTCAGAAATGGTCAGAATTTCATTATGTCGATCCTGGAGATAACGCTGACTGCGTTTTGCTGATTGTTTGTTTAAAATCTGGAAGCTGATGAGACCAATGGCAAGCATCGAAACGATTACTAGTGGGAGGATCAAGGTCAGAGCCCTTTTTCGTATGCTTGTCTTAATAAAGTAAGGCTCTTCGGCCATATTTTTTCCCCCTTTACCGGATCTATAGCAACTGGGCAAACATGAAGATGTTACCCTTCAAACAAGCACTTTCTTTGAACTGCTTGCTCAAATTTGTACCGCAATGTCTGTGCCAATATCATTCAAGCAAGATCAAGACTGATAATATTTTGAAATATAATTAAAATTTAGAAATGCAGGTACAATGCGCCCGGATTAAATCGGCATAATTCCGCCGAAGCATCCCATTCCAATCGGCAAGATCCTGCCGATAAATGCGTTGGTAAAAGGTATAAGGATGAAAATTTAAACATAATCTTTTCGATCTAGGCTATATTTGCGCATTTTTTCATTGAGGGTTCGCCGGGCAATGCCCAGGATTTCCATAGTGTCCTGGACGCTGCCCTTATTGTCGGATAAGCTCGTTTCGATGATCTGTTTTTCAAAAATTTCGACTTGTTCTGACAGGGTTAGAGGAGATTTAGCTGCGGGATGAATGATTTCAGCAACCGAAGGTTTCTGAGTACGCATACCTATGACGGCGCGTTCGGCTGCGTTTTTGAGTTCACGGACATTCCCAGGCCAGGGATGCATAATCAGTTCGTGTAGATCATTTTGCGAGAGTTGTGGAATTTCACATTTGTATCGGAAGGCCAGCTTTTCGGCGAAGTATTCAAATAGCAAGGGAACATCATCGCGTCTATCGCGCAAGGGAGGGACAACAACCTCAGCGACGTTGAGGCGAAAATAAAGGTCCTCTCGAAAGTCACCTAAACTTACAGCCTCCTTGAGGTCAGCCTTGGTTGCAGAAACAACCCGGAAATCCACCGATATTTGCTCGTTAGAGCCCAGGCGTTCTATCACACGCTCTTCAAGTGTGCGCAATAATTTCACCTGCAGGTGTGGGGGCATGCTTTCTATCTCATCAAGAAACAAGGTCCCGCCATGAGAATGCTCTATTCTGCCAATTCGGCGCGTGGTTGCGCCGGTAAAGGCTCCCGCTTCGTGACCAAACAGTTCACTTTCAAATATGTTTTCGGGAATAGCACCGCAGTTGACCGGCACGAAATTTTTCCCACTGCGAGAACTGAACTCATGAAGGCATTGTGCCACCAGGCCTTTACCTGCTCCGGTTTCGCCGAGGACTAAAACACTAGCGTGGGTATCAGCAAGATTGGCTATGTTTTCACGAAGTTCAATTGTCAGGGGCGATTTTCCGATGATGTGAGTATCCAACCCGGACTTGGACACGAGTTCTGCGCGCAGCTTCCGGTTATCCAAAACAAGGGAACGCTTTTCCATGCCGCGTTTAACCACATCGATTAGTTTTTCAGAATCTATCGGTTTCTCAATGAAATCATAAGCTCCATCGTGCATGGCCTGAACTGCCATGGAAATATCGCCATAGGCAGTAATTAAGATAACCGGAAGATCTGGATCGAGATCCACAGTTCGTTGCATCAGCTTTATACCATCCATATGAGGCATCCTGATATCCGTCACAATGACCCCGGGAAAGCCGAGTTTGGAGCTCTCGCTAATAATTTTTTCTATGGCCTCTTTACCATTCGTGCAGGTAACTATCTCGTGCCCGAGGTGCTCCAGTTCTTGCCGTAGCAGATCTAGCGAAAAAGGATCGTCATCGACAACCAAGATTTTTGACTTTCCATTCATAATATGCCTTCCATCGGTTCCGGGCATTTCAATGTTTGCCCCAATTGTATTTTCGAAAATAGTTTGTTTGAGGGTAGAATCGGATGGGAATGAAGGATATATATTACGAGAGGATTTGCATGTCAAATTTAATGCATTTTCAAAGATTTGAAACCGTAATATCAATGTTGCAAGGACCAGTACTGATAAAGATTACAGCAAATTTCGGGAATGGCTGCCGATTTGGACTTTATGATTTAGTCGCGTAACTAACTAAAATTATTAGGACCACAAGATATTGGTGCGCCACGAGGGCGCAAGGCGCCAGCGGGTGAAAGTCCCACCCGGGAAATTGTCGGTTCATCCCGGTAGCTACCCAGACAGTGGGACAGGGAGACCTTCCTGCTGAAGCTCTGGGGACAAATGTAAGCCTATAGGGCTGCAGCAACCTGGCAGGCCGTAACGCGAGTGAACCCTTAGCAGGCCCCGAAAGGACAGTTGTAGATGCCGACCCGCCCAATATTCGGGGAAGGCCGAAGCGGGATAGGGACGTAACCGACCCACCTATTCCGATCTACCGGGGTAATGGGGACAGCATGTCAGGAAGGTATCTTGGGCAACGTGGGAGGCCCGTCCTGGATGCGGGTTTGCGACCCGTAACAACATGATCAGGCGTTGGTCCAGGCGGGAGTCGGAGAGGGTCATATTACCTGTGATGCCGGGTAATGCCGGTGGAGGGAAGGACCCTTGCTTCTGGCGTGCTTTTGAAGGAGACGAGAAGAGGTGATTGGCGATGAGCCTGCAAACACCAGAGAAGATTCGGACTTTCCAGAGGAAGCTTTATCTTAAGGCGAAGGCGGAACCGGACTTTCGGTTTTATCTGCTCTACGACAAGATACATCGGGTTGACATCTTGCTTCACGCCTATCGATTGGCTAAGGCCAACGGTGGTTCTGCGGGTGTGGATGGCATGACGTTTGCGCAGGTCGAGTCGGAGGGAGTGGATGAATGGTTGTCTGGGATCAGGGAGGTATTACGCGCAAAGGCGTACCGTCCTCAACCAGTATTACGCGTGATGATCCCCAAGCCGGGTGGTGGATGGCGTCCCTTAGGGATACCGACCATACGGGACCGGGTGATTCAAACAGCCGCCAAATTGGTTCTTGAACCGATCTTTGAGGCAGATCTGGAACCCAATGCGTATGGATATCGACCCAAACGCAGCGCTTTGGATGCTATTCGTACGGTCCATGAGCTGCTTTGCAAAGGGTACACAGATGTTGTTGATGCAGATTTGTCGAAGTCCTTTGATACGATACCACACAACGAATTGATGCAGTGCGTTGCTCGCAGGATTGTGGATCGCCATGTGCTTCGGCTGATCAAACTCTGGCTCAAAGCGCCGGTGGAGAATCGAGACAAAGATGGACGAGGGAGGATGAGCGGTGGTCGTAAAAGCAAGAAAGGAACACCGCAAGGTGGTGTAGTCAGCCCTCTTTTGGCAAATCTGTACATGAACCGCTTTCTAAAATTCTGGAAGGCAAAAGGGTGTAATGATGCTTTCATTGCCCATGTTGTCTCTTATGCCGACGATTTTGTCATTCTGAGCCGTGGCAGAGGCCGTGGCAGAGCAGAAGAAGCTCTGCATTGGACCAGTGAAGTTATGAATAGACGTGGCCTGAAGCTCAACCAGGACAAGACGGTTGTACTACCCAATATATAGTATATGAACTGTCTGGAAACAGTTAGCAACCACTTTGTGCAAACTGGCCATGATAGCCTTCCGTATGCTCCTCAGCAGTTCACCCGCAGGTCAAACATTCATCTTGATGTTGACATCTTTTTATTTGGCCGATATATAACTTTTCATTTGGCCGAAACATAACCTTTCATTTGGCCGGCCTTTTTACTTTCGAATGGACGCCTATGGCTGAACTAATCTTATACCCACGATTTGTACGGTCCCGACTGGAGGAGGCTTTGGAGGATACGCCCGTGGTGTTGGTCCATGGGCCGCGCCAGTGCGGCAAAACCACTCTTGCTCGTCTGGTCGGTGAGGCTGCTGGCTATGAATACATAACCTTTGACGATGATGTTCAGCTTGCTGCCGCTCAAGCTGATCCGGTGGGATTTGTGGCCGACTTGGCGGACAAAACCGTTCTTGATGAAGTCCAGCGTGTTCCGGCCCTCTTTCTCGCATTGAAATCTGCTGTTGACCGGGAGCGCCGGCCTGGGCACTTTATTCTAACAGGTTCGGCCAATGTACTGTTGGTGCCCAAATTGGCGGATTCATTGGCGGGCCGCATGGAGGTCCTGCGGTTGCACCCCTTAGCCCAGGATGAAATTGAGGGCAAGGTTTCTTGCTTCATTGATGTGCTGTTTGCTGCTCAGTTTCGAAACCGCCGCTTTGAACGCCTTGGGCATGAACTGGCTGAAAGGATTGTTGCCGGCGGTTACCCAGTCGCAGTTTTACGCACAAAGGAGAAACGGCGCGCGGCCTGGTACCGGGACTACATCGAAACGATCGTGCAGCGGGATGTACGCGATTTGGCGCGCATCAGTTCTTTAGGTTCACTACCGCGGCTCCTCCAACTTGCCGCCGGACAGACGGCACGATTGGTCAATGTGGCCGAAATGGCCTCGGCTTTCCAGCTAAGCCGGCCTACCATTCGCGACTACGTGGTGCTGTTGGAAAGGATATTTCTGTTGGAACATTTGCCGCCGTGGCACAGCAACCGATTGAGCCGTCTCATTAAAACTCCCAAGTTGCATCTTGCAGATACAGGTCTTGCCTCGGCTCTGCTCGGTGTACACGCCGAAATCCTCCTCAAAGACCGTACCCTGCTGGGACAGCTTCTGGAAACGTTTGTCTTTCAGGAACTCAAGCGGCAAGCAAGCTGGAGCGATCCACCGGTTCAATTCCACCATTTTCGGAACAAGGACGGTATGGAGGTGGATATTGTGATGGAGAAAGCCGGGAAAGTGGCCGGTATGGAGATAAAAGCCGCCGCTACAGTGATGAAAAAGGATTTTCGGGGTTTAAAAAAGCTTCGTGAAACAACCGCAGAACGATTTGCCTGCGGGGTTGTGGTGTACGATGGTGAGCAGGTGGCTGGTTTTGGCGAAAAACTGTATGCTGTGCCCATCCGAGCACTCTGGGAAACAGTGTAGTTGTATCATACCAGAATGCTTCATAATAATTCCAGTCAAAATTCTCCTTTGTTTTTTTATAGATTAGAAACGGCAATATTAATGTTGCTGGGATCCCAACCAATAAAGATTACGACAAATTCGGAGAATGTCTTCCGGGCAAGACTATATGATTGAATGTAGCCTGCTGGAATTTAATGAAAAAGCCCACATATTGTGGTGGGACAACTTTCGTATTTAAATGTTTCTCGGAAATGGAAGCGCCTGCACCCTAGCACAGGATCATGATGATTTGCTACTGTGATACTGCGGTTCAATCATGACATTTTCTTTAGGATTATAGATATTCGTCTACAAACATTCTGGGTTTGACAATTTTGATACCCTTAAAATCATTTATATCTAATAAATGCCTGTCTCCACTTATAATAAGCTCGGCATTGCCTGCTACTGCACATGCAAGAAATTTATCATCATCAGGGTCGACACAAACCTGGCGCGGCAGGCTAGGAGCTGATATCAATAACGCATTTTTTGAAAAAGATTTGAGGATAGGTGTGATTTCAATTTCAGGATATCGGTGCAGAAGTTCTCTACCGACGCGCTCATATTCATGCAAAATCTCAGAAGATACCAATATCTCAATTCGATTATCTATCCAGGCCCTAAGAATTTTATAAGGAGGCCCACTGAAGAATACACCAGAAATAAAGACATTGGTATCGAGTACAATTCTCAATTATTTCCCCGAACCTTAGCAACGGCCTTTTCAATATCTGAGCGTTTCAGTCCCACTTTTTTCGCTTGCCGGCGTGCGTATTTCAACAAATACTCAAATTCGTCCATGGGCGGTGGTGAGATGGTCTTCAAGACTACCGTGTCCTTATCTCCAACAACAATAAATTGAGCGCCGGCTTTGAGCTTCAATTGGTTCCTGATATCTTCTGGGATAACGACCTGCCCTTTTGAAGACATTTTTGTCGTTCCTATTCTTGGCATCATCATGCTCCATTAAGCTATTCATTTTTACTGGTAAGATTATAACTCAGGGTTTTAACAGTTTCAAGTAAAAAATTAGTTGATATGCGAAAGGAAAAGATTACAAACGCTAATGACGAATAGATAATCTCTCTCACGTATAGAGATTACATCAAAATCGGGGATTTTCAGGTTTTTGGAGCATAATATGATTAAACTTAAGATATTGTAATCGCAGCTTAATTTGACCTAATCAACTGGCGTATAGTGCTTTTCATAGGTGTTGATTACTATATCTTGTCAATCGTATCTGTATATTTAGGGGAGGCTTAAAATATTGATAATTCAACGAGGGATAGATATTTACATAAGGATCTAAAATTTAAGAAAACTCTTGGATTGGACATGTGCAAGATATGGTATGAGCTTATTAGCAGCAAAGCAATTGATTTCCGGCTTTCTGCTTTATCCAAGCCTAAGCCGACTACCAGGACATCTTGAATTGCGGCACACTCCAACGCCGACCCACGCGCTATTTCGAAATATCGCCGCCGATCAGCCTTCGCTGTTTTTCCGTTACCTTCTGCAATAGTAAGCGCTATCGACTGGCTGGCTCGAAGCACTGGTTTTTTGCTCACCGATAGACTCCGCTCAGCTTGGCACACTTTGCATATACCCATGCGATATAGCCGATTGAAAGACGGTAACCGTCTAATTTTTCATGGCCTAATACCATCCCGATCCCGATCCCGATAGCGATCCCGATTTCAACAAGGTTTCCACCGACAGCATTACTGCAACAAATCGGGAGATGAGCCCGAATTATTAATCAAAGACGCGACCAAATATAGGAATCCGCAATTAGATTCCCAAGCTGCTAAGGAGTGATATACAAAACAGATCTTTCTATTCCAGTATTTGAGATATCGAGTCTCTTTTCAAGTTGTCATCTGCTTCAGCAATTTCCCCATCTGTAACAACTCGCAATTATGTTGAATTTAACTTATGTGGCAGAACTATCTATAGACAATCGTGATGCTTCTTCCACATTTCTGGATCATGTCCTTTTGGAACATTTTCGCAAGGATCGCCAGATGTGTATCCACGCAGCTTATTGTAAAGAGTGATTTGTTTGTTTGTGAGGATATCAGGGGTTTCAAGATGAGTAGAAAGGTGCACATAGCATAGCTTTCCGTGGACTTGCGCGATTTCCTGAAGAATTTGACGCAGCAACACATTTGTAATCGTTCGATTAGTAAAATGATTATTTAATTCTTTTTCAAGCTCGATGAGCTCAAGGCCTAAGGGTACAGCTTCTTGTTTCATTTTCCCGTAAATATCTTTGATTGCCTGGATCTGTTGAGTGCTAAGATTTATTTCCTCTTTCATTTCCAACAAGTGCACCGGCCCTGGTATACCATTTAGCTCCGCAGCTTTTGCTAAACCCCATCCTTTCCCATTTTGCAACGCCTCTATATCAGCCGCTGAAAGGCTTTTGATCATTCTTCTTTCTTCACCAGCATATTGGGATTTATGAGTATGGTTTTCTTCTGAAAATGCAAATGCTGCTATCAATATCAAAACCAGTACCTGAGTAATAATTTTTATTTTCATGATAAATTATCCTAATTTTTTTAATTCAAGACAGAATTGAAACAAGCGATAACATTTGGGCTGTAAACATGTTCACATTATCTAAAGTTTTCATTCTCGTTGTAATTTGGATTATGGCTGACAGGAGATAAGAGGCACTGTTACAATACTCAATTTTTTCTCCTGGTGGCTCGGACAGGTAGAGAATGAGGCTATCTTACGTCGATCATGATCTCATTGCGACGTAAAATTGGAAGCGTCCAGGGGGGGCGTACCCTGCGAAACGTGGCCCTGACAATTGTTCGAGGCCCTTGGCCTGAATCCATTTGACGAGCTCTTCCGATTTCTCACGCAATGCTTCTTCAGAAGTGCGAATGCCGAAAACACTGCAACCATTCGTAAAACTAGTAAAGTAGATATTAAGAAATATCCATGACAGTAACTGTCAGCTCAAGGAGTTCTTCTCCCCGTCGCACCTGAAGTTCAATCACATCGCCGATCGAAGTCTTTCTAAGACTTTCAATAAAGTCGTCCATTTTGGTAATCGAATCACCTTCCACGGCAACGATGACGTCTCCCAATAGGCGGCGACTGTAATCGATTCCCCTAAGACCGGCACGCTCGGCAGATGAACCCGGCACCACGCGGTCGATAACAACACCCAC
>Ga0180435_10001914_pt1 | contig 21377 bp, 16 predicted proteins | sample SS_ome_3_FD_132467 | JGI IMG/M metagenome (GOLD analysis project Ga0180435, IMG submission 132467) | Hypersaline lake sediment archaeal communities from the Salton Sea, California, USA - SS_3_S_1 metaG | ecosystem: Environmental > Aquatic > Non-marine Saline and Alkaline > Hypersaline >...
ACTTAAGACGGTGATGTGGGCTTCCATAGCGGCCTTGATGTTCAGGGCCGCCTCCAGCGCATGCTTGTCGCGGGGGTTGATCACCATGGGCCCATCGCAGCGCAGCAGCGTCTTGGTCTGGGGATCGATCTTGATGTCGCACGCCTTCTGTGGATCCGGCACGGCCTTGACGCAAACAACGATATTAAACATTGATAATTTTCCTTTTGATGAAGTGAACTCATCGTATTGTGTCATGAGCCAGGGACGGTCTGGAGGCTTTCATAGGCAAGGCATCTAAGGGTGAAGTCGTAGTGTTTTTTACTTCGAACCCTTAGTAACACAGCATATGGAAGCCTCCGGCCGCTCGAAGAATGAAAATTGGTGAGAAAAAGGTAACCATCCAATAGGTAATCAAATAAGTTCTCATCAATTTTCATCCCTGGCTTATGACAGGGCCCAGCGTGCAATGATAACCTTCATAATGTCAGAGGTTCCGGCCGAGGGTCCCAGCACGGCGGCGTCTCTCCAGAAACGGGACACTGGATACTCCTCCATGCAACCGTAACCGGCATGGATGTCCACGGCTATCTTGGCCGCCTTCTGTGCCGCTTCCGTAGTAAGATACTTGGCCACGGCAAACTCGTTGCTGGAACGACCGCCCGCATCTTGAATGGCAGCGGCCCGGTATCCCAGCAGACGACCGGCTTCAAGGTCGATCTTCATGTCCGCAATCTTGTTCTGGATGGTCTGCAATTTAACAATGGGTTTGCCGTACAAAATGCGCTGGTTGGCAAACTTGATGGACTCCTCCAGGCAGGCTGCCTGCAGACCCAACGCCGTACCCACCATGCCGCCCCTGCCCACATCGCCGATGGCAGCCATGGTCACGCCCAGGCCTTTGCCCTCGACGCCCAGAAGCTGGTTCTTGGAAATTTCCAAATTTTCGAACGACATTTCACCGGTATTGCAGCCGCGCATACCCACCTTGTGCTCAACATGGGTTGGCTTCCAGCCCGGCATATCCTTGTCGATCACAAAAGCGCAGAATGCCTTGGGATCATCTTCGGATTTGGCCAGAATGGTGATGGTGTCGGCAATGTGTGAGTTGGTGATGAAGCATTTGCGGCCGTTGACGATGAAATCCTCGCCCTCTTTGGTATAGGAGGACTTGATGCCCGTAGGGTCCGACCCGCCCGTGGCTTCGGTCACGGCCGTGGTGGCCAGGCGTTTGCCAATGGCCAGATCCGGAAGGTATTTCTTCTTCAATTCTTCGGAACCGAATTTGACAATGGGTTCTATACCCAAGGCAAACACCTGCAGCATCATGGCCGTGGCCACGGATATACGGCTGACTTCCTCCAATGCGATCAGACGCTCGGTGTATCCCAGGCCCAGTCCGCCGTATTCCTCGGGAATGGTGATCCCCATCATGTCGGCTTCACCCAATGCCTTTACCACCGCATCACTGACCTCACCGGTTTTCTCCATCTCCCCAACATGCGGCTGGACCATGGTCTCGGCAAACTCCCGGGCTGCCTTTCTGAACATCTCCTGCTCTTCGGTAAACGTAAAATCGATCATTTACTTGTCCTCCTTGAATTGTTTTCTTATTTTTTGATTAGTTATTTCCTTAATGTCTCCAAAAATGCGATGATGGCGTTGATGGAAGCATTCAGCTTCTCCACAGATCTGTCCGTGCTGTAGCTTACCGATGCGCCCAGCATACTGCTGAAAATCATTTCCGACATTTCTTCGGTGTCGACCGTCTCTTTCAGTTCACCCGCTTCCCTGGCGTTGTCCAGCATGCGCTTGATCATGGCCTTGAGGCCCACAAATCCCTTCTGCACCTCTTTTGACAAATGGGGACGCTGGTCGCCCAGTTCTACGGCAAACATAATGAAGATGCATCCCCCGGGAAACTTTTCCGCATCCATGAGATACCGGTCCTTGTAGTTGTTCAGCAGCAGAACGACCTTGTCCAGGTACTGCGGCGCCTTGTCCAGACCGGTGAGATTGCGTTCCCGCCAGATGGTGCGTGCTTCATTCAGGACCTCGTAAAAAAGGGCTTCCTTGCTGGAAAAATGGTTGTAGAAACCGCCTTTGGATGTCTTTGCAGCTGACAGGATGTCGTGGAGCGATGTGCTGATAAACCCCTTCAGGGAAAACAGTTTCAGGGATTCATTTATTATCGTCTCTTTTAAAGCCATGTTTTTACCTTTTTTGGGTCAGACCGACCGGTCTGTCTTGATTAACGAATCCAAATCGATTTGTCAATTCAATTGCCGCAATAATTGAAATTACAAAGGCACAAAGGACACAATGAAGATCCCTTAAATAATTTTGTTTTGGCAACCAACACGGATCAGCCAGCATCAAGCAGCTTTCGCAAACGGGCAATATGCGCCGGCCGTGTGCCGCAGCAGCCCCCCACGACGGTGGCACCGCGGGCCAGCCAGTCCGCCACATGCGCTTTATAATCACCGGGATCCAGATCGGATCGCAGATCCAGAAAACCATCGCTCTCCTTATCCCCGTCCAGCTCCCAGTCGCCGGGTATATGCGCAAAGGTATTGGCATACCCCCCCACATATTTGAATCCGGTCTTTGCCAATACCGGCATGGCATCCGTCACCCTTTCCGGCGGGCAGCAATTGGCCAGCAGCCCGCTGACCGGCAATTCGGCTATCAGTTGCTCGGCCTCAAAAAGCGTCTCACCGCTCCTCAGTCTCTCAGGTCGAAGCTCGTCCAGGGTCCAGGCCACCCAGACGGGTTTGCCGGTTGTGCAGGCCGCCCTGGCGGCGGCCAATGCCTCGGCGGCGGTTGACATGGTTTCACAGATGAACAAATCCACAAAAGGGGCAAGCAGGTCTGCCTGTTCCCGGTAAAGCGGCTCTATCTCCTCGATGCGGCCCACGCGGTCCGGCCGGAAACTACCCCGCAATGGCGGCAGGGAACCGGCGATAACCGTGTCGCGGCCGGCCATTTCGCGGGCTTCCCTTGCCAGTCTTCCGGCTGTCCGGTTCAGTTCGGCGAATCGATCCTCCATGTTTTCCAATGCCAGGTCTCTGCGAATGATGCCGTAGGAGTTGACGGTGATGACATCGGCCCCGGCCTGAATGTAGTCCATGTGAACCTGCCTGACCGCCTCAGGCGCAACCACCAGTGCCATGGCCGACCATATGGTTCCCGGCACGTCCACACCGCGAAAACGCAGCTCCCGCCCCATGCCGCCGTCCAAGAGGACGGGTCTTTTTAGGATATCCAATTCGATCATCATTCCAATAACACTGTGCTCTTTATTCCCTATGTAGCTAGGGCTTCGCCCGATATTTGCGCATACGCGCGTCATTTCGCTTCGCTGATATTTAGGGTTGCCGACAGCTTAAAGCCGATATCGACAATTAATTACGCCCAAAGGGCAAATAACGTGCGAAGCACAAATGACAGCCGAAGGCGCAATGACATGTATAGCACGAAAATTACAACAAATTACATCACCACAGAGGGGCCATTTTTACGAAATCAGTTTCACCGTTTTTGCGCCACCGGACAGGCAAATTCGCACTTCCGGCAGTACTTGGCCACCAGACTGGACACATCAATGCCCATGATTTCGCCATCGAGCATTTCCATGGTTGCATCCCGCAAATCTGTTTCCTGCTTGCAGAGATCTCTTTCAAACTTTCCATCAGGGAAAGCCTTGCGCGGACAGACCTTTTGGCAGGGCATGTCGCAGCCGCTGCATGGATCAAAGTCAATGGGGCCCGTGGGCGTAAGTTCCGCCGCTATGAAGATTCCCCTGAGGCGGACACGCGTCCCGAATTCCGGTGTAACTAGCAGGTTGTTCCTGCCGATGGTCCCCAGGCCGGCCAGGACAGAGGCATCCTTGAGCAGCACCCCCCCGTATTCGATCTGGTACGGCAGAGAAAGGGCGCCGATCCCCATTTCCTCCTCCAGCCAGACCCTGAGTTGGCGTGACTGCCGCCTCAAAATGCGGTTGCCGGGCGTGAATCCCGGAACCTTCATGCTCCACCAGTCGAGCACGGGATCGGATTTGGGATGTTCCAGCGCAAACGCGAGCACGGACCGGTACTTTTCAGGCCACTCAACGCCCTTGTATTCTTCGTAAAACGGTCTCCTGTCATAAATTTCGTATGATTTGGATGCTTTGAGATCCTTGACCGAGGCGATACCGGCCAAAGACACACCCATTTCCTTTGCTTTGGCGATAATGGTCTCTTCAATACCCTTACCGTTTGATTTCATGTTTTGCCCTTTTCACATCTTTAAGTGATATATCCCTACTTTAAATAAATTCTACAGAACAAATAACCAATGTCGAAAGTTCAATGTCCGTGTAGGGGCAGGCCCCGGCCCAAGATCATACCGGGGCATGCTTTGTGTCTGCCCGTTTAAGCCAATCGCCTATGTTTGTTCGGGTACCCACAAGGGGCACCCCTACATAGCAATTGGAAATAGGATGTTGATTATTGGATATTATCTGTTTTTATCCTCACAAGCGCATCACCGGCCACGACCCCTTTGCCTTGGGGCAGAAGCATCAACGGATTGATATCCAGTTCGACAATGGATCCCGGGGCATCTTCCACCATGCCTGCTATGGCCATGATTGCATCTGCCGCAGCATCCGTGTCTGCCGGCGGCGCACCTCTGAACCCATTCAAAAGAGGTGCGCATTTCAATCTGCTCAAAGCCTGCAGCACCCAATCTTTTGTCGTCGGAAGAATAAGGGATTCACTGTCTTTCATCATCTCCACCAGGATCCCCCCGCCCCCTACCAAGAGATAGGGACCGAACTGCTCGTCCCGGGCCACGCCCACAATCAGCTCCGCCACCACACCCTTGACCATTTTCTCCACCAGGAAGGACGAAGAGAGATCCGACATCTCTGCGATTGAAGCTGATACGGCATGGGCATCAGCCAAACCAAGCCGGACACCTCCCACTTCGGTCTTGTGGGCAACACCCAAGGCTTTGACAACCACTGGATACCCTAACGCTTCGGCAGCGTCCACTACATCCGCCGGTCCCACGACCTGCCCGCTAGGCACGGGTACGCCTTTTTCAGCTATCATGCGCTTGGATGCGGCTTCGTCCAACACGGCTATGCCTTCTTCAGGCAATTGACCGAACCCTGTAAGCAGCGGTGGGCAAACCGGACAACGCCAGGCTGCCCCCACATCCACGGCAGCCTGGATGCCGGCTACCCCGGCATCGATTCCAGCCAACGCCGCCACCTGGTCCTTCATCAGGCGCTCGGCAACCCCTTCGTCAATGGTGTCTGAAAAAGTGGACAACACAGCAGCTTTGGTATGGGTCTCTTTGGCAGCCCGGACAAAACCCCGCTCGGCGCCTGCCCAGGTTGACTGGTCACAGATATCCTCTCGGGGATAGTCGAGAACGCACAAGGCCACATCGAACGTTTCCCGCATAAAGGCCGTGAAGTTCCTGGCCATGGCCGCTTCGTCGTTCCAGTCGAACATCTGAAAATCAAAAGGGTTGGCCGCCTTCATCAGCGGGTGAATAACGGCCTGGAGGTCCTGGGCCACGTTTTCGGATAGGGGCGGCATGCTCAAATCAGGTCCCAGAGCATCGGCCAGCAGCGTAAGATCGCCCCCTGACGTACTCATGGCACCCATGCGGCCGCCGGACAAGGGCCCTAAAACGTGCAGCACTTTCAAGGCCTCCATGAGCGCTTCCAGGGAATCCACCCGTGCCACGCCCAGGCGTCTGAAAAGGGCCGTGACCAGTTCGTCGGAACCAGCCAGCGAAGCTGTGTGCGACACCACCATTTTTTTGGCCACCTCGGAACGGCCGGTCTTGATGGCCACAATGGGCTTGCCCAGTTCCCGGGCGATGTCCACCGCTTCCTGAAAAGCCTTGGGATCAGGCAATGCCTCCACATAGAGCCCCAACGCCGTGACCCGTTCCTGCCTGGCAAATATTTTAATGGCATCGTGCAAATCAAATTTCAACTTGTTGCCCAGGGAGAGCATGTAGGCAATTGGCAGACCCCGGTGCTGCATGGTAAGATTGAAACCCACGTTGGACGACATGGTGATGATGGCCACGCCTTCCTCCACCCGCCGGCCGCCCTGCTGGTCCGGCCAGAGCATGGCCCCGTCCAGATAGTTTAGAATGCCGTAGCAGTTGGGCCCCACCAGGGGCATGTTGCCGGAAACCAATAGAAGTCGGTCCTGAAGTTCCGTGCCTTCCTCGCCAGCCTCGATGAACCCGGTGGCATAGCATACCGCGCCGCCTGCACCCCGTTGGGCCAGATCGCGGACAATGTCAATCGTCAGGTTGCGGTTAACCCCCACATAGGCGGCATCCGGGCTGTCCGGCAGATCGTTCACCGACCGGTATACCTTGCGCCCTAAAATCTCGTCTTTCTTAGGGTGTACCGGCCAGATTTCGCCTTTGTAGCCCATCAGGTCACTCTGACGAATCACCTCCTGGGCCTGGGCACCGCCAAATACGGCAATGGTACGCGGCCGCAGCAAACGCTCAAAGGACATGTCTTTACCTCCACACAATTTTTATAGCTATTACTAAATTGAGCAGTTGACATATGTTTACAGATGTGAGATTGAAACGCAAGAGAAACCGACCGGTCTGTCCTATCTTTATTCCTAACCTCGATCTTAAATAGAATATATGCCAACCAACCCAGACTGAAAGGAGGAGGAGAATGAAAGAAGTCAAAAAGCTTGAAAAAATGCTTACCAAAGGAAAGATTACGCGCAGGCAATTTATTGCCGGGATGTCCGCCCTGGGCCTGACTGCAGCGGTTTCCCCGGCGTTCCTGAGCAAACCGGCCCAGGCAGCTACCCCCAAAAAAGGCGGTCATTTTATAATGGGGCTGCCCGGCGGCCACACCACCGACGACCTGGACCCCGGCAAACTTAGTGATGAGTGGAACTACAACACCAACTGGATGTATAGAAACTGCCTGGTGGAGATCAATCACAAGGGCGAGCCCACCCCCGAACTGGCCACAAGCTGGGAATCCACACCGGACGCCAAAAACTGGACCTTTGAGCTCAGAAAAGGGGTTGAATTCCACAATGGCAAAACCATGACCGCCGAAGATGTTATCTTTTCCTTTAACCACCACCGGGGCGAAGATTCCAAGTCGAACGCCAAGGGCATCGTGGATCAAATCAAGGACATCAAGGCTGACGGCAAATACCGGGTCATCTTTGAACTCAGCGGCGGCAATGCAGACTTTCCCTTTATTGCCAGTGACTACCATCTCACTATCCAACCCGCGGAAACCGGCAGAGACGACTGGATTAAGGGTATTGGTACCGGTGCATACATCCAGTCTGAGTTTGAGCCTGGTGTGGTCTCCAAGGGCAAACGCAACCCTAACTTTTTCAAGAAAAATCGTGCCCATTTTGATTCTGTGGAAATGCTCGTAATCCAAGACCCAAATGCCCGTACCAATGCCCTTAAAACAGGTGCCATCCATCTGATGTCCACCCCGGATCGCAAGACAGTCCATCTCCTGGACAAGATGCCTGGCATCCATGTCCTTAAGGCCACCGGCACTTTTCACAACACCATTCCCATGATGGTGGATGTACCACCCTATGATAACAATGATGTGCGCCTGGGCCTCAAATATGCCATTGACCGGGAACAGATGGTTAAAATCGCTTTGAATGGTTTTGGTACCGTAGCTAATGACCATCCCATTCCGCCCACGGTCCAGTTCTGCAACACGGAACTGCCCCAACGGCAGTATGACCCGGACAAGGCTCGCTTTCACCTCAAAAAAGCCGGCATGCTCAACCATACCTTTGAATTGCATGCCTGCGATCTTGATAAATTTACCGATAAGGCCGTGCTCTATAGCGAACAGGCCAAAAAAGCCGGCATCAACATCAAAGTGGTCAACCACCCGTCAGACGGCTACTGGGATTCTGTATGGCTTAAAGAACCCTGGGTCATGTGCTACTGGAACGGCCGATTAACCGTGGATTGGATGCTTTCCACAGCCTACTCTGGTGATGCCAAGTGGAACGACTCCCACTTCAAACACACCCGTTTTGACAAGCTGCTGGTGGAAGCCCGCGCCGAGCTTGACAACAACAAACGCCAGGAAATGTACTACGAATGCCAGGAAATCCTGCACAACGAGGGTGGTGTGGTGGTACCCTTCTTTGCCGACTGGATCAACGCGGCCAGTGACAAGTGCGGCTACGAAAACGTGGCTGGCGACTGGAATCCGGATGGTGCCAAGGCAGCTGAGCGCTGGTGGTTCAAATCATAATTCTTCACGCTCGGTTTTACCCAAAACAACAGCCTCCAAAAGAATTGATTTCGAGGCATTAAATCAACCTTTACTGAAAAACGCGTGAATAATTATTATACGCCAATTAGGACCGGCTGCGATGCAGCCGGTCCTAATTGGCTAGGAAACAATTGGTATGGAAGTTCATCCTGATCCTGAGAAACTGGGTTTGAGTCCGGCGCGTCTGGCGAGAATCAAGACCTGGATACAGAAGTATATCGATGACGGCAAGCTGCCCGGGGCCACCACCCTGGTGGCTAGGGGCGGTCAGGTAGCTTTTTGCGAAACCATTGGCTATGGTGATGTGGAGAAAAAAACACCGCTGGCCCAGAACAGCATCCTGCGCTTCTACTCCATGAGCAAACCCATCACAGCCGTGGCCGTAATGATGCTCTACGAAAAGGGATTGTTTCAGCTAGACAGCCCCTTGAGCGATTTTTTACCCGCATATAAGCATATGCAGCTGTATCGCTCGGGTTCGGGCGACAGCATGATCACCACACCTGCGACAACGCCCATCACCATCCACCACCTTTTGACCCACACCTCCGGCCTGACCTATGGGGTGGAAAACGAAGGGGGTGTTCCCGGTTTATACGCTGAAAAACATACTGAATTCTATCCTGATGACGGGCTCCTTGAATCTGTTGTGGACCGCCTGGCAACCATTCCTCTGGAGTTTGAGCCCGGGTCGCGCTGGGAATACAGTGTCTCTTTCGATGTGCTGGGGCGTTTTGTAGAAGTGGTTTCCGGCAAGCCGTTGGACTTATTTTTAAAGGAACATATTTTCGATCCCCTGGGCATGGAGGACACGGGGTTCTTTGTACCGGAAAGTAAACACGACCGCTTTGTCTCCCTGTACCAGTGCACGCCCGAAGCCCCTCTGGTTTTGGTGGAAAGTGCTGTGGACAGCCCACTCACAGGTCCTGTGGAAACACTCTCGGGCGGCGGAGGGTTGGTGTCCACCCTGGAAGACTACTTTTCCTTCACCGAGATGCTGCGCAAAAAAGGAGATCTCAACGGGCAAAGACTGCTGGGTAGAAAGTCGGTGGAATTGATGACCTGCAACCACCTGCCCGGTGATCTGGCCGACATGGGCCAACCCACCTTCTGTGAGACCACCTATGAGGGCATCGGCTTTGGTTTGGGTATGTCCGTGGTGATCGACCCGGCAAAATCTAAGATCCTGGGGACGCCTGGTGAGTATGCATGGGGCGGATATGCCAGCACGGCCTTCTTTGTGGACCCCAAGGAAGACTTGACCGTGATCTTTCTCACCCAACTCATTCCTTCCAGTGCCTACCCCATCCGGCGCGAACTTCGGGTTTTGACTTATCAAGCGCTAATTGATCGCGGATAAATGAAAGAAAGGTAAATTTCACGACGCATATTTGCTATTAGATGTTCCTCTTTTGCCAAGCATTAAATAGAAGATCATATAGGAAGTTTATCGATCCCAGAGTAATACAAAGTACCTGTCTCTCCCCTCCTCCATTCTATTGAGACTTTCCCTTTTCATCAAACGCATAAAAATCGATAATAAGCTTTACAACCGTTTCGGTGGTCGTTGGTGATATAATATCGCCGGCTAGAATGTGCCCCCATTCATCCTCGGTGTTGTTGACGGTGACGCTTTTTTTTCTTTTCGAGCCGATTTCCTGGTATCGTTCTTTCACTTTTTCAACGCTTATTACCTGGTCCCTGTCGGAAAGGATGATCAACACCGGCATTTTAATTTGGTTGAGATCCAGCTGATCAACCATATCGACCAGTCCCATCATGGAATAAAAGACCTCAATTCTATAGCGGTACGTCCAGTATTTTTCTTCCAGCGCATTTCTAGGTTTCCATTCACGAAAATCACCCATCAGAGCTCTTCCGATTTGCAGCCCCCAGGGCAACCGCGTGATGCCCACCATTGGATTTGCCGGGTAAAAATTGGGTGATATCAAAACCAAACCGCTAATACTGTCCCGAAGGTCTGCCTGCATTGCCGCCCAAACAGCCAGGGTTGCGCCTGTTGAATTTCCGACAACGAGCACCTTTTCTCCCAAACGCTTTGCGATGGCCAGCGCTTCAACCATATCATTCATCCACTCATTGGCGGTCGCCCTGCCCATGGCTTCCGCATCTCTGCCGTGCCCTCGCAGCCGTGCATAAAACAAATTGGCCCCAATTTTTTGTGCCAAAATCTCGCACACGGGTGCGATCTCCTGGCGGGTAGCTGAAAATCCGTGAATATAAGCAATGGCATATTCGGTTTTTTTCTTTTTTGATTTATCAGCCCAAATGATCGTCTTTTCAGCACCCAATACGATGTCAGGGTATTGCGCCTCTGATCGGGTTAAATATCCATCAAGATCTTCAGGTAAGCGTACAGGGCGGAGCTGGGTGTCTATCTTTACGCGTGGACCCAATAAAAAGACAACAACACCAATCAAAAAACAAATTACCAAACAAACCAAGATTTTCTTTTTAAAGGACATAGCAGCCTTGTGATATTCTCAGTTCAATGGCATTTTACATTGGTGGTGGGATTAAAACAAATTTGCCCACATGCTTTTTTTCGGTGAACGTCCTTTGTGCTTCCACAATATCTCTTAAAGGAAACGTATTTGCTAAAAGGGGCCTGATTTCACCTTTTTCGATGTATGCAACAAGATTCGGAAAAACAGGCGCATCCCATGCGGTACATCCAATCATCGTCAAATCCTTTAAATAAAGGTCGCGCATATCAAGTTCCACCAGCGGTCCGGCGATGGCGCCCGAAGATACATACCGTCCGCCTCTTTTCAGCACCTTGAGCATTCCCCCAAAGCCAGGACCGGCAACATTGTCGACAACAACATCAACGGTTTTTTCACCTAAAAAAGCCACAATGTCATCGCCGCGGGCAACAACTTGATCAGCACCTATGGCCCGCACTTTTTCGAGCTTTGACTTGCCTGCAATGGCTGTTACCACGGCCCCGCGTCGCTTGGCCAACTGCACGGCTGCGGAACCAACGCCACCTGAGGCGCCTGCCACCAAAACATGTTCACCATCGGCCACCATTGCCCGATGGAGCATATTTTCTGCTGTACCATAGGCGCATGGAATGGTGCCCAGCTCGGCATCAGTCCAATCACAGTCCACTGGAAAAGCTTCGGTTACCGGAACTTTCACAAATTGTGCAAATGCACCGTCAAAATCAGAAGCCATCCAGATGTTATCCAACGAACCCCACCCTGAACTTCGCATGCAGGACCGTACCAACACGCGCGAACCAATTAGGCTATCATCAACGCCCGATGCTACAGCAACCACCCGACCACAACAATCGGTTCCCTGGATAAATGGAAACGGCGTGGCTTCATTCCAACCGCCATCTCCCCTTGCTTTGGCTGCCTGTTTATCAATTTCGTGGTTAGCGAGCGAATCTGTACTTGTCGTGACCGTGGAAGAGTACCAGCCAAGTCGGGTATTAATTTCGGTATTGTTTACACCGGCTGCAAGAACTTGCAAAAGAACTTCATTGGCGGCAAGTTTCGGAATCGGGACATCCCGGTAATCAAGTTTTTCATAACCGCCATTTCCCGTTGTTACAACCGCTTTCATGGTCTTGCTGCAATTCTCGATATCGTAACGATCCTTGATTGGAGCCGTAGTTTTTTTCATAACACCTCTATCTTACGCTTGGTTGTCAGGTTACTTTCTTCCGGCTGAATCTTGTACTACAGCACCACGGCAACCGCTATATCGCACACGTTGGTCTGGGTGTCGTGCGTTTCAATGGTGTCACCCACTGCCGTTAGGAGTGTAAAAATGTCGTGTTGGCGGAGAAATTCATGTATGTCCATTCCCTTTTCGGACGCGCTAGCTACCGTGGATCCATCGGTAAGTGCGCCTGCTACAGGTGTGGGTCCATCGGTGCCGTCGGTGCCTAGAGAGCAGATGACAACCGGATCAAAGGGCATTAAATCCAAACAGGCCCCGGCAGCGAATTCCTGGTTGCGGCCGCCCTTGCCATAGTCGTCATTTTCGATTCTGACAGCAGTTTCACCGGTTGCAATCAATACACAGGGTGGGTTTATTGGTCTTCTCTTTTCATGGACTTCGCGGGCAATCGCTGCGAAAAATCGCCCGACCTCCCGGCTTTCCCCGGCAAGAGAGGACGTTAGCACAAGCGTTTCCAATCCCAAATCCCGTGCCCTGCGAACTGCGGCATCAGCCAGTTCGGTGGTTTTAACCACCATGAAGTTATGAATGCGAAAGGCGCTTTCATCGACAATGGCATCAAGATCTGTTTGCGGCCTGGTGAGAAACCGCTGTACAGCTTCAGGCGTCTTGGCCCACACATTGTATTTTTTCAAGATGCGCACAGCATCGGCCAAGGTGGAATCATCCGGACTGGTCCAGTCTGTATTCAAATTCATGGGATCGCCAATGGCATCCGAGACGGTCAGGTTGATCATGGTCGCCGGATGCATCACATGGGCCAGGCGGCCCAATTTGATTTGCGAGAGGTGTCCCCGGACAGTCATGATTTCATCGATGTCCGCACCTGAGTTGACCATGAGGCGGCTGGTGTTCATTTTATCCTCAAAAGTAATATCCGGCACCGGGTAACAGCATACGGATGATACGCCCCCCGACATCAGGCAGATCACCAAATCGTCCGCCCCAGCCTTCCCGGCAAGCTCGAATATCTCCCGACCGGCTTCCTTGCTGCGCATATCCGGTACAGGATGCGCAGCTTCCATGACCCGGATATGGTTCAGCCTCCCACCTTGCCCATCCTTGACCGCGACGAATCCATCGCGGATGCGTGGGCCCAAGATTTCTTCTAAGGCCTTTGCCAGAGGAAAAGTGGCCTTTCCGCCGCCGATAGCGTAGATATTCCGAAATTTGCGTAAATCAAATGATTGATCTTCGATCTTGAGAACGTCACCAACCAGGCGCACCTTGTTTTTAACGGCTTTATGGGCATTGACCCCCTTAAGTGCGGCAGTCACAATGTCGAGGGCATGTTCGCGGCCTGTTTTCAAACCGTGCGCAACCAGTTGATTCCAATTTTTAATCATGGGATACTTTTTCCTCCCTTTTCATGAGGAACAGTCAGTCTCCGTCAACTATCACCCCCAAAAATGGTGGTATGATAATGGCCTTGACAGGGGTTGGCCTATCTCACCACCCGCTCTGCTCGAGACACAGAGGACCAGAGATAGTTTTCTTTAAAAGAATCCGGAGACGAGGGTTCTTTTAAAACATCATGCCATTTTATGGCAATATTATTATGTGAAAATGCTATAATAAAATCTTGAGCACTATATTCTGTCATTTATTCTGAAGGAACAGTTGGTTTTATTCAATCGTTGTCTCCCGATTGAATAAAAAATAAATAAACTCTGTGTTCTCTGTGCTCGAGTGAACGAAGTGAACGGGTGGTGAAATATCTTCACTCACATACCCGCATAACAGAGCTTTGACCTTAGCTTAAGGATCAAGAGAGCATTTAAGTTCATCACATTTCATGCAAGGTTCAGAAAACAACCCGTGTATAATCATTGCCGGCGTATTGCGCCAAACCGCCGAGCTCGGATTCGATTTCCAGGAATCGATTGTAATTGGTCCCCCGATCGCTGCCGCGAATACCACCGGTTTTAAATAATCCCGCATCCAGCGCTACGCTGATGTCCGACAGCACACTGTCCTCGGTTTCTCCAGAACGCACGGACATGATCACCGGATATCCATTGCGCTGGGCATAGCGGGCGGCATCCATGGCTTCGGTCAATGTACCGATTTGATTGACCTTGCAAAGGGTGGCATTGGCCGCACCCATTGGAATGCCCTGCTGCAAACGATCGATATTGGTGGCAAATAGATCATCACCCACCACCATGCGCGAAGAAAATGTATGGGTCAGCTTCCGCCATCCCTCCCAATCGTCCTCGAACAGCGGGTCTTCGATGGAAACAAGTCCGGGGAACTGCTCCACGAGGTTTTGAATCATGTCGATCATGCCGTCGACAGTATAGACCGCCCCTTCAAATTGGTAGGTTTTCTGCTTCGGATCGTAGAAACCACCGGCTGCAAAATCCAGGGCATAAACCACGTCATCTGCATATCCTGCCTTTTCAACTGCCCGTGTGAGGTAGCCCATGGCTTCGGCCGAATCGTTTAACGGCGGTGCGAAGCCACCGTCTTCACTGCTGTTGACGGCTGATTTTCCAATGCCCTGCAGCAACAGTTCCCTTAGCGTCTGAAAGATGTCACATAGTATTTCCACAGCCTGACCAAAGCTGTTGGCCCCAACCGGCATGACGCAGTATTCCTGGGTATCAAGATCATTGCCGGCATGCAGTCCACCGTTGATAAGACAGGCCTGAGGGACGGGCAGCACGAAGCTGTCGGCATTCAAATACCGGTAAAGCGGCAATTCACAGCAGGCGGCCGCAGCCTTGGCGGCAGCTAATGACACCCCTAGTATGGCATTGGCACCAAGCGCTGATTTGTCAGGCGTGCCGTCAAGTTCACACATGGTCGCATCGATTTCCTGCTGGCGTGTGATATCAATGTTTTTTAATGTCGGACGTATTTTTTCGTGGATGTTTTGGATTGCCTTGCGAACCCCTTTTCCCTGAAAACGAGTGCCTCCGTCGCGGACCTCCTTGGCCTCATATGCACCGGTAGATGATCCACAGGGCACGTCTGCAATGCCTTTGCAGCCGGTGCTGGTCAGAACCTGGGTTCGAATGGTTGGCATTCCGCGATTATCTATAATTTCAATTGCATTTATGTCGGCAAGTTTGAATTGATGCATGGGTGGCCCTCTTTATGCGGGATTAACGTTGCTATGTAATCCTTGGTTACGTTCCTAAGAGTATATTGTCAACCGTGTGTTTCGGAAAGCACGAGATCATCATATTCTTCCAGAAGTGCATCTCCCTGTTCAGGACCGTTGCACCATGTAATGGACTCCCCGACCCTCCAGATAATTCTGAACGCTTTTGCGGCATCCTTTGAAACGCCCTAAGGTTTCGGGAGCAATGATCCCTGTCTGTGAATAATCGCCGCCAAGTATCAGCCGGGCCACCGCAGCGCAGGTGTACGCTGTGGTCCTGGCCATGGAGGGAGTCCCTGTGGAGGGATCGTATGCATCGTACATGTCATAGGTGTAGGTCGTGGGCGTCCCATCTTCCTCGCCGGAAATGATGAGCCGCATGACAGTGAGGTCGGACTCGCCTGGATCGTATTTCCAAAGCGGGGTGAACACCGATGCAATCACATCGATGGGCCGCACTGCAACGCCCGCCACCTGGATGGGAGTCTGGTTGAATAGTCCAACATCATTGAAAATGCGCATCTGATTTACATGGTCGGGATAGCGCAGGGTTTTCTCGAACATATTGGGAACCTCAGAGATACAGGTATGTAAAAGGGTTCTGAGTCCGTCGGAGGCAAGGCAAGCCATGGTACCGACCTTGGGAAGGTCGATGGTCATGGTTTCCGAGAGCGCCGGCTTTTCAACCACCTTGCCATTTTCAACATGTTTGCCGGGCGCGGCATATTCTTCAAACACCTCCAGGACAGGGAAGTCCGTCTTGTAGCCTAAAGGAGCGTTCCGCGACTTTGGAATGCCTCCGACATAGCACTCATAGTCAGTAACCTTCATGTTCCGCATATGATCGCCGAGAATGATATTGGACATTCCCGGTGCCACACCGCAATCCACCACGGCCGTGACTTCCTTTTCCCTGGCCAGTTCATCCAGTTCAAAGGGATCTTCTGGAAAGTAGGAGATGTCCACAATGTTCTTGCCGGCACGAATGACGGTTTCAAGCATTGCGTATCCCATGGAGCCCGGCACGGCGCCGATGACGACATCCGCATCCACAACAGCCTGCGTAACAGCCAAGGCTGTTGAGAGGTCCGTCACCCGGGCCTGGACAGGATGTTCTTTAGCCAGTTGCGCCAGGACGTCCTGGTTGATGTCTACCGACAGAACCGCATGGTCGGGATCCTGGCACAGATCAATGGCTATGTATCTTCCCACCGGCCCAGCGCCCAGTATTACGATTTTATTCATCTTCATTCCTTTTTCCGTTATACCGGTTGTCATATTAAACCGGCAATTACATAGGCTAAAAGCATGGCAACCGCTATTCACGCCCAAATCGGCTTTGGAAAATCGTTTAGATTGTCCCAGGCATTTGCAAGTGACAGTTCCTTATTTTGAAGCAAGGTTATGATGCGGACCGCAGATTCCATGAAGGGTGTGGCCACCTTGTATTGCCTGCCCAAGGCCACAAACTTTCCATTGATATAGTCAATTTCACATGGTTGTCCCTTTTCTATGTCCTGCAGCATACTGGCTTTGCAGCTTCTAAAGGGGGTGTAGAGTGGGGTCCAGTAGCTGTAAATAACGGAATCCATTTCCGATTGAGATGAAAACCCGAGGTTTTCCACCAGGGGCTGGAAACCAAATATTTTTTCCGGTACAATACCGGTTTTTTCAATAACCATAGCCGCTTCCCGCCCCAGGTGGGCAATGCATGTCATGGCCGCATAGCTGTCCAATATATCGCCCCAGCAGCACCCCAAGGCTGCGGACATGGCGCTGAAGGTTGCGTTGTCGGTTAGTTTCGAATATCTGAGGCCGAGAATGTTGTCCACCACATGTGTATGATGCAGCCCTGAAAAGGCCCTTTCAACGCGTTTGGTCCTTTCTGTTATGCGGCCGTTCAAGGACCCGAAGGTGATCCCCAACGTTTCCGGTCCTGTGGTTAATTCCGAAACACCGGGTTCGAGCCAGGTCGCACCAAATTCGACGCCACCCCCCATGATGTTGTCTTGGCTGACAAATTCTCTGGAAATATCTTCGGGAATCCCGTTTTGAAGCGTCAAGATGATGGTATCCGCATGCATATGCGGCAATGCGTTCTTCAGAGACAACCGCAGGACTGTCTGCTTGGTCAGCGATACGATCAGATCGTAGCACCCTTCCATTTCCTCGGGTGATATGGCCCGTACCGGTATGGTACATTCCATCTTGCCCTTGATTTGCGCACCACACTGGTTCAGCGTGTCCACGTGCGCTCTAAAATTGTCCACGAGCACGACATCTTGACCGCCTTGACATAATAGCGCGCCCATAATAGTTCCGATGGAGCCGGCGCCAAGCAGTGCAATTCTCATGTTACCCCACGGTTCATCTAAGTCAAATACCACCCGCTGCGCTCAAGACACAAAGGACACAAAGATTATTTCCTTAAAAAATCCGGAAACAAGGATTCTTTTAAAACATCACGAAATACTATCAACATTATTTGTACTAGGAAAGATTGAGTTTCTTACGGGCCTGATCAGCATTCAACAACCGGGCACCTAACCGTTCGACAATTTCCCTGGCTCTGGCAACCAAACCGGCATTGTCGGCAAGCACGCCTTTCTCAAGATAGATATTGTCCTCCAGGCCCACTCTGGCGTTGCCCCCCATGATGACCGATTGGGCAACCATGGGCATCTCCTGTTTTCCAATCCCAAATGCACCCCAGGTTACGCCCGGCGGCAGCGCTTGATGCATGGCGACCATATTGGCAGTGGTCCCCTCGGCACCATAGGGAATTCCCATGCACAGTTGAAAGAATGCATCCTTGTCAACAGTGTTTTCAGCCATCAACTGCTTTGCCTGCCAGATATGCCCCAGTTCGAAGACCTCCAACTCCGGCTTAACCCCTGCACGCCGTATCCGTTGGGCGCTTTCCCGGAGCATGTCCATGGTAGCAACATATGCGGTGGCGGCATAATTAAATGAGCCGCAGTCCAACGAACAAATTTCAGGTTTTATCTTTTCAATGTGGGCCACGCGTTCAGCCGCTGAAATCATATCGGTTCCCGGACCGCCCACAGCAGGATTTTCCTCACCTGGCACCAGATCGCCGCCCATCCCTGTTGTGATATTCAGAATCACATCAACATCGCTTTCCCGAATCAATTTTGCAGTTTCCATGTACAATTCCAAATCTCTGCTGGGAACACCGGTCTCGGGATCCCTGACATGGATATGGGCAACTGCTGCCCCGGCTTGCGCCGCTTCTATGGCTGCAGAGGCAATTTCCGCCGGGCTGGTTGGCAGCCCCGGGTGTTTGTCTATTATGTCGCTTCCGCCGGTCACGGCGCAGGTCAAGATTACGTCATCATTCATGTTTTTCTCCTGCATTTCAATATCACGGATCAAATTGTTCAAGTCCTGATTACAAATTGTCACGTTGAATAGTTTATTGATCGGATCTTGAACCGCCCGCTTCGCTCAAGACGCCAAAACGATCCAGAGGACAGAGAACAGAGGACGGAAGACAGAAAACATTGGCCTCTGGCCTCTTTTCTCCGTCCTCTGATTTTAGCCTTTGTGCCTTTGTGGTTATTTATTTTCCGGCCTCTGGGGCTTTGGCTCCATCTCCCATCGCTCTGCCCTGGTTTTCCTTCCGGATTAAATACATGCCGCTGGAAACGATGATCATGGCTCCCAACACAGTCCATTTATCCGGAAAGTCATTGAACAGAAAATAGCCGAACAGGACCGCCCAGACAAGGGTGACATAGTCGAAGGATGCCAGAAGGGAGGCCGGGGCTCTTTCAAAGGCCTTGATCATGAAAAAATGGCCCACCGCACCCACGAATCCCAGCCAGGCCAGCATCAGCCACTGGGCAAGGGTTGGCGTCTGCCAGAATAACAGGACCATGACGCTTGAAAAGATCAGCCCGCAGGTACTTGTATAAAAAAGGGTTGTCAAGGCATTGTCCTGCCGGCCCAACACCCGGGTGGTAATCTGCAGGGTGGCATAAAAAAGCGCGGCCAAAAGGGGCAGAATCACTGCCCAGTGAACGATGCCCACCCCCGGCCTGATGACGAGCAGCACGCCGGCCAGCCCCACAAACACCACAACCCACCGGTGCGGACCAAATGTTTCTCTTAAGAATATGACCGACAGTATGGTCACCAGCAGGGGCGAAATAAACGCGATGACCGTACATTCGGCCAGGGGCAGATACATCAAGCCGGCCCAGAAGGTTATCCCGGCGCAGAAAATCATGAGGGAACGCAGCACCTGGATGGTAATATTGCGGCTTTTCAATATGTTGCGGGGCGCGCCGGGCAACAGGAAAACCGCGATGAGTAAAAAATGGAAAAAATAGCGCCCCCACATCACCATCCCCAGGGACAGCTCGTTGGTTACAAATTTTGCAGAAGCGTCCAGGGTTGAAAAACAGACGGTCATGACCAGCATGAAACCGATCCCGCCCAGCTGGTTTTTCAGGGTCGAGGGAGGTGCGGCTCCGGCAAGAACTTGTGTGGGTTGATTTTCCAAGACAATCGGCTCCGGCATGATAAAGGATGTCCCTTCCAGGGAAAGACCATGTCTATCAGCACTTGCGGCCTGGTGTCAAAATAATATCGTGTTTCCCTTATGGGGATGATTTGTCTTCTATGCGCCGCAGGTTAAACAGCACATCGTTTTCCCGGTATATCTGTTCCAGCCGGCGCTGGTGGTCCTCCAGGTGGTCGCCATCCCGGCTGGCCAGTTCCTGGACCAGGTAGTTGATAATACAGGAGAGGGTGGTGGGGCTGCCGATAAAAGGAATGTTTTTGGTCGGCGCCACCAGGGACAGATCAGCTGTCGCCACCAGGGGGAAAAGCGAGCTGTCCGCGATAACCAGTAGTTTCTTCTCCAGCCGTTGCACCAGTTCCCCGAGTTGGATCAGTTCGTTGGGAAAACGGGTTGTGGCAATGAGGATGACAAGGCAATTGTCCGGGGCAATGGTCAGCCAGTCGATGGCAGTGCTGTCGCTGCCTTTCAATATGCGAACATTCTGGCGTATCTTGGTCAGGGACCATCCCAGGTAATAGGCAAAGGTGTAGGAAAGGCGGGAACCCACCACATAGATGTGTTCACTTTCTTCCATGGCGGTCACGGCTGCGTTTAAGGCATCCATATCGGCAATTTCGTAAAAATAGTGCAGGTTGTCCGCCTCCTCGAGCACCACCCGGTGCAGGCGATCCGCATCCGGCCCCTTCAAACCAGAAAGGTCCTTACGGTCCAGGAGGTTCAGGTCCGTGTCTACAAAATCTCGCAGCGCCTGGCGAAAAGCACTGTAGCCGCTGAAGCCCAGCTGGCTGACAAGCCGCACCACCGTGGCTTCGCTTACCCCGCATGTTTCCGCAAGCTCCTTGGTGGTCATGAAAACCGCCTTGCGCGGGTTTTCAATAACAAAACTGGCGATGATGCGTCCCTTGGGCGTCAAAGAAGGATGCTGTTCAACGATGGCCTTGATGGTCGCGTGTGACGATTGCTCATCCATAATCCCCCTAAATATCATGCCCATACGCGTCCATCGGGCATGAGACATATACGCTCACCTAAATTGCTATCAACTTCCCGTTACCTAAATACATGAAATTTCTCAAATGAAATAAAACCTTTCAATAAATACTAAATAAACATGCCGAACTTCCAGGCACCTTCACGCACTAACGCAAAACCAGGTCAATTTAGACAAAATTATTTTATTTCAATATGTTAAAATATATTTTGTTTTATCAACCTACGCGTCTATTTTTCCTTATCGATCAGACAGCGTCGGTTGTCAAGTATTTTGCATAAAGGGTGGTTTTTTATCTTGACAGGTTTTGTTTCATCTCATAATTTGAATTCTCACCGGGCTATCAAGTCCGGTGAGAATTCAAATTAAAGGATGTGATCATGTTAGACAGATACAAACCGTTGTGGGGGAAATCGCCGGCACTAAAACAGAGCTATGATGCTGTCATCATCGGGGGTGGGCTGCACGGTCTGGCCACGGCCTACTACCTAGCGCGCCACCAGGGCATGCAGAACATTGCCGTCATAGAAAAAAATTATATCGGGTTCGGCGGCGCCGGGCGCAACACGGCCATTGTGCGGGCCAATCAGCGCACCCAGGAGAACGTTCCGCTGTACAAGGAAGCCCTGGATTTGTGGCCGGTGCTGACCAAGGAATTGGACTACAACCTCATGTTTTTCAACTGCGGCAACCTCAATCTAATGCACAG
>Ga0180435_10001917_pt1 | contig 21361 bp, 15 predicted proteins | sample SS_ome_3_FD_132467 | JGI IMG/M metagenome (GOLD analysis project Ga0180435, IMG submission 132467) | Hypersaline lake sediment archaeal communities from the Salton Sea, California, USA - SS_3_S_1 metaG | ecosystem: Environmental > Aquatic > Non-marine Saline and Alkaline > Hypersaline >...
CTCCGTCCGAATAAAACGGCTCCAATCCTGATTGCTGAACGTGGACGGCCGGCCCAGGGCGCTGATACTGGTGTCGGTGCTGCTGACCTGCAACAGCCGGTAGCGCGCCGACGCGGGGAAAACGGCCAGCCGGTCCCGGTCGATCATCTCGTTCAAGAGACCCTCAAACCCATCCTGCGGCCCCGTGCCGCCGGTGGCCTTCCAGCCCGACGGCACGACCGGCACGATGGTTTCTCGCTCATCGCAAAGCCTCTCCCCGGTCAGTTTGATGCTCTTGATCTTGCAGTCGCGGTGCAACGCATCAAACCAGAAGTGGTAATTCACGTGGGGATCGATCGGCTGCTCGTTGACCTTCTTGTCGTCGTAGAAGAACGAGATCTTGTCGCCGACGCGCTTCACGGCCATCGAGTGCAGGTTGCCGTCGAACGGGTTCTTATCGGTGGGCAGGTCGAAGCCTTGCAAGGGCAGGGCCTTCTCCTCAAAATTGAGACTGATGGTGTCGCCGGTCGCCGAGAAGCAGAAGCGGCCGCCCTCGAAGATGGTGATGTTCGGGAAACACGGCACTGGCCTCGTGGCGGCGCAGGAGAAGACGACCTTGAACTCGCAGTCGCCCAGGGCCGACTTGGCGGTGTAGAAACGGCCAAGGTTAGCATGCTCGGAGACATGGAGTCCGTCGGTGGTTTTGCCGCTACAATAACCGTCATTCGTGGCTCCCGGCGTCAGCGCCTCCTTGTCCAACACCCCGTCCTTGATGACCCACAGCTCCTCGGCCTGCACTGCCGCGCATGCCACTGCCAATGCCGTAAATACTGCTGCTTTTCTCATAACGATGCCCTTCCTCATCTCTGATAGATCGGTAGCTGGCGGTAAGTGACGGTCAGGGCCAGCACACGCATCGCCGCCTCATAAGCCGTGCCGTAAGCCCCCTGGCCCCACCCGCCGCCGGGGCTCTGGGAATTGAGCAGGTACTTGTAGAGCTGCGGCGCGAACTCTTCCCAGTACTTTCCGCCAAGCTTAAACATCGCCTGGGAGGCGTAATAGATCGTGTACGCGTGCTGGCCCATATACATCTCCTGGGGGTCCCCCTTAAACAGGAACCGGTCGCCCCGTGCATGCTGGAGCAGGTAGCTGCCGCAGCGGCGGTTCATCTCGTCGTCGTGGCGGCCGCACAACTCGCGGCAGAGCAGGCCCACTGCCGACATAGCCGGCGACGGCGGCGAACCAGGCCCGCCCCCCGACGGCGATATGGGCTGATAGTCAAAGCCGCCGGTCACTGGATTGTGGCACCGCTCCACGAAACCGAGTGCCTTTTCGATCGCCTCGGCCGGGACCGGCGCCCCGTTCAAACGTGCCGACCGCAGCGCCATCAGGTTCCAGCCGCTGATGGAGAGATCGCTTGAGGTGTCGTTCCGCAGGTATCGCCAGCCGCCGGCGAGGTGCTCTTTCTTCTGCACGGCCTGCGCGGTCAGGATAATCTTGAGCGCCTTGGGCAGCACCGCGTCGATCTTCTTCTGCCGCTCGGGGTCGACCATACCGGATACCTCGGACAGAAAGAGCGTGGCGATCGCGTGGGAGTACATCCGGCCGTAGGGATTCATGCGGACCAGGTACCCCTTCTTGGCGCCCCCGGGAACGTACGGCGCCACGATGGGATCAAACGGCGTCGACAGGATGAAATCGATGCAGCGGTTGATCACGTCCCCGTACGGCCCCTGCCCCGGCGTGTGGCCGACCGACAGATACGCCATTCCCGCCAGGCCGGACAATGCATTTGAGGGCAACGGCCCATTCGGGCCCCGGGGGTCGAAGCAGCCGTCAGACCGCTGTTGCGTCGCTATGAAAGCAAGCGCCCTTTGCACTGCCAGATCGACGCTTGGACGGTACTTCGCCAGCTCGGGCGATTCGGTGTCTGCGCGTCCCGGCGCCACCAACGAGAACAGCATGACCGCGGCTGTGACAAATACTATTCTCTTCATGGTACGATTTTTTTCATATTGGTTCGTTTCCCCCTCGCCTTAAGGAAGAAGAGCAAGGTGAGGGGTCCGCCGTCCGCGTGCTCCCCCTCACCCCGGCCCTCTCCCCCGGCGGGGAGAGGGAGCATACAGAACCCCTCTTATTATGCGCGCCCGCATAATACCAATGCGCGTAGTATTGGCAAGCCACCCTTCGCTGACTTCCGACCCCGCCAAGGCTACGGCGGGACAATCCGGCACGGCAGTCCCGCCTTCGTCGAACTACGGCGCGGCGGGCGGCGCCGACAGAATCGTGAACCCGAGATTGCTCTTGCCGTCCTTCTCGAAAAGAACTGCCACGCGACCGTCAGGCAGAGCGAGGATGTCGCTGTAGCCCGAGCCGCCCTCGTAGTACTGCTGCTTCCAGGGCCAGCTCTTCCCGTCGTCATAGCTGGCATGCAGCGTACCCTGGGCCCGTGCCGTGGTGCTTCCGGGGCCGGAGTAAAGGATAATCCCCGGCTTGCCGCTTGCCGCGCCGGAGTCAGGCGAAGGCGGGTCTTTCGGCCACGAGTAGCGCATGACAGCCCCCTGGCAGCCCGCGTGCTTCAGCTCTTCGGAGTCCCAGGACTTCGTCACGCCTCCATCACCGCCGTCCGTGACTATAACCAACCGGCGCTCCAGCGCGGGGCCGCCGGCACCGACGAAGAGCAGCGACCCGTCCGTCAACTCGGCGCATCTCGACTCGCCGGGGTTTTCGATCACATACGGCCCCGGCTTCCAGGTCTCGCCGTTGTCGTCACTGTAGACGATCCTCTGGTTTGCCGACATGACAAGCCGCCCCGTGCGCTTGCCGCGGTCGAGCACGATTCCCGAGGCCGGCCACGGGGTGGCAGGAGGGTCTCCGCTTGTGATGCGGCTTCCAACAATCTCCGTCATGTTCTTTGCCTTACTCCACGACTTGCCGTCGTCGTCACTGTAAGCCAGGTAGATCATCGGGGTTACTCCGTCCCCCCGGTGCATCCAGACCCAGATCCGCCCGGTCTTCGGGTCCACAACCGGATTCTGGTTGTTGATCGAGTTGGGACCGTCGTCGAAGACCACGATTTCCGGCCCCCAGGTCTTGCCGCCATCCTCGCTGCGCTTCACCACCGCGTCGATGTTGCCGAAGTCGGCCCCGCCCACACGGCGCGCCTCCGCGAAGGCGAGGATGGTGCCTTTCTTCGAGAGCGCCAGGGACGGAATGCGATAGCGGCACGCCTCGCCGTACACCGGCTTCTCGTGCACGCCGGAGCCCTTGAAAATCTCCTGGATGGGGGCCGCGGATTCAAAGGTCGACTTTAAGTTGTCAGACAGCTCCTCCGCGACCAACTTAATGCTCTTGATCTTGCAGGTGTTTCCCGACGCGTCGAACCAAAGGTGAAGGTTCACCTCCGGATCGATCGGCTGTTCGTTGATCTGCTTGTCGTCGTACCAGAACGAGACCTTGTCGCCGACGCGCTTCGCCGCCAGCGAGTGCAGGTTCCCGTCAAACGGATTCTTCTCGGTAGCTGCCGAGAAGCCCTCCAGCGGCATGGCAAACTTCCGGTTACTCCACAAGATTGCATCGCCCGGCTTCCAGAAGCAGAGGCGGCCGCGATCGGTGATGGTGATATTCGGGTTGCGCCACTGCACCCGGTTGACATCGCAGGAGAAGACGACCTCGAACTCGCAGTCCCCAAAAGCCGATTTGGACGTCGTGAACCGCGCCCAGTTCGGAAGCCCCTTGTACGTCGTCCCAACAATATAGAGCCCGTCAACGGTGTCTCCGCCGCAACCCACGTGATCGGCCGCCACCTCCGTGGCCTGCGGCGTCAGCGCCTCCTTGTTCAACACCCCGTCCCTGATAACCCAGAGTTCCTCGGCCTGCCCCACCGCGCAAGCCAGTGCCAACACTACGACTACAACTGCTCTTCTCATGATGCCCTTCATATATAGGCGCCCGGTTTCAGATCACAGCCTGAAACCCGCCGGTCGAATGCATGTCACTCTTTTATCATAACGCGCGGCAGCCGTGCGACAACCCTTTGCCTTGCGGAAAAAAAGAGCCTCTCCCCCACAGTCGGCATTACTCCGGGTAGCGGTCATCGTGCATCGAGAATACCCTCGTCCAATGTAAAGGTATTTTCGGAGCAGGACACTAAGGAGACTCTTGACATGGCCGGCCGGTTACAACAACATTTCACGCCGTTGGAAGGAGGTGCTTCGTGGGTGCTGCGAAGGTTCATGAGGGCATCAAGATCGCGATTCAGGGCTGATATGAAGGCGCTCGTGAAAACGGCACGGGGACTGGGGCACGTCGAACTGCAGGACGTGCCGGAGCCCGGGGTCGGGCCCGGGCAGGTGAAGATCCGCGTCCGTGCCGCCGGCATTTGCGGCACCGACCTCAGCGGCCACCCGAGCCTGGAGGTCCCGGTTATCCTCGGCCACGAGCTTGCGGGCGACGTCGTGGAGTGCGGCCCGCGCACGCACCTGCGCAAGGTCGGCGAGCGGGTGACCTCCGAGACCACCGCGCACGTCTGCGGCCGGTGCAGGTTCTGCCAATCGGAGGATTACAACCTGTGTGTGGCACGCAGGGGCATCGCCACGCGCGCGCCGGGAGCCTTCGCCTCGTATCTGGTCATCCGGGAAGAAAGCACGCACGTGCTGCCGGATCACGTGTCCTACGAAGCCGGTGCGCTCTGTGAGCCGCTGGCCTGCGCCGTCCACGCGGTCGCCGAGCAAGGCGCCGTGACTTCCGGGGAAACGGTTCTCATCCTCGGTCCCGGTCCGCTGGGGCTACTGTCGGTCCAGGTCGCTCGGGCTTGCGGGGCCGCCGTGGTCGCGGCCGGCCTGGCGGCGGACGGGCCGCGCCTGGAGCTGGCGAAACGGCTAGGCGCGGATCGTACGGTGGCCGTCGATCGGGAAGACCTGGGCGCGACAGCAAGCGACGTGACCGGGGGATACGGCTTCGACGTGGCCGTGGAGTGCTCGGGCGCCGCTGCGGGCGCGAAAGCCGCCCTGGCCGCGGTGCGCACGATGGGACGCTTTGTGCAGGCGGGCATCCTACACCGCGAGGTCACTCTCGATTTCGACAACGTCTTCTTCGATCGCGAGATCACGCTGATCGGTTCGCACACGCAGAAGCCCTCATCCTGGCGGACGGCGCTCGCGTGGCTGGCGGACCGCCGGGTGGAACTGGACTCGCTCTTGAGCGACGTTCTGCCCATGGAGCGCTGGGAGGAGGGCTTCCGTCGCGTGGGCGACCGGTCCGCCATCAAGATCGTGCTTACGCCCCCGTAGCCCCTTGACAACCACCAGGCGCCTTCCTATAACGCAGCCCATGAACATGAAGCGTGAGAGACCGGCCGCGCCCGACTGGGCTAAGGTCGATCTGCAGCAGGTTCCCCGTCTGATCACAGAAGTGCCCGGGCCCGGGAGCAGAAAGTACCATGACCGCTGCACGACTTATTTCAAGGGCCTGAGCGGCCAGGTGAAGTCGTTCCCCGTTGTGTTCGACTCCGGCAAGGGCTGCATGCTTGTCGATGTCGACGGGAACAAGTACCTCGATTTCTCTTCGGGCATCTATGTGGCCACGCTGGGGCACTGCCATCCCAAGGTCAGCGAGGCCGTCGCGAAATACGCCGGCAAGCTGATGAACTGCCACGATTTCACCACCCCGATCAAGACGGCGCTGGTCGAGAAACTGGCACAAGTACTGCCGGGCGATTTGAGCGGCTTCCAGTTCTACGACTCCGGGACCACCGCCGTGGAAGCCGGCCTGCGGGTGGTGCGAGCGGCGACCGGTCACCACGAGATGATCTCGTGTTTCTACGACTATCATGGCAAGACCTACGGCAGCGTATCCCTGGGACACGTTCGCTCTTTCGTCTACGGGCCGACACGGGCCCCAGGCTTTCACATGGTCCCCAGGCCCGATGCTTACCGTCCGACGTGGACGAAGGCGGACGGCACGATCGACACGGACCGGTATCTGGAATTCTACGACCAGTATATCGATCGGGCGACGGTCCACGACGTTGCCGCGTTCGTCCTTGAGCCGATCCAGGGCTGGGGTGGATCGGTCATGCCGCCGGACGACTTCTTCCCCAAGCTTCGGACATTCTGCGATGACAGGAACATCCTGCTGATGGCCGACGAAGTGCTGACGAGTTGGGCACGTACGGGCAAATGGTTGTGCATGGAGCACTGGAACGTCGTTCCGGACGTCGTGGCGATCGGCAAGGGCTTCGGCAACGGTTTTCCGGTCACCTGTGTTGCGGTGCGCGAGCCCTACAAGGAGAGCTTCGAGGCCATCTCGGCGTCCAGCAGCTACGGCGGAAACCCTATGGCATGCGCGGCCGCGCTGGCGAGCACGGAGGTCATCGAGGAGGAGAACCTGCTCGAGCGTTCCGCGCACCTGGGCGAGCTGGCATTGAAGCGGATGGAGAAGATGAAGTCGGAGCACAGCATAGTCGGCGACGTCAGGGCCAGGGGATGCCTGATGGGAATCGAACTGGTGAAGGACAGGAGAACAAAGGAGCCGTTCGACGAGGCCGGCAAGCTGGTCTATCAGAAGGCCTTTGCGAAGGGCCTTGCGTGGATTCCCGCCGGGCACATTCTGCGGATGAGCCCGCCGGTCGTTATGGACGACGATGCCTTGATGAAGGGCCTGGACCTCATAGACGAGGCGATCGGCGAGACGCAAAAGGAACTCTGTTAAATGAAGACCGTTGGATTCGGCATTATCGGGTGTGGCTTGATGGGGAAGGAGTTCGCCAGTGCCGCGGCGCGCTGGCGCCACCTTCCGGAGGTGCAGGCGGCCCCGGAGATCGTGTCCATCTGCAGCAGAAGCGGCCGTGCTTTCGAATGGTTCCGCGGGCTCCTGCCCTCGATTAAGCAGGCGACGACCGACTACCGTGAGCTCCTGGCCAACCAGGATGTGCAGGCCGTCTACTGCGCGGTTCCGCACAACCTGCACCGGCAGATGTACTGCGACATCGTCTGCGCGGGCAAGCACCTGATGGGGGAGAAGCCCTTCGGCATCGACCTGGCCGCCGGGGAAGCGATTGCGGCCTGTCTCGACAAGCGCCCGGGCGTCTTCGCCCGCTGCAGCAGCGAGTTCGTGTTCTATCCGGCCGTGCAGCGGATCGGCGGCATGGTCGAAGCCGGGGCGTTCGGGCAGGTCATAGAGGTCAACAGCGGTTTCCAGCACTCCAGCGACCTAGACCCCGCCAAGGCCATCAACTGGAAGCGCATGCTGGAATTCAACGGCGAATACGGCTGTATGGGAGACCTGGGCATGCACGCCTGCCATTTCCCTTTTCGGGCGGGATGGGCGCCCCGGAACGTGAGGGCGATCCTGTCCAACATCGTGACGGAGAGACCGGACGGGCAAGGCGGCACGGCGCCCTGCGAGACATGGGACAACGCCACGTTGCTCTGCGAAGCGGAGGACCGGGGCAAGGCATTTCCGCTGACGATCAAGTTGCAGCGTATCGCTCCCGGCGAGAAGAACACATGGTACGTGGAAGTGAAGGGCACGTCGGCCTCCGCGCGCTTCTCCACCAAGAACCCGAAGCGGCTGGAAGTGCTCGAATACAACGGCGGGGAGCAGGCCTGGCAGCAGATAGACATGGGTCACGAGACCGCTTTCAAGAGTATTACGGGCGGCATCTTCGAGTTCGGATTCTCCGATGCCGTTCTCCAGATGTGGGCGGCCTTCCTTGCGGAGATGACCGCCGGCGAACCGGCTAGCCGTTTTGCAGGATGCGCCACCCCCGAGGAAGTCCTGTTGACGCACCGCCTGTTTACCGCGGCGCTGGAATCTCACCGCTGCGGCACGGTCGTCGCTTTATAGGAATACAGTGAAACCCATCGTCAAGACGATAGCATCCCAGCCTTCGTGGGTGGTCCGCAACAGGAACATGGAACTCGCCGTTACGAAACTCGGCGGACAGATGGCGCCCGTAACGTTCGGGCGCAACACCAGTAGCCCGGTCCGTCCGTACTACATCAGCCCGTGGCAGGGCGAGGGACAGAGAATCGACGACCCCGTGCTCGTACCGCTGCGGGGGGATTTCTTCTGTCTCCCCTTCGGCGATAATCTAACGCCGGTCAAAGGCAAGAGGCACGTTTGCCACGGCCAGCCGGCAAGCCGCAAATGGAGCTTCCGCGGTCTCGAAGAACGTGGGGGTGTGACGAAGTTCACACTCTCCATGAAGACTACCATTCTGCAGGGAAGCGTTACGAAGACGTTCTTTCTTGTCGACGGGCACAATGTCGTCTACACGCGTCACCTGCTCGAAGGGTACAAGGGGGCGCTTTCGCTGGGGCACCACGCCACGCTGGCATTGCCCGAGAAAGAAGGCTCGGTGCTTATCTCGACCAGCCGCTTTGACCTCGGCTTGACCTGCCCGGTGCTTGTCGGCGACCCCGCGCAGGGCGGGTACCAGTCCTTTGCGCCGGGCAAGAAGTTCAAGTCCCTGTCGCGTGTGCCGCTCTTGTGGAAGGACGAGCCCTTTGGCGACTGCACGGCATTCCCGGTGCGCAAGGGCTTCTCCGACATCCTTGGTCTCTTCAAGAAGCCGGGTCGGACACCGGCGTGGACCACGGCCGTCAATACGGTTGACGGCTACCTGTGGTTCTCCATGAAGGACGCGGCCCTCCTGCCGGCAACCGTGTTCTGGATTTCGAACTGCGGCCTCTATGCGCCGCCGCTTTGCGGACGCAACCGCTGCGTCGGCCTGGAGGATGTCTGCGGGTTCCTGGCAGTGGGGGGCGCGGAATCCGCGCGTCCCAACACGGCAACGCGGGCGGGATTCCCCACGGCGGTCAAGCTGTCGCCCCGCCGTCCCACGGCCGTGCACTACATCCAGGGCGCCGTGAAAGTGAGCAAAGACTTCGGACGCGTCAAGACCGTGCACTTCGGACCGGGGGAGGCTACGTTCGTTTCAGAGAAGGGGAAGAAGGTCGCGGTTCCTGTTGCGCACGAGTTCCTGAAAGATGAGGCTCCGGCATAGGACGACAGTTGTGGTCCTTGGCGGCCAGACAAAGTGGAGGCTGAAATGAGTGGCAGGCCCATAAGACTGGGACGATTTCTGGGAGAAGGGAAGAACGTTGCGGTCGTGGCGTTGGATCACGGCGCCGAGTTCGGCCCGATCGAAGGCATCATGGACCTGCGCGGCGCTCTCGACAACCTCGGCGAGGCGGACGGCATCCTGGTGAATCCGGGCGTCATAGGCTCGTGCAGCGATTTCTTCGCCAGGCCGGCGGCGCCGGCCATGATAGTGCGGCTGACCTGGACCACGTCTTATTGTTTCCCCTGGAACTACAAGGAAGCCCACACGTGCACTCTTCTCAGCGCCGGGGAGGCCCTGGAAGCCGGAGCCGACCTCGTAATGGCGTGCTGCATTCTGCAGTCCGGCGATGAATCGCTGGACCGGGACAACGTGCGTATCTTTGCCGACGCCGCCGCCGAGGCGCGAGAAGCCGGCATCCCGATGATCGGTGAGCTGTACCCGCTTCGGGCGGAGGAATTGCCCCGGGACGAACTACACAAGCAGATCTATCGTGGGGCCAGGATCCTGGCCGAGCTGGGAGCCGACGCTATCAAGACCTTCTACACGGGTCCGAAGTTCAACGAAATCGTCGAGTCTGCCGGTGTCCCGCTACTGGTGCTTGGCGCCAGCAAGAAGGCAAAGGAGACGGACGCGTTGCGGATGGCACACGACGCCGTAGAAGCGGGGGCTCGCGGAGTCGTGTTCGGCCGGAATGTGTTCCAGGCCGAAGATCCGGCAGCGTTCCTGTCCGCCCTCGCGAAAGTCGTGCACAGGGAAGCAACGCCGGAAGAGGCCTCGGCATGACGCGCTTCCCGCACCGGGCGCCTCCCGGCGTCGAGGATATGGCACAGATCCACAAGGCGGCCCTGGCGCTACTGGCCGATCCCGGTATGCGCATCATGGAGGATGGGTTGCTGAAGGCTTTGTCGAAGGCCGGGGCCACCGTCGATTTCGCTGTGCAGGAAGTCCGATTCCCCGCCGAACTGGTCGACGAGACTCTGGCATCGATCCGGTCGGATATGGAAGCCGGGATCACATTCCCGGTATTGAACGGGGTGGTGGCGTCCTTTACCAACGGTGAGATTGCCGCCAAGTTCGGGGGCGCGTGCTGCAGTTACTATGATTGGGAAAGCCGGTCCGCCAGGGAGCCCAGCGAGGCCGACGTGGTGGCGATGCTCAAACTGGGGCAGGCAATCCCGGAAGTGCGGCACGTGGGCAATCCCGTCATATACATGCGTCAGGACGACGGCACGTCGATCCCGCCGCATCTCCGACCGATCAAGACTGCCGCCCTGGCGGCAAAGCACACGTCGCGCCCCTACACGTGCGAGGTGTGGTCGCTGGAAGGCCTGGAGTTCCAGATAGAGATCGGATGCGTCGTTCGAGGCGGCAGGGATGCTTTTCAGGCCGATCCGGCGTTCATCACGGCCAAGGAAACCATTTCGCCTCTGCAACTCCCTCACGAGGACGCGCAGGTGCTCATGGCGCTTGCCGGGAAGGGGCTGCCCTGCACGATCATTCCGATGCCTCTCAGCGGGGGCAGTTGTCCTGTGACGCCCGCTGCCAACGTGGCAATGGCTACGGCGGAAGTATTGGGGGTGTTCACCGCGCTTCGCGCTTTCGAGCCCAGCGCCCGGGTTTCGGGCGGCGTCATCAGTGGCGTGATGGATATGACCGGCGGCGGGGCGCTTTTCGGCCACCCGGCCGCCATACTACAGGACCGATTGATCTCGCAGCATTTCGAAAACTGCTATGGAATGGATTTCGGCATCGGCACGGGCTACATAGACGCCCCCGTACCCGGAGTGCGCTCGGTGATCGAAAAGACATGCAAAATGGCATCCAGTTACTCCTGCGGCAAGACGAACTACCCCGTCGGCATTATCGAAGCGGGAAAGACGTTCTCGCCCGCCCAGGCAATGCTGGATTTGGAGATCGCCCGCACATTGCACGCGAGCTTGGGCGGGGTCGTGATCGACGAGCGGACCCTCGCCGTCGATGTCATGCGCGAGGCCGGCATCGGCGGCAACGTGCTGACGCACGATCACACACTGAAGAATTTCCGCGACGTCCTGTGCCCGGGGGGCCTTCTCGGTACTTCGACCGGCGGGATGGACGCGCTGCTGGACAGTGCCAACCGGAAATGGCAGGATATCGTCGCGAGCTCCGAGCAGTACGCGCTGCCCGGCGAAAAGGCGGACGAGATCGATCGAATCGTGGCGAAGGCTGACAAGTTCTTTAGGGAGATGTCACAATGAAGAAGCCGAAGGTGTTGATGATTCCGTTCGGATACCCGGGTTACCCCGACGAGGTGATGAAGCGGTTCCGGAACGAGTCCGTGCAACATCTCAGGAATTTGGGAATGACGGTGAAGGCAATGCCCAACGTGATTGACTTCGACGACGCCCGCAAGCTGCGCGCGGAGGTCGCCGGGAAGGATTGCGAGTTCGTCGTGGTCGTCGTTCTTTCGTGGCTGGAGGCGACAAACGTTATCGAGGTCGTGCGCGACCTGGCCCACAAGCCGATCCTGCTCTGGAGCCACACCATGTGGAAGGAGAAAGGACAGACGTGGACGCTGGGACCGATACCCGGGGCCGCCGTTCTGCGGCAGGCCTTCGAGGAGCTGGGGTGGAGATTCCGGTTCGTTTACGGCCAGCCCGGCGACAAGAGCCTGGACGAGGATATCCGCGTCTTTTCGCGCGCTGCGCATGCCTGGCACCATCTCCGCCGTTCCCGGATCGGCCTGCTGGGATACCTCTCCATGGGTATGTACTCGGCCGCTTTCGATCACCTCGGCCTCCTCCGCGACTTCGGCCCGGAGGTGGATCAGGTCGACCAATACGTTCTTATCAAGCGACTCGAGGCGATCACGGCGGCAAAGGTGCGTCCTTTGATCGCCAAAGCGAAGAAGGAGTGGGAGATATCGGATGCGGTGCGCCCGCAGGACCTGGAAGTGACGCTGCGCATGTACATGGCTCTGAAGCAGCTTGCCCGCGAGCGTAAGTGGTCGGCCCTGACGGTCAAGTGCCAGTACGAGCTTTCCAAGGAATTCGGCTATACGCCCTGTGTTCCGATTTCCATGCTCGGCAACGAGATTCCCTGTTCATGCGAGGGCGACATACCGTTGATCTCGGCGCAGATCGCCATGCACTATTTGACCGATGCCGTAGTTTCCTACGGCGATGTTCATACGGTCGAACCGGACGGCCTGATCCTGGGCGCCTGCGGGTTCGCCCCCTTCTCCATGGGCATCAGCAAGCCCAAGGTGGATCGAACGACCACGCTTTACGAGGGCCTTGCCAACTGCACCATCTACAAGGAGGGTATTGTCACAATCGCACGGATGGGCTACAGGCAGGACCGGAAGCTGAAGATGCATGTGGCCTGCGGTCGGGCCCGCAAGCCGCGCAAGTTCCAGGAGGTGGGCTGCCTGCCCTACCCCGGCATGGAGGTCGAGCTGAAAGGCATGGGCGGACAGTTTGCCCAGGGCATGCTCAGCCAGCACTACGCTATTGTCTACGGCGATGTGCGGGCGGAACTGCGCGAACTGTTGCGCCTATCCGACATAGAAGGCGTCTTCGTAGAGTAGGCGCGAGTCATGATGAAGCACTTCCTTGGCGTGGATCTGGGCACATCGGCGGTGAAGGCGGCGCTCTTCAACGAGAGGGGCGAGCGTGTGGCCCTGGCGATAGAGGAGTACACGCTGCTGACGCCGGGCGAGGACCTGTGCGAGGTGCCGGCACGGCTCTTCTGGGACGGTTTCCGCTCAGCCCTTGCCAGGGCGCTGGACGAGAGCGGTGTGCGCGCCGAGTCGATCGTGGCGCTTGCTCCTTCGAGCCAGGGCGAAACATTCGTGCCCGTGGATGCGTTCGGCAGGCCGTTGCGCAACGCCATATCGTGGTTGGACAACCGCTCCCATGCCGAGTCCGACGCGCTGGAGGAGCGGTTCGGCCGCGACCTCGTCTACAGGACGTCGGGCCAGCCGGCTGTCTGCCCCATATGGACGGCGACCAAGATCCTCTGGCTGCGGAACAACAAACCCGAGATCTTCGGAAAGGCCCACAAGTATCTGCTGGCGGAGGACTACCTGATACACCGCCTTTCCGGAAGGTTCGTTTCCGAGTACTCTGTCTATTCTTCGTCCCTCCTACTGGACATCACGAGACGGGCGTACTGGGCCGACATGCTGGATTTCCTGGGCATTTCGGAAGACCGGCTTCCCGAGCTGGTTGAGTCGGGAACCGCCGTTGGCTGTCTGACGCAGGAGGCGGCTGAGGAGACCGGCCTCTCGCCGAAAACGCTTGTCGTCACAGGCGCGTACGATCACGCGGCCGGCAGCATAGGGGCCGGGGTCACCCACGCAGGCGTTATCAGTGAGACGACGGGTTCGTCCATGGCCATCTGCGCGCCGATTGACGCGCCGGCCTTCGATCCCGGGTACCGCGTGCCCTGTCATTGTCACGCCGTGCCCGGCAAGTATTTCTTCTCGCCCTATGGCGAGACCGCCGGGATGGTGATGAAGTGGTTCCGCGACCGGTTCTGCGAGCCGGAAACGGCCGCGGCGGAGGCGTCGGGAAAGAGCGCCTTTGAGGTGATGGGCGAACTGGCTGCGGCCGTTCCGGCCGGTAGCGAAGGCCTGCTGCTTCTGCCGTTCCTGAGCGGAACAGGATCTCCCGAGTTCAATCCCCGCGCCAGGGGCGTCTATTTCGGTATGACTCTGAAGCATACCAAGGGCCACTTCATACGGGCGGTCATGGAGTCCGTGGCCTACATGATTGCCAGAAATATCGAGGTGATGGAGGAACTGGGCGCCCGTGTGGAGGAACTGCGCTGTCTGGGCGGCGGGGCTCAAAGCGACCTCTGGTGTCAGATCAAGGCGGATGCGCTGCAGCGGCGTGTTGTTGTGGTTGAGGAATCAGAGCAGGCTTTGAAGGGCGCGGCCATTCTTGCCGGCCTGGGCGCCGGCGTGTTTGACGACCTGGAATCCGCCGGCAACCGAATGGTCGCCATCAGGAAGAGCTACGAACCCAATGCCGCCACGGCTGAGGTCTACGACAAGGGGTGCGTGACGTACGGCAGGCTCTACAACGCATTGGAAGCTCTTTTCTGACCATCTGCGAAAGTCGGGCTAGAAAGGGGGCCGCCCGCGGAGGAGTCTGCGAGAGCAATTTCCTATGAGGTTAAGCAGGCGCAAGTTCTTGGGAGTGTCGGCAGGAGCTGCGGTCGGGGCCATTGCCAAGGCTCGGTCGCGGGGCCGGAAGGCGAAACGGCCTAACATCCTCTTTGTCTTTGACGACCAGCACCGGCACTCGGCTCTCGGGTGCTACGGCAACGGGGTCGTGCAGACGCCGAACCTGGACCGGCTCGCCGGGCAGGGAATCGTGTTCGAGAATGCGTTCTCGAGCTGTCCCATATGCGCGCCCTTCCGGGGGCAGATGCTGACTGGCCGGTACTCGCACGCGAACGGCGTGGTGGACAACGAGTATCGCCTTTCTCCGGGTCAGTCGACCCTGGCCCGGGAGCTCGGCGGCGCGGGATACCGAACCGCGTTCATCGGCAAGTGGCATCTGGGGTACGGCCCGTACACCGCCGACAAACGGCATGGTTTCGACTACATCGCCGCGAACAACTGCGAGCACGACTACTACAATGTCCGGTACTACGCCAACGAAGCGGGACCGATCAAGATCGATGCCTGGGCGCCTGCGGGAGAGACCGACCAGGCCATCGCTTTCATTGACGAACACGTGCGTAGCCATGCCGAGAAGCCGTTCTTCCTGATGCTGGGGTGGGGCCCGCCGCACTGGACCGGCCGGAAGTACGACGTCTACCCGCGCGAGTTCAAGATCTACGACCCGGCGAAGGTGGACCTGCCTCCCAACGTACCGTCAGACATGGAGTCCTTCGCCCGGAATGAGATCGCGCACTACTACGGCATGGTAACCGCGTTGGACCACGAGTTCGGCCGGTTGATTGACGCTCTCGAACGGTCGGGGCAGGCACGCAACACCATCGTGGTCTTCACTTCCGACCACGGGGACCATCTCTCGAGCCACGGATACGGGAAGCCGTTCGACACACAGCTCCACCACGCCAAGAGGGCATCGAAGGCTACGCCGTTCAACGAATCAATACATATCCCGCTCCTGATCCGCTGGCCGGGCGGCGTCCGGCCAGAGTCGCGCACTGACGCGGTCTTCTCCAGTGTGGATTTCATGCCCACACTCCTGGGGATGTGCGGTCTCGACATTCCCGGCGGTCTGCAGGGAACGGACATGTCCCAGGCTGCCGGCGGACGCGCCGGTAAGGGCCCTGATTCGGCGTATCTCCAGATCCTCGGTCCGGGCTGGCCGCATCGCGGACCGTGGGTCGGTTTCTGGCGGGGCGTGCGGACGCGTGACTGGGTCTATGCGCGCTGGAAGGACAACGAGTGCGGTCCCATGCTCTTCAACTGCGCCGAAGATCCGTTCGAGATGAACAACCTGGCCGGGGTACCGCAACACGCGGCCAGGCAGCGAGAGCTGGAGGCGAAGCTCCAGGATTGGATGAAAGCGACCGGCGACGCCTTCGAGAGCGGCGCGCGGGACCGCGCGACCGGCATGCTCGCGCTGGGGCAGGAGTTCACGCATGAGAGGTGGAAACGCTGAAACGAAGGCTTCCTCGAAGCCGTTCGCCTGCGGCGAGTCGGGGTTCGTAACTCACTGGCTCGTGTGGGGTCCCCGAAACACGCCCTACGACGGCCAGGCGCTCGGCGAGGAGCGCCTCCGGCGCGAGGCCATCCGCGGCAGGCGCGGCCGGCGGCCGCAGGACCCCGAGCTGGGCAGGCCCGGTGGGTACGGCGGGCCGTGGCGCTACCTGTACCCGGGCAACAACATCTTCGTCGAGCAATCGACCTACCACCACTACCTCGAAATCAGCGAGATGGCGGGCGCCGTCGAGCTGACGGTGCCGGAGGTTATGAAGGTGAAGGGGCAGCTCTGGGCGGCGGGCACGGTCGACCTGTGGGTCGGCGAGCGCCACGTCGCCCACCACGAGTCGCCCGGCTACATGCACCCCACGCACATGACCGTGACGCTGCCGCTCGAGCGCGGCGCCAACCTGCTGAGCGTCACGTGTATAGTGCTCGGCCTGCGCGACGCGCGCTTCCTGTTCGGGCTGCAGTTGTGCCCGCCCCCCGACGGGCTGGGCGTCCGGCTGCCGGGCGACCACGAGGCCGGCGCCGCGATCGCGGACGCGTCACGCTGGCTCTCGTCGGTCAGGCAACGGGGCGCGGACGGCCTGGCGTCCGAAGGGCCGGCGCCGCCCGGCGCGTCGGTCGTGCGGAGCGACACGCGCCACCTCTGGGCGCCGGAGAGCGACGCGTTCGCGTTCCCGGACGGGCTGCCCGGCAGTGCGCGCGTCGAGGTCCAGGCAGCCGGTCAGACGCTGTCGCGGACCCTCGAGTTCGGCGACAACAAGGCGGTACCGGCCATCCCCGCTCCGTCCCCTGCCGACGAGCACCGCCGCGCCTGCATACAGCGCACGGGCGAGAGGCCCGACGCTGACGATCCCGATTACTGGTGGACTTCGGCTGCGGAGACCCTGCCGGTGCTCGCCCGCCGGCTGCTGGGCGAGCCCTTCGAGGTGAGCACCGAGACTGTGGTCACGGCGGCGCGCACGGCCGCGAGCCGGTGCGACTGCGCTGACTTCATCCTGGCGGTTCTGCTGCGCATGTACAGGTTGGACCTCCTCTCCGGCGAGGAACGGCGCGCCGTGAGGAAGGCGGCGGTCGAGTTCCGCTATTGGGACGATGAACCCGGCATCGACGCGATGTGCTTCAGCGGCGAGAACCACACGCTGCTGTTCAGCGGCTGCCAGCATATCGCGGGACTCCTGTTCGCAGACGACACGTTCCCCAATTCGCACCGCACCGGGGCGGAGCAGGCGAGGATCGGGCGTGCCCGCGCCGTGAAGTGGCTCGACCGCGTCGAGGCCGACGGCTTCCAGGAGTTCCTGAGCAGCAACTATGCACCCATCACCGCCGGGGCGCTGATGAACATCGTCGACTTCGCCGACGAGGCGGATCTCCGGCACCGCGCCGCGGCGCAGGTCGATACCATCTCCCGCATGCTCGCGATGCATTGCTTCGACGGCGTCACCGCCGGGCCTCAGGGCCGCGTCTATCGCGGCGTCATCCACCCGCACACCAGCAGAGCACAGGGCATGCTCCACTACGCGCTGAGCCACACCGTGCCCGGGTACGACCCCTGGGTCATGTTCGTCGCATCGTCCCCCGAGTACGTCCCCCCCGGCGACCTGGCTGCGCTCGCGTCCCAGCCGGCGCGCCGACATTACCGCCAGGCCGACGTCGAGATCGTCCTCGAGAAGACGCGCGGGTACGCGCTCTCGTCGGTGCAGATCCCCGCATCGTTCGACGCCCCTGCGGCGGCGGTGCCGTGGAAGCTCGCCGGGCTGTTCCCCGGCGTACCGGGATACCAGCAGCACGTCTGGAACGCCGCGCTGGCGCGGGACTGCCACGTCTTCGTGAACCACCCCGGCGAGACGTTCGACCTCGGCGAGGCGCGCCCGGGCTACTGGTACGGCAACGGGACACTGCCGCGCACGCGGCAGAACGGGGGCGTGGTGCTCCAGGTGTACGCGATCGGCGACGACCACCCCGTGCGCTTCACCCATGCGCACTGGCCGTCGGACCGCTTCGACGCGCAGGAGGTGCGATCGCACTGGACGTTCGGCGACCGCGGCGGCGGCCGGGTGGCGCTATGGTGCAGTGCCGGGATCGAGCCGTTCGACGAGGTCCTTTGCGGACGGGAGCTGCGGGCGCGCGCGGCACGCGCGGCGTGGGTCTGCGTCTGCGCCGAGAGGGATCGGGACCCGGACCTCGCCACGTTCGCCGCGCGGTGCCAGGCCATGCGGCCGGCGTTCGACAGCCAGGAGCTGGAATTGTCCCTGCGCGGGCACGCACCGTTGACCTTCAAATGATATAGTGATAAAGGAGGATTGAGCATCATGAAGAAGACAGGTATCGGCATTGTCGGGTGCGGCAATATCAGCGGCGTTTATTTCGAGAACCTCTGCACGGTGTTTCAGAACGTGGAGGTGATCGCCTGCGCGGACCTCGAACCGGAGCGCGTGCAGGCCAAGCTCGCGGAGTATCCCGAGGTGAAGGCGGCCACAGTGGAAGAAATCCTGGCGAATCCGGAGATCGACATCGTCGTGAACCTCACCACGCCCCAGGGGCATTTTTCCGTGGCCATGCAGGCGGTCGAAGCCGGCAAGCATGTGCACAACGAGAAGCCGGTCGTGCTGACCCGCGACGAAGGCAAACAGCTCCTGGCCGCCGCCGGAGCGAAAGGCGTCTGCATCGGCAGCGCGCCGGACACCTTCACTGAAAGGAATGCTGGATTGAGCGCAAAGAACTCAAAGAAGCTGCGCGCGGTGCCGGCCGAGAGCGAAGGTTGGCCTGGAGAAACGGAAACGCGTGCAAGTACAGTGAACATGCGCCACGGATGCGCACTTACCTCAGGAGTTGGAACATGACCGCGAAAACCAAAACGCCCGACATCGACATCCGCATCGGAACGCTCGTCAGTTCCGGCATGAAGGCGCCCGAGTACATCCGGCAGATCCTGCCGTACGGCTTCGAGTCTTTCAGCCTGACCTTCTGGCGCACCTGCGACGAGATCGACTTCACGAAGCTCGCCAGGGAGGTCAACGCGGCGCTCGAGGGCAGCAACGCCGTCATCTCATCGCTGGCCGTTTTCGGCAATCCGCTCGAGTCGGAACCCGGCGACAAGGCGACACTGAAGGCGTGGCGCCAGTGCATCGATAACGCGCACCTCTTCGGATGCGATATCGTCGGCGGCTTCACCGGGCGCCTGCGCGGCAAGCGTATCGACGAGAGCATCAAGACGTTCAAGAAGGTCTGGACCCCGCTGGCCGGGCGCGCGGCCGACAAGGGTGTGCGCATCGCGTTCGAAAACTGCGACATGGGCGGCACATGGGCGTCCGGCGACTGGAACATCGCCCACAACCCGACCGCGTGGGAGATGATGTTCGATGCCGTGCCGGCAGACAACCTGGGGCTCGAATGGGAACCATGTCACCAGATGGTCAGCCTGATCGATCCCATGCCACAGCTCCGCGAGTGGGCCCGCAAGATCTTCCACGTGCACGGCAAGGACGCCACCGTGCACTGGGACGTGGTGCGCAAGTACGGCGTGCACTCCTCTATGCACGCCGACGTCGCCCTTCCCGGAAAGGTGCAGGCCGTCCCGGCGTTCGCCTATCACCGCACGCCCGGCTTTGGCGACAGCAACTGGACCGACATCATTTCCGATTTGCGCCGGGCCGGTTTCCGGGGCAGCATTGACATCGAGGGCTGGCACGATCCCGTCATGCGCGGGTCGCTCGAGATGTCGGGGCAGGTCCGGGGCTTGAACTACCTCAAGGCCTGTCGGGGTGACTTCGTGCCGAATCCAGTGCTGTAGGCGACTGCCCCGGCGTGCGGGCGACCGACAGATATCAGTTCGTTTCCTCTCCCCGCAAGGGAGAGGGAGCATACAGACCTGCTCTGCACAGGCCACGCCCGCCTTCGCTGAGCTATGGTGTGGCAGGCGGGGCCGGCAGAATCATGAACCCCAGCTTGCTCTTGCCGTCCTTCTCGAAAAGGATGGCCACGCGACCGTCGGGCAGAGCGAGGATGTCACTGTAACCAGAGCCGCCCTGATAGTACTCCACCTTCCACGGCCAGGTCTTGCCGTCGTCGTAGCTTGCATGCAGTGTGCCCTGCGCGCGCGCCGTGGAGCTTCCGGGCCCGGCTTGCCCTCTTTCGGCCACGAGTAGCGCATAACAGCGCCCTGGCAGCCGACGTGCACCAACTCCTTCGGCTCCCACTGCTTCGTTACGTTCCCATCACCACCGTCTGTGACGATGAGCGCTGCACGGTCCACCGGGGCTCCGCCGCCGCCGATGAAGAGCAACGACCCGTCCGTCAACTCCGCGCATCTCGACTCGCCGGGGTTTGCGTTCACATTCGGACCCGGTCTCCAGGTCGTGCCGTTGTCGTCACTGTAGACAATTCTCTGGTTTGCCGACATGATAAGCCGTCCCGCGCGCTTGCCGCGCTCGAGCACGATGCCGGAGGCCGGCCACGGGGTGGCAGGGGGGCACCCGCTCTTGATCTGGCTGCCCACCATTTCCGTCATGTCCTTTGGCTTGCTCCACGATTTACCGTCGTCATCGCTGTACGCAAGGTATATGCGAGGGACCTTCGCGTCTCCCCGGTGCATCCAGACCCAGATCCGGCCGGTCTTCGGGTCGACAATCGGGTTCTGGTTGTTGATCGAATTGGGGCCGTCGTCCAGGACGACGATTTCCGGGCCCCAGGTCTTGCCGTTGTCCTCGCTGCGCTTCACTACCGCGTCGATGTTGCCGAAGTCGGCGCCGCCCAGGGCCGACTTGGCCGTAGTGAACCGCGCCCAGTTGGCGACACGGTTATGCGTCGGCGTAACGACATAGAGGCCGTCGACGGTGTCTCCGCCGCAACCGACGTGATCGGCCGCCACCTCCGTGGCCTGGGGCGTCAGCGCCTCCTTGTTCAGTACCCCGTCCTTGATGACCCAGAGTTCGACCGCGGGAGCGATCGTCGTCGAGACCATGTGCACGATCAACGCAATCAGTGTCCTCTTCATCGTTGCCGCCTTCTTGAACAAGGTTTCAGGTGTCAGTTCTGAAACCGGACACTGAAACCTATTCACCTCCGATCGGCACGTCGAACGGGTTTTCCTTCTCAACGATGGTAGAATAGATCTCGCCCAGCGCGTCCCAGGAGTCCAGATTGAAGTGCGCGCCGACGCCCTGGAGTCCCCGCCCGCCGCGGGCGGCCGTCTCCGCGTCGATCCTGCCCTGGGCCAGCATCGTGTCGTGGACGAGCTGCCACTGGTACCAGGCGGTGTGCATCGGGTGCTTCTCGCGCAGGATCACGTTGTCGTACGCCCCTCCCCACTTGGTGTCCTTCGGTCCGAACCAACGTCCTTTCGCACCGAACACGGCCCCGGTGTCGTAGCCGCTGAACCGCTTCACGCCGTTCTCGCGCATCGCGGCCAGACGGACGGTCCGCTCATCCAGTGCTCGCTTCGCCGCGTCCACCCGCGCCTGCAGGTACTGGTCCGGCGTGTACGTCACGGGGTTCGAGTGGTACTTGAGCAGCCCCTCGTACCCGCCGCGCTTGTGCTCCAGCAGCGCGCGGCGCACCTGGCACAGCGCGTTGCCGCGCCCGCTGTAGATCAACCCCCCAAAGTGGTCGACGGGAAGCTTGCGGCCGGCACGGGCGCC
>Ga0180435_10001918_pt1 | contig 21355 bp, 15 predicted proteins | sample SS_ome_3_FD_132467 | JGI IMG/M metagenome (GOLD analysis project Ga0180435, IMG submission 132467) | Hypersaline lake sediment archaeal communities from the Salton Sea, California, USA - SS_3_S_1 metaG | ecosystem: Environmental > Aquatic > Non-marine Saline and Alkaline > Hypersaline >...
AGCCCGGGCGCGGCGACTCCTTTCCGTGCAGGCGCCGGAGATGCTGGCCGAGGCCATCGCGGGTGTTGCTCATGGACGCCCTTTTTTGACCCTCGGCGGCGGCAGCAATATCCTGTTCACCCGGGATTTCGACGGGCTCGTCCTAAAAAACGATATCCGCGGCGTGGAGGTCCTGGAACGGGACGACGCGCGGGTACGCGTTCGCGTGGGCGGTGGGGAAGACTGGCATGGGTTTGTTCTCTGGTGCCTGCGCCAGGGGTTATTCGGCCTTGAAAACCTTGCCCTGATCCCCGGAACGGTGGGCGCGGCTCCGGTACAGAACATCGGCGCCTACGGCGTAGAAGTCGGTGATTACATCGAGGCTGTCGACGCTATTGATCTGCAGGACGGTAGCGCATACCGTTTCGATGCGCGGGCGTGCGACTTCGGCTATCGCGACAGCATCTTCAAAGGACGATACCGCCACCGATACTTTATTTCCGCCGTTACGTTTCGTCTTAGCCCAACACCGCGCCTGGTGACGTCCTATGCCGATGTCCGGCAGGCCCTGGCCGATAAAAAACGGAAGGTGACCACCGCCCGGGATCTCTGTGATATCATATGTGACATCCGGCGGCGCAAACTGCCCGATCCGGAAGCCCTGCCCAACGCCGGCAGTTTTTTCAAAAATCCAGTCATCTCGCGGGAAGACTATGACCGGCTGACCGGTCGTTTCCCGGGGTTGCCGGCTTACCCGGTTGATGCCGGGAGAACCAAAGTTGCCGCGGGCTGGATGATTGAAAAATGCGGCTGGAAAGGACGGCGCATCGGTTCCTGCGGTGTTTATCCCCACCAGGCCCTGGTTTTGGTCAATTACGGCGGTGCCTCCGGCCGGGAGATCCTCTCGCTGGCAGAAGCCGTCCAGGATGCCGTGGCGGACCAATTCGGCATTCGGCTGCATCCGGAACCCCTTATCCTGTAAACCTCACCGCTACACCCCGGTGATCGTCGTCGGACGATTTGACTTGGCCACAAGGCATGCGCATTATCATTGTCAAAAGTGATTCCGAGTAAGTTGAAGATCCCACAATTCAATCCGGACAAAGGAGACAATCGATGATCAGCGAGAAAATGAACGTGGCCCTCAACGAGCAGGTAACCAAAGAAATGTACTCAGCCTATCTCTATATGGCCATGTCTTCCTACAGCAATTCCATCGGGCTCAAGGGGTTCGCCAACTGGTTCATGACGCAGTACCACGAAGAGATGTATCATGCCATGAAGCTTTACGAGTACATCCACAGCCAGTCGGGGTGCGTGACCCTCAAAGCCATTGACGAACCGCCGGCCGCTTTCGATGGGCCCCTGGACATGTTCACCAAAACACTCGCTCACGAGCAAATGGTGACCCGCTCCATCAATGACCTCATGGAAATCGCCATCGGTGAGAAGGATCATGCCACACAGATTTTTCTCCAGTGGTTCGTCACCGAGCAGGTCGAAGAAGAGGAAAATGACAACGAAATCATCGACCAGCTCAAACTGATCGGTGACAATCCCCAGGGCTTGATGATGCTCGACCGCGAACTGGCGCAGCGGGCAGCGACGGTGCCGCTCGATTTCAGCAAAGGCGTGTCGGCTGGAGAAGGCTGATACAATCAGCGGCGTCCGCCGCCGCCAATCTGTTTCTCTGTGGCCGGAATCGATGCGCATTCCGGCCTTCTCTTTTTCCACGCCGTTTCCCGGGCACGCCCCATCATCCCGCCAATATCCGCTTTTACCGGCCTCAACAAAGGCCATGAGGACGCGCCGTCCGTGGAATGTCTTGCCAAATAGTGGGATGAGAACCATCTTTAGAACAATTGTAAGCGCCTGTTAATGATTGCCATGTCGCGTTTGGCTGGAAAACGCGTGCTTGACCCGGCGCGGTGTGCCGGTTTCGCCTGCGGTGATTCGTGCCATTATTTCAACCGTGTGCTCGGTTCGCAAAGGAGCACCCAATCGATGAGGAGAGATAACCATGGCCCAAAAAATCTTGATCGCACTGGATGACTCGGAGAATGCGTTGCGCGCCGTTGAATATGTCGCTGGTAATTTTCACAATCACGCATCGATAACCCTCTTCAGTGTGCTTTCGGACACCGCCAGCCTTTGCGATATGAACAGCCCGGAATTGACACCCCTGTTTAAGTCCCAGCAGTCGAGTTTCTGCCAGTTGGAAGATAAAAAACGCAGCCTGGTCAAATCGGCTTGTGAAAAAGGGAAACAGATCCTGTGCGATGCCGGCTGGGACCCGGCTTATGTAATCACCAAAGTCCAACCTAAACGCAAAGGCGTTGCCCGCGATATCGTTCAGGAAGCATCGCAGGGATACGACCTTATTGTTATCGGTAAACACGGCGTCAGCGGTATTCGGGATTTTTTTCTGGGCAGTATTTCCCAGAAGGTGCTTCAACTGGCCAGAGATACTTCCGTGCTGATTATCCAATAGCCTCAACCTGCCAGCCGATCGCCCCGGGGGTATCGGGGGCCCGTGACCATGGCATGCCGCCCCAATCTCCGCCGGAGGCCATTATTTCCACGACCATGGGGGATGGATTCAATCGCTGTTTTCCGTCTGGCGGTTGAACCTTTGCCAGAGGCGGCAGATATGCGCACGCGGGACCGACTGGAAAGATGGCTTTTAAAGCGGGCGGATCAATGCGTCGATCGCCTTTATCGGCGCCCCCCTCCGGCCAACCAGTTGGCCAAAGCCCGCATCGTGGCCCATAGGGGCGTGTATGACAACCGGCGCGTTTTTGAAAATACCCTGGCGGCATTCGCCCTTTTTCACAAAGCCGGTGGGTGGGGGGTCGAACTGGATATCCACTGGACGCGCGATGGTGTCCCCGTCGTATCCCACGATCCAGACGGCTTGCGTCTGTTCGGCGTAATCGGCCGCATTGCCGATACGGACCTGGCGACCCTGCAGCATCGCCTGCCTTTGGTACCAACCCTGGAGAGTGTTATTTCTCGATTCGGGGGCCAGCTGCATCTAATGATCGAAGTGAAAGCGCTGCCCCCATCCGCAACCGTCCCTGCGCGTGATCTGCTGGCGCATTGCCTCGGGGAGCTGATCCCTGGTCGTGATTACCACTTACTCAGCCTTGACCCCGAACTGCTGGCCCGCCTGCAGTTTAAACCCGCCCAGGCCTGTCTGCCCATCGCCCAGCTGAATCGACGCAAGATCACCAGGGCCGCCGACACCCACGCATGGGGGGGGATTGCCGGGCATTATACCATGATCGGTTCACGAACCATTGCCGATTTGCATCGGCGCGGTCTCCGGGTCGGCACCGGCTACATCAATACGAGCCACTGCCTCTTTCGCGAAGTCACCCGGGGGGTTGACTGGCTGTTTTCCGACAATGCGCTGACCCTCCAGAAGATTGTGGCCAAGGCGCGCACGGCCAGAACCGGGGAAGCACCAGGCATTGGTCGCTGATGGTTTGTGCGGGTGACCACCGACCGGGTCAGCCCTCATCGTCAACGCGGGAAAGCAGAACTGCACCGATCACGAACAGCAGAATCACGGAAGCGATGCTCAAGCGGGAGGCCAGATCGGTGACGCCTGCGGCGTCGGCCGGTGACGGGTAGCGCTGCAGGAGGATATGGCGGGCGGCCAGACCCACGGTTCCCATCAAGGCCGGGCCGATAATGGCGGCGAATTTCCCCATCATATTGTAGAGACCGAAAAATTCCGCCGATCTTCCTTCCGGAATAAGGCGGGCATAGTAAGAACGGCTCAATGCCTGGATACCACCCTGCACCATGGCGATCGCCAGCGCCATGCCGTAAAATTCCCAACGGTGGCGCATGAAGGCCCCCCAGATGGTAATCAGGATGTATACGCCAAGCGCCAGAAAGAGGCTGCGCTTGACGCCCCAGGACTGCCCCAGGCGACCAAAGAGGATAGCCGCCGGAAAACCGACAAACTGTACGAGCAGAAGGGCGGTAATCAGGTCGGTGGAGGCAAATCCAAGCGACAGCCCATAGGCGACCGCCATGCGGATGATGGTGTCCACGCCATCGATATAGAACCAGTAGGCCAGCAGGAAAAGAAACACCGCTTTACGCCGGCGGGCATGGCGAAACGTTTTCAGAATCCGGTGCCATGCCTGGCGCATGGTTTGGCCGCTTTGCGATCGGACAACGGCAGGCTCAGGCACCCAAAGAAAGGTCATCAGGCTGAACCCGCCCCACCATACCGCGACGGTCAGAAAGGACCATTGTACGGCGGCCGCACTGTCCACCAGACCGAACCAGTGGGGTTTCAGGGTCATGATCACGTTGACCAGAAAGAGGATCCCGCCGCCCAGATAGCCGGCCGCATAACCGAATGCCGAAACCCGATCGAAATCCTTGCGGGGCGCCACGAGTGGCAGGAGGGCGTCATAGAAGATGAGCGCACCTGAAAATCCGATGAGACCGGCAACGTACGTCAGCACGGCCCCGGTCCATTGTCCTTGGGGCAGCCAGAAAAGGGTTGCGGTGGCCGCAACGCCCAGGGCGGTAAATACGGCCAGAAAACGCTTGCGGGTTCCGCCGCGATCGGCAATGGCGCCTAAAAAAGGGGCGCAAGCGGCCACCAGGAGACCGGCAATCGCATTGCCATATCCCAGGCGGGCGTTGGTGAGATTGGCGTCGGCACCGACGCTCCAGAACTGGGTGAAAAACACCGGGAAAAAACCGGCCATGACAGTGGTGGCGAAAGCCGAGTTGGCCCAGTCATACATGGCCCAGCCCCATACCGCTTTTCGATGGCGATCTTTGGTCATGACGTTAATCCGGTGCCTGAAACCGTTGTGCCGCAGGTCATTCTGCGGGCATCCGTTCTCAGGGGGAGCATCGGTGGCGTTGGGGTGGCATTCTGAAACCACACCCAACCTTGCCTTAGGCGCACCGGGTGAATTTGTCAACTGCATCTGACCGGTTGCTTTTAAAGGCCACGGAAGATAATCTGCCATTTTTGGCGAAATGGTTAGAGGACGCCATGCAAGGGACCATGCGGACATACGGGCGCATCCTGGGCGGTTTCACAGGCCTCGTGCTGATCGGGTTTTTGGCGCTGGGCGCCTATGGATGGGGGCTCTATCAGGAGGTCGAGGAGCGCTTTTCAGGGCGCCGCTGGAGCATCCCTTCCCGCATCCTCTCGGACGCCACCCTTCTTTATCCGGGTATGCGGATCAATCGTTCGCTGTTCATGCATAAGCTCCGTCGCCTGGATTACCGGCCCGTGGGCCAGGTGCCCCAGAAAAAAGGCGAGATGCGCGCCGGGGACAACACGATCGAGTTGTTCCTGCACGACCTGCAATTGCCGGACGAGCAGCGTGCCGGGTTTGGCGTGCGGCTTGTCTTCGATGGGCAAACCCTTGCCCGCCTTGAAAAGATCATCTCCCGATCCCCGCTGCCGCTCGTGACCCTTGAACCGGAAAAACTGGGGCTGTTCTTCGGCGAGAAACGGGAAATGCGGCATCTGGTTGCCATCGGGCAGATGCCACAGGTGCTCATAGACGCTGTGATTGCGGCTGAAGACAGCCGGTTTTTCGAACATTTCGGACTCGACTGGCGTGGGATCGGACGCGCCTTGCTGGCCAACCTGCGTTCCGGGCGTATCCGCCAGGGTGGGTCGACCATCACCCAGCAGCTGGCCAAAAACTACTTCCTGACGGCTGAGCGTACCCTGGGACGGAAGTGGAAGGAAATGATCCTGGCGTTTGTACTGGAGTGGCGCTATGAGAAGATCGCCATTCTGGAGATGTACCTCAATGAAATTTACTTCGGCCAGAACGGATCCATCTCCATCAACGGCGTGGGGGAGGCCAGCCGCTTTTATTTCGGCAAGGCGGCTGAAGAAATCACGTTATCCGAAGCGGCGATCCTGGCCGGCATGATCAAGAGCCCCAACATCTATTCGCCGCAAGCGGATGGCGAACGCTGCCGGCAACGCCGCGATGCCGTTTTGCGCGTCATGTTCCAGCGGGGCCGCATTACGGCGGAAGCTTACGAAAAGGCGCGTGTGGCCGCAGTCAAACCGGCGGAGGCGGCCACACACCGGCAAACCGCGAACTATTTTATCGATTATCTGTCGCGGCAACTGGCGGAACTGTATGCCCCCGAAGATCTGACTTCGCTGGGGCTTTCCATTTTTACCACCCTCGATACGCAAGTCCAGGAGGCGGCCGAAACAGCCCTGGTGGATGGTCTCCTCCGGATCGAGGGCCGGCGTCCGGGTGCTGACAGTCAGGGAGCTGATGCCGAACGTCTCCAGGGTGCCGTCATCGTGATGAAGCCGCAAACCGGTGCCGTGCTGGCGATGGTCGGCGGGCGGGACTACCGTCAAAGCCAATTCAATCGGGCGGTCCAGGCACGGCGTCAGGCCGGAAGCACCTTCAAGGTCTTTACCTACCTTGCCGCCCTGGATACCTATTCGCCGATCGCGGTTCTTTCCAATCAGGCGCGCACGTACGAAATCGACGGAAAACCCTGGCGACCACGAAACCACAGTGCGCTGGACGCCCCTGTGGTCAGCCTGCGGGAGGGTCTGGCACGGTCCGTCAACCGTGCGACGGTGGACCTCGCCATGCAAGTGGGGATCGATGCGGTCATTCAGACGGCAGGCCCCTTTGGTTTTACGGCGCGACTGGCGCCTTATCCGTCCCTGGCGCTGGGCGCCGTGGACGTCGTCCCCCTTGAACTGGCCCGCGCCTATTGTGTCTTTCCCAACGACGGGTTGCTGCCCAACCCCATCGCTTTGCAGGATGTGATTGACGATCGCGGCCAGCTGCTGGCACGGCGTCATCTGCAGGTGCGGCGCGTCATCGCGGCAGAACGCGCCTTCATGATGACCGCTCTCCTGAAAAGTGCCGTTTTGCACGGGACCGCGCGCGGGCTTGCTGCCAGGGGAATTCATTTTCCTGTGGCCGGCAAGACCGGCACCACCAACAATTCGCGCGACGCGTGGTTCGTGGGCTATACCCCGGATATCCTCATCCTGGTCTGGGTGGGGTATGACAGTGGCGCATCGATTCAGGCCTCTGGCGCCGAAGCGGCACTGCCGATCTGGGCCGACCTGATCCGGGCCATTCCCCACCAGATCAGCGGCAGTGATTTCAATGTGCCGCCAGGGGTGGCGGAACGCACGATCTGTACTAAAAGCGGCTTCCCCGCATTGGACGGTGATTGTGATGAAATCTTGCCAGAGTGGTTTCTGGCGGATAACATTCCGCGCAATTCCGTGCTTTTCCGGGACCCGGATTCCGCTTTCGAACAGTGGGTCAAGAAACTCAAGGAGGCTGTCGATGGGGAATGATTGGTGTCGCTACGGGGTGACCGTCGGTCTGCTGGTCGTATTGTCCTGCCGACCGACGATGGTGCCCCCGCCACCGCCGGTGGAACCATCACCACCAGCGGTGCCGGAAGCACCGCCCTCCCGGCCGGCACCGGAGAAGGTTCAGGAAGAACTGAAGCGAAGAGAACAGGTGGCCGCCGCCTTGACGGACAGAGGGAGAAGTCGCCTGGAAGCCGGCCAGCCGGATGCGGCCATACGCCTCTTTGAAAGAGCCTTGTCGCAATCGCCCCGCTTTGGCCCCGGCTATTATTACCTGGCGCAAGCCTGGTTGATGAAAAACAAGGCAAACCAGGCCCAGGCCTTCCACGACCAAGCGGTTTTGTACCTGCAGGATCAACCGGAATGGCGGCACCGCCTGGACAGGCAGCAGAAAGAAATCAAAGACAGGATCGCCGAATACGCCATCCCCTGACCCACTGGTTTCCCGCCGGCCACCCGCCTGTCAAGGAACCCTGAAATGGATCATCGAACCGACCAATGGTGTCAGGTGACATACCCCTGATCCGGAAGCCATCGTTTGATGCGGATATGGTTGGGAAAGGCGTGGGGTTTGTAGACCGATTTGCCCAGCAGCACCCTTAGACAATCCTGGATGCCTTCCGACATGGTGGGATGCGGATGAACCGATTTGAGGGCATCCCGGATTCCCCTGTCCTGATCCATCAGAAAAGCAATGGACATGATGGTGTTGGACGCCTGGGGGCCAGCGGCCCGCATGCCCAGGACCTTCAGTTCTTCGTCACTGACGATGATCTTGAGAAACCCCTGGGTGGCGCGCATGGCGATTGCCCGTGGCAGCAGCGCGTTGGCGTAATAGGCCACCCGGTAGGGGATTTTCTTTTGCTGGCAGGCTTTTTCATTCAGACCGACGGCGGCAACGGCCGGTTTGAAGAACATAACGGTGGACATATTGCGGTAATTGAGCGGCCAGCGATTGGTTTCATACATGTGTTTAACGGCGAAGCGGCCCTCCATTTCGGCCAGGTTGACCAGAGCCGGTCGGTGGGTGACGTCGCCGGCGGCATAAATATGATGCCGGACCTGGCAGTTATCCGTGGTTGCCAGATAGCCGTCGGGGGCAAGAAAAATGCCCGCGTTTTCCAGCCTGAGGCAGTCGAAATTGGCCTTGCGGCCAATGGAGATGAGCGCGGCATCGACCTCCAGAACCTCGGAATGGCCGTCGTCGTAGTCCAGAATGACCTGCAAGAAGTCATCATACTGACGGATATCTCTCAGGATGGCCGAATGCAGGATGCGCACCCCGTTGTTGGTGAGGTTGTTGCTGATAAAATCGCCGACGTCATCATCCTCATAGGGAATGATGCGCTCGGCATAATCCACCAGATAAACCTGGGTCTGGCCGAAATTGGAAAAAATCGTTGCGTATTCACAGCCGATGACGCCGGCGCCGACAATAACCAGTCGTTTGGGGAAGGCCTTCAGATTGAGGATGGTATCGGAATCGACAACACGCTCACCGTCGGTCACGATACCGGGAAACGCCCGTGGATGGGAACCTGTCGCGATGACAAAATAGTCGGCGTAAATTTCCTCTTGTGGTTTGTCCGGGTAGTCAATGGCGACCCTGTGATCGTCGATAAAGGACGCCCAGCCTTTTTTCAGGGTTATCGACCCCGGTCCTTTCCAGCGCTTGGGTGAGAACGTTTCGATCTGGGAAAGCATCTGATATTGCTTCTCCCGTACGGCCTGCAGAACCGAGTCCCGCATGGCCTGATAATCCACGTGCAGTCCGGTGGCGCGGTATCCCCGCAAGGTGTCCGAGGCGATGGCGAAATCTTTGGCCAGCTCCCACATGCATTTGGATGCCAGCGCCCCCCACATGACACCCGCGCCGCCGATCTCGCGCCCCTCGATAAGGCAGACGTGCTTGCCGAGATCGAGCGCCCGCATGGCGGCAGCAAAGCCACCGGGACCGCAACCGATGACGCACAGGTCAAATTGCAGATTTTCAATGTTTGCCATGGATTTGATCCTTTGGAAATATTCGGCTATACGCCAGAGACGTTAGAAGAAAAAGCGGCTACCGTCAACCGGTAGAATGCCGGTCTGCAATTTTTAAGGTTGTTCGGGGCGACCATGATGCCGTTGACGCGGCAACCAGCGGCAGGGATGCTCGCTTGGGGTCATCCCTGTGCGGCGCACCGGCCCGCGGGATCGATTGGTGTCGCTGGGGTCGAAGCGCTCCGGGCACCGCCGTACCGACATGGGGAAAAGAACAGGACGTCTATGATCCGCCGTTTGGTTGCCGTTGGCGCACCACCGTTCGTTTTGGTTTTGGGTACCATCCTGATGGTGCACTACCAGACGCTGCTTTTCGATGCCGTTTGGGGCGGGGATTTGCCCCCGGCCTGGCGCAAAGCTGTTTATTATTTACCCTTGATGCTGGCAGCTTTTGGCACGGTCGTGGGCCTGCGCATGCGAAGCTGCGGTATCCTGATTGCCGTAATGACGGCGGGGACCGTGGCCGTCGTGCTGAACCCGGGCGCCATTTCTCCGACAACCCTGGCCGCCCAGCGCCATTGGACATCCCAGGCGGTTCTTTTCCTGCTGCCGATAAATTATGCGCTGGGGCGCTGGTCCCTCCGACATTCCTGGTGGTCCCGGCGTGGCCTGTGGGCGCTGGCGATGGTCATGCTCTGGGGGGGCGGTCTCTATCTGGCGGGCGCTGGCGATCAGGGCACGGCCATGGCCAGGTTTCTGCGACCATTGATCGGGTCGCTGCCAACGGGCCGATTTCTGCTGGAGACATCATGGGGCCATTCGTTGCCATGTGCCGGTGTGGCATTGCTTTTGATGCTCCATGCCGTCCGAAACCATGACCCCGTCTCGGCCGGATTCGCAACCAGTTTGCTGCTGTTGATACCCGCGGCGACGGTCTCTCTGGATCCATTTTCCATATCCGTCGTCACCAGTGCCGCGATTCTGGCGACACTTGTTGGCATCCTGGAGTCCATGTTTGTCCTGGCCTACCGCGACGGCTTGACCGGCCTGTCCGGGCGGCGCGGTCTGGATGATCTGATGCCCCAACTGGGCGGCCGCTTTGCGATGGCCATGCTGGATGTGGACCATTTCAAACGATTCAATGACCGTTTCGGCCACCATACCGGCGATGATGTTCTGAAAATGATCGCGGCCCGCATGCGGCACATTCCGGGTGGGCGCCCGTTTCGGTATGGGGGGGAAGAGTTTGCGCTTGTATTCAGGGGGCGGCCGGCACGCACTGCGGTTCAGCGCATGGAACGCTTTCGCCAGGATCTGGCGAAAACCCCGTTCGTCATTCGGCGCCTCCCGCGTTCCCGTAAGAAAGCGCGCGGCCGCCGAACCACGCTATTGCGTCCCCGGCCGCAGGTGAAGATCACGGTGAGCATCGGCGTGGCCTTGTCAGGCAAGGGGTGTAAAAAGGCTTCCGCGGTATTGGCGGCCGCCGACAAGGCGCTATACCGCGCCAAAAGAGCCGGGCGCAATCGCGTGGTGGCCGGCAAATGATGCCGTCTGAATCGACTCTACGGTCCGTTACACCCGGAAATGACAGTTTGAACCATTTAGCCTATCCGAAAGGTAAATTGACATGATTCTAAGCTATCAGGGCAAAACACCCGCCATCGGCAACCGTGTTTTCGTGGCGCCCAACGCGGTGGTCATCGGCGATGTGACCATCGCCGATGGTGCCAGTATCTGGTATGGCGCGGTTATCCGGGGCGATTTGGCCCCGATTCGCGTCGGGCCTGATACGAATATCCAGGACAACTGCACCATTCATGTGGATGAGGGTCAAGCGGCTGTCATTGGGGAGGCCGTCGTGATCGGACACAATGCCGTCATCCATGGCTGCACCATCGACGACCATTGCTTGGTCGGTATCAATGCGGTCGTATTGAACGGTGCCCACATCCGCCATGGGTCCGTGGTCGCCGCCGGGGCAGTGGTGCTGGAAGACCAGGTCATAGGGCCGCTGGAGCTTGCGGCGGGTTTACCGGCCCGTATCCGCAAACAACTACCACCGTCCACGCCGGAGTCGATTCGTCACGATGCCGATATCTATCGCGATCTGGCCCGCCACCACGCTCAGAGGGAGCAATGAAAGACACCCTCCGGCGGCAAGGGCCGTTCCGGGGTCAAGCCAGCCACTCGCCTCGGTATTGCTGATGGCGTGTGAGGCGGTAATGCACAAAGGCGTTGAGGCAGATCATGGCCCTGTTGGCCGTAAGAAAGGCCGGTACACCCCCGGCATCCAGAACCTGGCCGAAGCGATTGTATACGGCCCCGGCCCCAAAGGCCACATTGACGGACACGACCGTGGGTTTTTTGAATTGGTGAACCAGCGCGACAATGCGGTTGGCCAGGTGGTCTTCCGTCCGCGCGATTTCGTCATCCGTGGTGTGCAGCAGGACACTGTGGGGTACAATGGAAACCAGCAGGGCATCCACCGCGTCGGACTGCAAGATCGTGCGGATGCAGTCGGCATACATGGCATCGTCGGCCATGGGGGTGAGGTCCAGCAACGGATCCACGTTGACATAGGATGGTAAGATGCGCGCCAGCGCAGCAGATGTGTCCGGATCGAATGTGGCGATTTGCAGCCGGTTTAGATTGTCGGCGGCATAGGTTTTCTCATAGCCGGCATTGGCGATCAGGGCCACACGGTTGCCCCGGACAGCGAAATCACGCAGCAAGGCGAATGTTTTGATGAAATCCCCATGGTCGATCATGGTTTCCGCGACGATCAGGCCCGCCTGCTTCATGGCCGCCTTGGCCACAGCATACTCGCCTGCAATACTGGCTGTATGGGATTCCGTGGCCTGCTTGCCGGCCTCGGTGCGACCGGCTTTATAAACGACGATAGGGGTTGTGCTCTGCTGGGCCGTGTCGAAAAATTTCCTTCCGCCGGCGGTTTTAAATCCTTCGATATAGCAGCCGATCACATCGACATCCGGATCCCGATCGAAATAGGCCACCAGGTCGGCGGGATCGATGTCCAGCTGGTTTCCGTAGCTGACGATTACTTTGGGAGAGATGGCGTTTCGCAGGTTGTATATTTCGGTGAGACCCAGAGCCCCGCTTTGGCTGAGGATCGCCACGTTGTTCTTTTTTCCCATTTCAATTCGGAATTTTTCTTCCGGGACGAAAAACGTATGAATACCGGCAGTTTCCTCGCTGCCGCTATGAATGATGCCAAGGCAGTTGGGCCCGAGCACGCGGATGCCGTGCTTTCGGGTGATATCGACAATCGCCTTTTCAAGCGTCTTGTCTTTGCGTATTTCGCTGAAACCACCGGGAATGAGGATGATGGCGCGCACACCTTTGCGGGCGCACGCTTCCACCACGGCAACGCTCTGGTCGGCCGGAACAGCAACCACGGCCAGGTCAACGCTATTCGGTATAGCGCCTACGGAGGCGTGCAGATCTTTGCTGTGATGATCCACCTCGATGGCCCCGCCTTTAATGCCAACGCCGAAAATATCACGCCGACCGAGACGCACGAGGTTCTGAAAGATGATGTTGCCCGGTTTGGTGTTGTCCGATCGGCTGACACCGACAACGGCAACACCCCGCGGCTCGAAAAAAGGGGTTAACTGGTCGAGGTGTTCCTCGGTCTTTTCGAGATGGACGTTGGCACGCTGATCAATCGTTGCAAAGCCGTCGAGGGCGATAAAACGTCCATGGGAATCGAAGACCATTGGATTGATCTCGAATTCTTTGAGCACATAGCGGGATTCCCGGGGGAAAAAATTGGAAAACCCGATGGCCAGACGGCTTAGCTGGACCCCGGCCTGAACGAGCTGGTCGATATGGTTGGCGCGTGCTTCTTTGAGATACTTTTTATGGATTTTGGTGGATTGCAGCAAGGCACGTGCCCAGGCCTCGTCAATCGGTGCGAGGATCAGATTGGGAGGAGAAAAATGTTCGGCAAAATGTTCGGCATCGGCGCCGCCCTTGCTGAACGAAATGACCGGTCCGAAAGCATCGCTCTCCCTGAACCCCAGCAGCACTTCGTTGCCGAGGTCCTTGGTGTAGGTGACGTGGTCGACCAGCAGGACCCCCTCCACTGGATGGCCTTTTGCGGTGACGTCGTTTATCAGGCCCTCGCAGCTGTACTTCAGAAAATCCAGATCCCGGTATACCCTCCGCACACCGTCAACAGCCGTTTTGTGGGCCACGTCCGGGGATACGATTTTGATGACCAGGTGTTCACTGGAAAAGAGGTTCAGGCACTGCGGTGTAATGTCAGATGCATCCTGGATGAAAAGAGCCGGCGGTGTTTTCAGGCCGAGAAGGCCCAGAATATGATAGACTTCATGCTCGAACAGAACCGGTCGCTGCGCGCCCCAGGCAGACGCCAGTATGCGGTCAATGGTTTCGGCGACGGATGCGGCCAACGTGTTCATAGCGGATAGACCTCCCGGTGATGCCAAGGTTGGAGGACCCCTGGCGCGATAGCAGTTGGCAAATGTTTGCCAAGAAAGCCAGGCTCAAACCGTCCCTTGCGCTCAGTACCCTTTTGCATATACTTAACAGGATTATGGTTCCATTCACAAGCGACGCACCCGCCCGCCGGATGAACGCATGGGGTAAGCGTGTTGGACACCGCAGGGGCGCTTGAGCCGATACAGGGGAACACATGATGGACATACTGGTGGTATGTACCGGTAACATATGTCGCAGTCCCATGGCCGAAGGGCTTCTTCGGCATATGCTGGCAGGCGAACGGTTGACGGATATTCAGGTCCGGTCGGCCGGGACCCATGGGTTGGATGGTGAACCCGCCGCGGCATTTGCCATCGAAGCGTCGGCTCAAATCGGTGTGGATATTGCCGACCACCGGGCCCGTTCCCTGGATCGCGAAATGGTTTCCGGAGCGGGCCTCATTCTGGTGATGGAACCGTTTCAGCAGGAAATCGTGGCCCGGGCACTGCCAGCGTCGAATCGTCATCAACTCAGGCTGCTGGCCGATTTCGAGACCCCCCGGCAATCGGATACCATCGATGACCCCTATCGCCAATCCCTGAAGGTATACCAGACCTGCCTGAAACGGATTTGGCGATGCCTGGAAGGGGTTGTTCTTGAACTGAAACAAAAAGACCATTAAATTCGGTCTTTTAAATGCCACGGGGATTGCCACAATGAAACTGTCGATTCGGTGGGTCCTCATACTGGGCAGCCTGGCAATGATCTGGGTTACCCAGGTGATCACGATTTCCACCAGTTATGTTTCCTCCCAGCGTGTTCTGCTGACGCACGCTCAGGATATCATGCGCAATATTGCCGACCTGGCCATGGAGCAGGCGGAAAATCATCTGATCCATGCTGAATCGGCGACCCACCTCACCAAGCGGCTGCTGACGTCGAATGTGGTCAGTCGTGCTCAGGATCGCATGACGGATCTCGAACGCTATTTTCATGGCCAGTTGGAGGTTTATCCCCAGTTTGCCGGAATCTATCTTGGCGAACCCAACGGTGACTTTTTTGACGTGCGGCGGGACGACACGCATGGCGAGGGCGGGACGCGTACCAAAGTCACGGTCCATACCGACGGTGGCAAAGAGACACGCTTCGTGTGGCGCGACAAGGCCAGTGATGTGGTTTACCGCCAAAACGTCTCCGATGATCCCTACGACCCCCGTAAGCGGCCCTGGTACATCAAGGCGATGGATGAAAAAGCGGTCGTCTGGACCGATCCCTACATTTTTTTTACCTCGCAGAAACCCGGCATTACCATCGCCGGTCCAACCTATACCACCAATGGCCGCCTGAAAGGCATTATTGGGGTCGATATTGAAATCGACGAACTTTCCATGTTCATCAGCAAGTTACGCATCGGCAAGAGCGGCCGGGCCTTTTTGCTCAACCGCAACGGGGATGTGGTCGCTTTCCCGGATTTGTCCAAGCTGCGCCACAAGGATTCCGTCGAGGGGCAGGTATACCGTCTGGCCAAAATAGACGAGCTGGATGATGTTCTCAGCCGCAAATCTTTTGGCGCCATGGGGCTGTCTTTCGATCAAGACGGCCGATTCCGTCTGGAAGCCCCCCGTTTTGGCAAATTCGAGCACGCCGGGCAGACCTATCACACCATGTTCAGCCCTTTTCCGGATCATCAGTGGCCCTGGGTGATCGGGGTTTACATTCCCGAGAACGATTATATCGGCGCTATCAAGGACAATCGTCGTGCGAATATTATCGTTACGCTGATTTGTTCGGTGGTGGCCACGATTTTCGGCCTCTGGCTGGCGGGCGGCATCATTCGTCCGGTGGCCGGAATGGCGGAGGAAGCCCGGGCCATCCGGGAGAAAGATTTCCAGCGCACCACACCGACCGATTCCATCTATGGTGAAATCCAGACAACCGCGGATGCTCTATCTGCTTTAAAAACGGCACTGGCCAAAAGCCGGGAGAAGTACCGCAGCATCTACGACAATATCCAGGATATCTACTACGAAAGCGATTTGGCCGGAACCATTCTGGAAATCAGCCCGTCGGTGGCCAAGCAAACCCACTATACGCGCGAAGAGCTTGTCGGCGAATCGGTCTATCGACTATACAGCGATCCTTCCGAGCGAGAGAAATTGCTGCAGATCTTTTTCGACCAGGGGCAGGTTTCCGATTACGAAGTGACCATCAGGGACAAGGATGACACGCTCTTGTATTGTTCCATCAATGCCCGCCTGTTGCGAAAAGAAGACGATACGCCCGACAGGATGGTGGGTTCGTTGAGAATCATTAACGATCGCAAACAGGCCGAACAGGAATTGGAAAGATACCGTCTTGAACTTGAAAACCTCGTGGACAATCGGACATCGGATCTGCAGGCGGCCAACCAGCAGCTGTTGAAGGAAATTGAGCAGCGCAATGCAACCGAAGAGGCGCTGCGCAAAAGTGAGGGGCGTTACCGCACGATCCTGGAAGATATCGAAGAGGGGTATTTTGAATGCGATCTGCAGGGGCGGCTGACGTTTTTCAATGACACCCTCTGCCGCATCATGGGGTTCAGCCGCGCCGAGCTATTGGGCATGGACGGGCGCCACTTTATGTCGGAAGCCTCGGCAAGGAAGATTACCGAGGAGTTTCGCACGATCACTTCCGAGGGCCGCATTCTCAAGGTAACCGCTTTGGAGGTTTTCCGTCGGGACAGGGCGCACCGGACCATGGAGATATCCGCTTCCTTGATCACGGATGGACAGGGCAATTCGATCGGCCATCGCGGTTTGGTGCGTGATGTCACCGAGCGGCTGCAGGCCGAGCGCGAGCGGCGGCGAATGGAATTGAAATTCCAGCAAGTACAGCGGCTGAAAGGGTTGGGAACGCTGGCGGGAGGCGTGGCCCACGATTTCAACAACCTGTTGATGGGTATTCAGGGCAATGTGTCGGTTCTGCTGTTGGATTGTTCCCCGGAAACGGAACTCTACGACAATCTCCAAAGTATCCAGCAGTGCGTGGAGAGCGGTGCCAAACTTACCCAGCAGTTGCTGGGGTTTGCCCGGGGCGGGAAATATGTGGTGGAACCGACGGACCTGAACAGTATCGTCCGATCGACCTCTCAGCTATTCGGGAGGACACGCAAGGAAATCGTCATTTTTGAGAATTTCGAGGACGACATCTGGGCGGTCAATGTCGATCAGAAACAGATCGAGCAAGTCCTCCTGAATATCTACATCAATGCCTGGCAGGCCATGCCGGAAGGTGGCGAACTCTATTTGCGGACGGAGAATACCGTTCTGGACGGTCACCGTGGCAAATTTTTTCATACCGTTCCGGGTAAGTACGTCAAAATTTCGATCAAGGATACCGGAAGGGGGATGGATGAGGCCACCATGCAGCGTATTTTCGAACCGTTTTTCACCACCAAGGAAATCGGCACGGGTACAGGGCTTGGCCTGGCATCGGCGTTTGGGATCGTCAAGAATCACAACGGCTACATCGATGTAAAAAGCCGGCCGGGCCAGGGGGCCATTTTTGCGATTTATCTTCCGGCCACTGATGCGGCGATCAAAGTCGTCGAGAAAAAAGTCGTCGAACTGGTGCCGGGCACCGAAACCATCCTGCTGGTGGACGATGAACGCGGTATACTGGATGCCTGCTCGGCCATGCTGAAAAGACTGGGGTATGATGTCATGATGGCCCTGGGTGGCAACGAGGCCGTCGCTGTGTACCGGAAACACTGGCATGCGATTGATCTGGTCATCCTCGACATTATCATGCCTGATTTAAGTGGCGGCGAGGTGTTTGACCGCCTGCTGGACATCAACCCGGAAGTGAAAGTGCTGTTGTCCAGTGGGTACAGTATCGAAGACCAGGCGGCGGATATCATTCGGCGCGGTTGTGACGGATTTATCCAAAAACCCTTCCAGATAGATCAACTGCATCGGAATATCCGCGAGATTTTAGGGGGATGAGGAAACCGACGAGGGAAGCGATGGCGCCCTGCGAAGATAAGGTGTTTCAGAAAAGAGAAAGGGGCGTCACAGCCGCCCCTTGAAATCGTTTGGTGGAGCTGAGGGGACTTGAACCCCTGGCCTCATGACTGCCAGTCATGCGCTCTCCCAGCTGAGCTACAGCCCCATTACAGTAAGCGCGGAAGCTAACAGACTCTTTGGTGGCTGTCAATATTTATTTTCGCAGCAATTCCACGCGCATTCAGTCTGTTGCCGCCGTAAGCGGCGGCACAGCCATCGCGCCTACGGCTAATCTATTGACAAAAGAAATGGCAAAACCTATTAAAAGCGTTTGTCATTTTGATAAGCTATATAAGTGAGCCGACACGGGCGTCTACGGAACTTTAGCGACACCAAAGTTCAGGCCTGTCCGTGACGGGCAGGACACAGCAAAGTATGGGGCGACGGGCCTCTCGTGGGAATCGGATTGCGGAGAAAGGATGGTTATGCTCACTCAGATGCGGGAAAATGTCGGCAGTTGGATCATCAAGTTGCTGCTCGGCGCGATTGTGGTTGTTTTTGTGTTGTGGGGGGTAGGGCCCGAACAGAAAAGATCCGACACCACCGTTGCCACCGTCAATGGTGAACCCATTGGGTATATGGAATTCAACCGAACCTACCAGAATCTGATGGATAACATTCGCCGCCAATTTGGTGGGAACGTGGATGAAGAGATGATCCAGGCCCTGAATTTGAAAGAGCAGGCTGTCAACCAGCTTGTGGATCGCCGCATCATGCGTTTCACGGCTGAGGAGATGGGGTTCAAGGTTACCGATGAAGAATTGGCCGCATCCATTCGAACGATTCCAGCTTTTCAAGCCAATGGGGGCTTCGATCCTCGCGCCTACCAGCAGGTCCTGAATCGCATCGGCCTGTCTCCTGAGGCTTTTGAAATGTCTCACCGGGAAGATTTGCTGATCCAGAAGGTCAGCGATTTTGTCACCCGTTCGGTCAATGTTTCCGACGAAGAAGTCAGGGCCTGGCATCAATGGCAAAATACGATGGTCGACATCGAATATGTTGTCATCGACCCGTCGCGTTTCAATACGATAACGGTGAACGAAGCAGATCTCCGGACTTTTTTTAAGGACAACGAGATCCGCTATCGCACCGCTCCCCGGGTCAAGGCGCGTTATGTGGTTTTCCGTCCTGCCGACTACAAAGCCCAGGTGCAGATCGAGGATGATGAAGTCAGGGCCTATTATGACGAAAACCCGGACGAATTCTTCTCACCCGAAACCGTTGAAGCCCGCCACATTCTTATTGAGGTGGACAAGGATGCCGACGAAGAGGTCGTTGAAGCCGCCCGTCGCAAAGCGCGCGCAGTTTACCAACGCCTGGTGAAGGGCGAGGATTTTGCCGAGCTGGCCAAGCAATTGTCCGAAGGGCCCTCAAAAGAACAAGGGGGCTACCTGGGCACTTTCGGCCGTGGTCGCATGGTCAAGCCTTTTGAAGACAAGGCGTTTGCCATGCAGGCCGGTGAAATCAGCGAGCCGGTGCGGACGGATTTCGGATGGCACATTATCAAAGTGGAAAAACGCAATGCCGCCGAGACCCTGACGCTGGAGGCGTCCCAGAACAAAATTCGCGGACAGCTGAGTGACCGCAAAGCGCGGTCACTGGCACTGGAAGAGGCGGAATCGGCCTATGACATGTCTTACGGCGGTGACGATCTCATCATGGCGGCGGAACGATTCGGTGTGGCCGTCCAAACGACCGAACCGATCGCCCGAAACGATGCGGTAGCGGGGGTGGCCAATGCCGGCAAGTTTCTGGAGACGGCTTTCAGCCTGGATGCCATGGCCGTTAGCGACGTACAGGATTTAGGTGATGGCTTTTATATCATTCAGACGATCGAGAAAATTCCTGCGCAAATCCCGCCCTTCGAAAACGTCGCGGCGGAGGTTGAGCAGGATCTGATTGCGGAGAGGCAGTGGGCCCAGGCCGAAACCGAGGCCGGGGCCATGATTCAAAACCTCAAGAGCGGCGCTGCCATGGCGGAGGTCGCCGCGCCCAAAGGCCTGACGCCCCAAACCTCCGGCTGGTTTAAAAGGGGCGATGCCATACCGGGTATCGGATTCAACCCGGACCTGGCTGCCGCGGCCTTCACGCTCTCCACGGACAGCCCCTTCCCGGACAAGGCGGTGCGCGGGGAAAAGGGCGTGGTCATATTCCGCTATGTTGACCGCCGCATACCGGAAATCCCTTCCGGTGACGCCGAACTGGATGACATTCGCAAACAGCTGCATCAACGCAAGCAGCAGGAAATTTACGGGAACTGGATGGCGGAAGCCCGCAGCCAATCTGACATTGAAATCAACCAGTCGCTACTGAAATAGAGGCCGTCTCAGATCTGCTTTTTGGCGCCAGTTTGTCGCTGCCAAGATAACGATTTTACCTCCTTACCGGAGAATCGCCCCATGGCCAAGAAAAAGAAGACCAAAGTCGACCTGAAAACGTTTACCGTTAAGAAATGCCCTTATTGCTACAGCCATCTTGCCGTCAATGTCGTCCGTTGCGACCGTTGCGGCAAACGGGTGGGACCGGTTGAATCGTCGGGGTGGGCGAAGAAGACCGTCGATTGGAAGGCCTATATCACGGCGGCGGTTGCGGCGGTTATTTTCATCGTGTATTTCTGGTGGGCGTTCATGCGTTAACCTGCCAACAGCACCCGGCCCGCATCGGCTTAGGGGCGCTATCGCACCGGGTGGCGGCCTTGCATGGGTGGCAGTGAAAAACCCTTTAGCGCGAGAGCATTGCTCGCATCATGTCCCCTGCATTTTCAGCATGATCGGCGATGGAGCCGATGATTTCGGCCAACCGAACCATGTGGTAGACGGTTACCGGGTCGATATCCATATTGAACATCCGCTGTTTGATTTCTGCTTCCGCTTTATCGGCCGCATGTTCCTGGGATCTTACCTTGCGGATGATCTCCTTCACGGCCACGCGTTGTTTTTCGGAATAGGAGGCAAAGTAGCGTTTGGCCCCTTCCACCATGCGGCTTAGTTCTTTCAAAGGATCGATCACGGCATCCACCAACAAAAACATGTCTTTGTGCAACTCTTCCGGAATGCCCGGCTCGGAGCGATACGAGATCCAGTTCAGGGCGTCTTTGACCGCATCGAGAACCTGGTCCTGCTCCCTTAGATAGCGAAACAGTTGAAATTTGCTGACCGGCATCAACGTGCCAACCGGCAGGTGTCCGCGAATGCGCCGTTTGATGCTGTCGGCCTGATTTTCGAGTTGGCTGACTTCCTTGCGAAGCTCTTCGAATTGCCGGCACCGATCAGAGATGTGGCACTCGATGGCTTGCTGAAAAGCCCAGGCACACTCTTTTACCTTCTCGGCATGCTCCAGAAGTCCCTCGAAAGGCGAGGTGATAAAAAAGGATAGAAAGGGAATACGCATGATCGTCTCCTTTATCCGTCACATGATGCGTTCTAAGAGTTTAAACACGGCCATGCTGGTCAGGGCAGCCGCCGGTACGGTCAACACCCAGTAAAGGGCGATTTTGAACATGATCCGGAAATTAACC
>Ga0180435_10001919_pt1 | contig 21352 bp, 20 predicted proteins | sample SS_ome_3_FD_132467 | JGI IMG/M metagenome (GOLD analysis project Ga0180435, IMG submission 132467) | Hypersaline lake sediment archaeal communities from the Salton Sea, California, USA - SS_3_S_1 metaG | ecosystem: Environmental > Aquatic > Non-marine Saline and Alkaline > Hypersaline >...
AGCCATCTGCCCCGCCTGTCGGCCCGCATCGGCTGCAGTGTACGCACCAATTCCGAAAGCCTGCTGGGCGTCACCGTACCGGACGGCAAAGCGGATTTCTCTCAGGGCGTGGCCATCGGCTCCATCCTGAACACCGATGAATCAGCCATATCGAACCGGTGCGCTACCCGGCAGGATCCAATTTCTGGCGCACCCAGATGATGCCCATGAGCGACGGCGGCCGGTTCGGGAAACGGATGCGGTGGATCGCCGGCCAGATCCTGGGCAATCCCTTGGGTTTCGCCCGTCTGCTCGCTGTCAGGGATTGGGCCAGCCAAACCCAGATCCTGCTCTTCATGCAGACCCTGAGCTCAACGCTGCAGTTGACCCGCGCACCCTGGGGCCTGCGCACTGTCATGGAGCAAGGCCCCGCCCCCAGCGCCTTCATCCCGGCCTCCCGACAGCTGGCGCACAGGTTCGTCGAAATCACGGGGGGCACCCCCACAGCCCTGGTTTCAGAGAGCGTGCTGGGCATCCCCACCACGGCGCATATCCTGGGCGGCTGTGTCATGGGCCGCAACAGATCGGAAGGTGTGATCGATATCCACAACCGAGTATTCGGTTACCGCCACATGTATGTGTGTGACGGCGCCATGATTTCCGCCAACCCCGGGGTCAATCCCTCCCTGACCATCACCGCCCTGGCGGAACGGGCCATGGCGGCGGTGCCGGAGAAAAGCCGGGCCAATGGTGATTTGTGATTGGTGATTTATCCCCACTGCAGTCCCGAGATGCGCTTGATGCGCCGGGCCAGGGCGGCGTCCAGCACGTCCCGGGGGCCGTATACCAGCACCTGCTGCCTGGCCCGGGTAATCCCGGTGTAGAGGATTTCCCGGGAGAGCAGGCGCTGGGCCGGGTCGTCCGGCAGCACCAACAGGACCCGGCCGTACTCGGAGCCCTGGCTCTTGTGCACCGTCATGGCAAAGGCCCCTTCAAAGGGCGGCAGCATGTCAGCGGGCCAGGCGGTAAAGTCCCTGCCCCTGCGAAAATAGACCTGGCGCAGTCCGTCGCGGTCTTCCAGGCACAGCCCCACATCCCCGTTGTAGAGCTGCCGGGAATGGTCATTGCGAGTAATCAGGACCGGAACTCCGGCGAATAATCCGGAAGAGCTGTCCGCGGGTGCGCGTTCCGTAATCCGGGCCAGGTGCCCCACCATATTGGCATTGATCTCTTCACAGCCATAGGGGCCTTTGCGCACCAGAGTCAGAATCCGCACACCTTCCAGGACGGCAAACAGCCGCTCCAGCAGCTCGATCCCCGGAGGCGTGTTCAGCAGGTCCGCGGAAGTGCATCCCCCGGCCCGGGCCAGCAGATCCCCATAGGCCGCTGATCCCGGAGCCCAATGTTCCTGGTACCACCGGCGGGTCCAGCGGGTCAGGCAGCGGCCCCAATGTTCCACGGAATCCGCCGGCACCCAGCTCCAGTCATCGTGTTGAACTGCCAAAGCCTCGTCAAAGGTTTGCGGCGGGTCGGCCGGCCAAGACCCGGCATTGACCTCCTGCGCCAGGCAAGCCAAACGCGTGCCGGAGCGGAACACCGTCTCCAGTGTGGCCAGGTGTGCCGCGAACACCCCCCCCTGCCCCCGGGCAGGCTTCATTTCCGTAAACACGGCCCCGGCTTCCACGGCCGGCAACTGATCTTTATCCCCCAGCATCACCAGGCGGGTCTCCTTAGGATCCAGGGCTTGCAGGAACTGGTCCATGAGCACCACATCCACCATGGAAGTTTCATCCAGAACCACCAGTTGGGCCGACAACGGTCGCCGGCGGTTGAAGTGAAATTCGTTGGTGCGGGGACGGTACCGCAAAATGGTGTGGAGGGTCTGGGCGGTAAGACCCTTAAGGGACCGGTCTTGGGGTGCGGGTTGGCGAATGGAATCCAGAAGAGTGCCCACAGCCTCGGTCATGCGCTGGGCAGCCCGGCCCGTGGGCGCGCCCAGGATAATGGACGCGGGCTGAACCCCCATGCGGGCCAGGGCGCGCAATAAATTCACCATGAGGGATGTTTTGCCGGTTCCCGGGCCTCCGGAAATCAAGGCAAGCTGTGAGCCAAGGGCAACTTCCAACGCCCGGATCTGGCCCGCATCCCGGGCAATGGGATGCAGGTCGGAACCCACCCGCAACACCTCTTCCGGCCGATAAAGGCTTGCCGGCAGATCATCCGGACTTCCGTCCTGGCCGGTAGGCGGAAGCGCAACCGCTAAATACTCCCTGAGCCGATGCTGCAGCCGGCGGGCATGGAAATGGTATTTATGAAAGTAAAGCAAAGGACCCTGGGGCCGCTGCACCCAGACCAGGGGGCGGTACAGGTTTGCATTGCTCCGCGCCACCAGTTCACCGTAGCGCTCCTGGTCCACGCCGGCCATGAACTGCTGTACCCAGGGACGCAAATCCGCGAACTCCCCCTGGCCTGCTCCCTGGGACAACACGGCCTTTGCGGCCAGGTCCAGGCAGAGATGCCCGTCACGGGTCGTTCGCAGCAAGGCCGCCAGAATCACGGCCAGGGCCCGGTCCCGGCTGTGGCCGGCATATTGCACGAGATCCCGGAGCAGCATCTGGTCCAGGAGGCTCAACTCAAAGGCTTCGGCCAGCCGGGTCCAGAGTTCGGGGTTCCCCAAAGGATCAGGCACTTCCGGATGCGGGCTTTCTGTTATCTCCTCGGCGCTCAGCATTTTTTTCCGGTACCCCCGGTTTCAATGGTTATACTTTTACCGGATACACCGCAAAAAATAACCCGGCAACTAGGTTCTATTACCCCTGAACTGCTTAACGCAATGGTTTTCAGCTATTGCCATCTTTGCTATACCGGCCTATTATTGCGCCAAACCTGAACCGCTTCACGAAAATAGCCCATGGTAACCACAAGTTCCGAAAAAAAACCGACCGCCCGAGTTGCCGAGCTTCAGTCCCAAGTACGCCGCCTGCAGCATGAAATCCGGGAATTGAAAGAGGTGCAACAGTTGGTCCCCCGGCTCATGTCGGCCACCTCCGAGGGCATTTTGATTGTGGATAACGCCCACCACATCCAGGAGACCAACCGAGCCGCCCGGCAGTTGCTCGGCTACAGTGCCGGTGAATTGCATGGTATCCCCGTGGATACCCTTTACGATCGCAAGAGCATCGCCTTTTACGGTGCGAGCAAGGACCATCTCAGCTTTGAGGCCCTGTTTCACACCAGGGGCGGGCAAACCATCCCCCTTTTGCACAACCGCAGTGCACTCCGTGACAACCAGGGCGCCATCACCGGTCATGTCATCTTTCTATCGGATCTGACCGAACTCAAACTGACCCAGGCGGAACTGCGCAAAGCCGAGCGCCGCTACCGGGATATGTACCGCAATGCCGTGCAGGGTATGTTCCAATCCACGGTGGACGGAGAACTGTTGGAGGCAAATCCCGCCTATGTGCAAATTTTAGGATATGATTCAGCGGATGAAATCCGTGCCCTGGAGAATATCGCCGACGCCATCTATCACCAGCCGGCCGACCGGAAGCAGATGATCGCCGACCTGAAGGAAACCGGCGTGCTGACCAATTACGAATCCCGGCTGAAACAGAAGGATGGTACCGCCATCTGGGTCCTGACCAATGTCCGGCTCATTGAAAACGGTGAAGGCCCCGGTATCCTCGAAGGCATCGTCATCGACAACACGGCCCGCAGGGAGGCCGAAAAAAAATTGCGGCGCAGTCGGGAGAAATTTCGGGAATTGTCCATTCGCGACAACCTTACCGGACTTTACAACACCCGCTATCTTTACCGCGCCCTGGACCGCCTCATCGCCCAAAGCAACGCCAGCAAGGCGCCCTTTTCCCTGGTGTTCCTGGATATCGACAACTTCAAAAAAATCGTGGACGGCTACGGCCATCTCAACGGCAGCCAGGCCCTCAAGGAAGTCGCTGATACCCTCAAGACGGCCCTGGCGGAACCATCTTTCGGCGTGGCCTACGGCGGCGATGAATTTGTGCTGGTACTTCCGGAACATGAAAAAACTCAGGCCCAGGCCAAGGTCGAGGAGATCCGCCGTAAAATGCGCCAGACAGCCTACCTGGCCAATCAAGGCCATCAGGTAAAACTGCGCGCCAGCTTCGGCCTGGCCACCTATCCGGACGATGCCGGCGACCGGACGGAACTCCTGGCCCTGGCCGATAAGGCCATGTTCCACATCAAAGCCACCGGCAAGGACGGCATCGGTATTACCCAGGGATGATAAAGCGGGGCTAAGGCTCCCCAAACCGGAAAAACGCAATGATGCCGGCCGGTCGGCAAGTAGGATTTTATATTCAAACCGGGAAAATCCAGCTCTGGTTTGGTACGGGGCTTTGGGATTATTGAAAAAGAATCAAACCCTGTGAGTTTCAGACTACGAAATGCACGAAAATAAACGAAAAGTTTTTTCGTGTATTTCGTAGCTCCATCAATAAACCGCGCTTTTGCGTGGATAGATCGTTTAGTGGGCCTAATGCACACCATCTGGGAGGGGTATGGACATCAGTGCGGTTTACGATGAATGGTCACCATCCTATGACCGGGACCCCAATAAAACGCGGGATCTTGATCAAATAGTGACCCGGCAGGAATTATCTGCCATCGATGGCATGACCATCCTCGAATTCGGTTGCGGTACTGGGAAGAACACCAGATTCCTGTCGCAGTACGCCGGACTGGTCCTGGCCCTGGACGCTTCCCCGGGCATGCTGACCTGCGCCCGCCGGCGTATTTCCGACTCCCAGGTCAGTTTCAGCCGGGCCGATATCACCCGGCCCTGGCCCTGCGCCCCGGCTTCCGTGGACCTGGTCACCTGCAACCTGATCCTGGAACACATAAAGGACCTTGATTTTGTTTTCAGGGAAGCCTCCCGGACGCTCCGCGCATCAGGAATCTTTTTTGTGTGTGAGCTGCACCCCTTCCGTCAGTACCGGGGTAGCCGGGCCAACTTTAGGCGCAGCCGCAGAAAAATTGAAATACCGGCCTACATCCATCACATCTCCGAATTTTTTTCCGCTGCCCGCGCCAGCAACCTGGTGCTGGACAATCTCAGGGAATGGTGGCATGCGGACGATCAGCATAAACCGCCCCGGCTAGTCTCCTTTAAGTTCACCAAAACCGGGAAGTGACGGATAGCGGGCGGCCGCAATGCCCACCCATTAAAAATAGGGATTGAAATATTTGGCGCCGATGATGTGGCCGGAGTTCTCTTCATCGGAAGCACGCTGACACCACATCACCTCCGCCAGGGTGATGGTCCGGAAGCCTTTCCAGGCATCGGGCTGCGGACTGGCGGAGGCGCTGCAGTCCAGTTTCACCAGAAGGGTCGTTCCCGGCCGTATGGCCGCAGCGCTTTTGAAGCGCAGACCTCCGGCCCCGTGTCCCAGCATCTCTCCCTGGTGCTGTTCCTTGGTTTCCGGGGAAGCAGTGTGGAAACGGCAATAGGTTAGGGGTGCCCAGTGGTCGTAACGCCGATATCGTCTTTTTTCCCTCTCGACGGACATGGCTCACCGCTTTGGTCGTATTAATCCATGCGCTGGCAGCCACAGGCAGGCTGCGGCTCTACTGGTAAAAACCGAACGGTCTCTACTCCAATATTTCCAACACCATGCGTTTTTTCTCTTTGGCTGAAACCGCATTCAAGATCGTCCGCATGGCGTGGGCCGTCTGGCCCTTTTTGCCGATAACCTGACCGATATCAGATTTTGCGGTGTGCAGTTCCAGGACAGTTGTGTGACGGCCGTTAATCTCATTCACCCGGACTTCTTCCGGGCTATCCACAAGATGCTGGGCGATAAAGTGAATCAAATCCTTCATAGCGCATTTCTCCTTCAGATGTTGATCGATTCGAACAAAACTCCAACTCTCACCAACAAACAGTCAGTACTTTTTCAGCGCCCCAATTTCTTTAAGGTCTGGCGGGACGTCAAGTTCGTTGCTATTGGGCGACACTCCCCGGGACCTGCCCGGACTTTTTCCGCTGGAATCTCCCGTGTCTGCCGATATGAGCGGCCAGTCAACCGGCAGGGTGCGATCGCCGTAGAAACCGCCGCCGGCAACTGTTTTCAGTGCACCCGGGGCCTGATCGGCGGCTGAGGTTTTCAGAAGATATCCATTGGCGCCGGCGCGGATGGCTTCACCGATGTAAGCCCACGATGAGTGGATGGTGATGACCAGTACGTGAACCTGCGGTGCCTTTTGCTTGATCTCACGCGTAAGGGCAATACCGTTTTGGTCCGGCAAAGAGATATCCACAGTAACCAGGTCAGGTTTCCGGAGCATCACCCGGTATAGTCCGGCAGCCATCTCACCGGACTCTCCGACAACTTCAAAGTTTTCCATGGAAGCAATCACACGCTTGAGATGATCCCTGAATATCTCGTAATCATCAATGATTATCACCCGTGTTTTTGCTGCCACAGTCATTATCTTCGCATCTAGGCTATCAGGAAATGATTCCGGCAGGCACACCGGAACATACATTTTCTGAGTAATCACAAGCCATGGCTACTAGGGGTATCTCGACGGCGGCCTTTGCCTGGAGTTCCTGGAGCATCGGACAGTTTTCAGCGCAGTATTCTTTGGGTTGATCGACATTAGGACAGGATTTACAGGGTGACGAGATCATGATCGGCCTTCCTTTCTCCCTTTTTGCGGAGACGTGCAATGCTGGGATTACGAAAAAAACGCCGGTGGGCATAGCGGCCAAAAACGTGTCGGCGCCAGGCTTGATACCGATTCCAGGCTAAGCGGTGTATTCCGCCTCCTTGCCGAACCCAGCTTTTCCCCCTAACGGAAACATCAGCAAAGCCCAATTTTACGTACTTTAAAATTTAACGAAACCAATTGACAGTTGCAATGGGGATCAAACCCTAATTAACCCTAGGGGATTTCCCCTATTTTTTACCTATAATACCCATATTTTACCCATAGGGTGTACATTTCATATCGACACCGGCTTACGTTGATTCAAGAAATTTGATCGGGTAGTCAGGGCACTTCCCACGGAAACCAGGCAGCCTGATACGATCTAAGGGCTCGCGCAAAAATAACTTCACACTGTAAGCAAACATGCATCCCGCTCAACGGCGTTGCGAAAACGCTGAATATGCTTGATATTTCTTAGTTTTCGCGCCTTGCTGAGCGGGCGCCTGAACTAAAGAAAATCCGCGAACTTATTTTTGCGCGAACCCTAAGCCGAATTGTAGGGCAATAAGGAAATACCGTCTCTGGACGGCGGCAGGAATCGAACCAAGACCCGCATCCATGAGATTGCCACCGGTATGGAGGGGGTGGAAATTCCCCCGGGTTCCGGAACCACGTTTTACACTGCCACCGGCAGCCAGGGGTCATCCACAGAAAGCAAACTATTAAATTTTACCTGCGATGGTAAACTGAAAATTACAATCCCGCAGTAAGTACAGCAAGGTTTTCTTATGTTTGTCAAGGTCTTAACATGTATCGATTTTTGACATTGGAAATTTCGGATTCAGAAACAACTTTGAACTCAAATTTCTACACATGTATACTCAAATCCAGTTTCCGCTCCTTGGCCATCTCCTCCAAATCCTTCCTAAGCGCCAACCAATAAGGGTGCTCTTTTGAGAATACGGCCGCCTCCACCTGATCCTTCAAATCCGGGAAATGCGTTTTTAAGATACGTTTGACATGCTGCCAGTTAACTTCGGTCGGATCTAAAATGCTAAGCCCATATATCCAAATTTTAGTTGTGTGCGGCGCCAACATATCGATGAGTCGCCGGACCTCTGTAACGTAGGGGATGACCGGGCAGAGCAAGGCGGCTGTGCGGATACCGGCAGCCTTAAACTTGCGCAAGGCGTCAATCCTGAGCTCGGTATCCATGGTATCTGCTTCAAACAACTGTCTAACCGCATTATCCTTGAAAGCCACTGAAACACTCACCGATGCCTGGTCCATTTTCTGCAGCAAATCCATGTCGCGCAGTATAAGGTCGGATTTTGTTAAAATGCCGGCTGAAAAGCCTTTCGCTTGCAACAATTCCAGCACCTGACGAGTTTGGCAGTATTCCTTCTCGCAAGGCTGATAGGGGTCTGTATGCCAGCCCATGTATATACTTTGGGGCTGTATACCGCTAATGGCCTCTTCCAATCGGCCGGCGAGGTTTTCATGATACCAAACTTCTTTGGTCCAGTCTGTTTCAGCCTGATTAAGCACATAGCAGTAATAGCAGTAATGTCCACATCCGATATACGGATCTACTTGGTAATTCCGACCTTCCAAGGTGCATGGATTCAATACAGGGAGATGAGCGTGCGGTTTGATTTCCATCGTTAGATTCCTTGCTAATCTATTTTCGTGGATACGTGATCTAAAGATGCGCTATACACTTTTATATTAAGCCGGTATGCGGCGCAGCCGCCTGCCGACTCAATGATTATGGTGGTGATGATGGTGCCCCTCGGCATGGTCATGATCGTCGGTGTGCACGTGCCAGTGGATGTGGCGGTAGATATGATCGGATATTTTTCCGCCTTTGAGGGTCAGCAGACGGTCAGTGGTGGCATCCACGAAGTCGGCTTCATGGGAGATGATGATATAGGAAAGATCCAGGCTGCCGAGTACGTCCTGCAGGATCTTTTTGGTGGCGTCATCCAGGCCGCTGGAGGGTTCGTCCAGGAGCAACACCTCCGGCTCCATAGCCAAAATCGTGGCCAGGGCCACCAGGCGTTTCTCCCCCCCGGAAAGTTTATAGGTGACCCGCTCCTCGTAGTCTTCAAGACCCAAAAAAGTGAGGGTTTGCCGGGCCCGGGCCACAGCCTGGTCCTTGCTCTGGCCCAGGTTGAGGGGACCGAAGGCCACATCCTCCAGTACGGTGGGGCTGAAGAGCTGATCGTCGGCATCCTGGAAAAGCAGTCCCACCCGCCGGCGGACTTCGACAAAATCCTGTTCCTCGCTCACCGGCTGCCCGAAAAATTCGATGGTTCCGGCCTTGGGTTTCAGCAGGCCAATCATCAGATGAAAGAGGGTGGTCTTGCCGCTGCCGTTGGGCGCCACCAAACCGATGCGGTCACCGCGCTGCAGGGTCAAGTCCAGGTTATTGAATATGGGGGGTTGTCCGTCATAGCCATAGCCAAGTCCGGAAACCCGGACAATCGGTTCAGGGGCGGTCATTGAAATTTCCTTTGTAAAATCAATAGCACTCTTTTTCTGTCCAAGGCCACCATGTCAGGCGGCACTGCCACCTACCCCACTAAACCCGGCCCCCACTGGGCCAGGGCCAGGCCCAAAACGAGCATCCCCATGCCGGCCGCAAAAATACGGTTGGCCGACCGGGCGGGATACTCGGCCAGGCTGTAAAAGCGGCCGCGGAATCCCCGGCAGCACATGGCCTGGTGTACCCGTTCGGCCCGGGCCGCGGCCCGCACCAGCAGCATGCCGATGAGGTAGGCGTAGGTCCGGTAGGTGTGCAGGTTGGTCCGGGGATTGAACCCGCGAATCCGGGCGGCCCGCCGCAGGCGCTGGTATTCCTGCTCCATGACAAAAAGATAGCGATAGGTGATGAGCAGCAGGTAGACCAGTTTGGCGGGAATTCCCAGCCGGTGCAGGGCGTGGCCCAGGGTGGCGATACTCATGGTAGCCAAAAGGGCGGTGAGGGCCGAAAGAATGGCCAGGGCTTTTGCCATCATGGACAAAGCCAGGAAAACGCCTTCCCGGCTGGCCGTCAGGGGTCCGATATGAAAAAGCGGCTCACCCGGCTGGGTAAAGGGCAGAATCAGGCCGATGAAAACCAGGAACATCCCGGCCAGCCCCAGGCGCCGCATCAGACGCCCCCCCGGCAGCCGGGCCAGGGCCACCAGGACCATGGCCGATATGAGGGCGACGGCGATCACCAGGGGCCGCTGGGCCAGGGCCACCACCACGGAAAAAAGGGTGGCGGACGCTACCCGCAGGCGCGGGTCCAATTGGTGAATCCAGGACTCGCCAACGGCAAAGGGTTCTTCAATCATGGTCGTTTCCGGCGGGTATCAACAACAGGATTCGTTGCCACAGCAGGCCGCCCCCTCACCTTTGATCCAGGAACTGATGATGTAGGCGGCGCACCCTACCCCGGGGGTCACGGAAATGGCTTCCTCGGGGCAATTGAGAGCACAGGCCCCGCACTCCATGCAGCCATCCCGGTCCTTCATGGTTACTTTTTTGTTGGTAAGGGCCAGGACACCGTGGGGGCAGACCTCAATGCAGCGGCCGCAGCCGCTGCAGCGCCCTTTGTTCACTTCAAGGGTTACGGTGTCGCGAATATAGCGTATCTCCTGCATGACAAAATCCTTGTTCTAGCTAAGAAACGGCGCCGCCACCCAGGCCAGGCCGGAAAGCACCACGCCTCCGATCTGGGCCGGAATGGCGATACGCATCTCCTTCTCCACGCCCGACGGGGAAGTAAACGGTGTGGTACCGGTATAATTCATGGTCAGATAGGAGCTGGCGGCCGTGGTGAAAAAGAGAATAGCCATTGTCTCCAGGCCTCCCAGGCGGTCGCGAAACAGGGCCGCACACCCCAGGGCGGCCACCAGACCGGTGAGGGCACCCTTGACGGCAAAGGCCCGGCCGGGCAGCCAGGGCAGCAGAAGTGGCCCCAGGACAGCCCCTCCCAGGACCGCCATGATAAAAGCGCCCGCCGCCGGCACCCCCCTGAACCAGGCGGCACCCAGGGAGAAAACGCCTGCACCGATGCCGGAAAGGATGAACAACAGCGGCAGCAGCCAGCGACAGATCACAGCCAAATGGGATAATTCCACGGGGATCAATACGGTCCGTTCCCAAAGGGTGAAGGTCACCCGGCGCATGGCCGGATCGACGCGCAAGCCTTGGTCCAGGCAGGCGGGAAGGTCTGCCGCGCGAATGGGTCCCCAGACCACACGAAACCCGCATCCCTGCTTTACGGCATGGGCCGCCACGCCCACGGCGCCCAACTGGGGGAGCACCAGTTTGCGGTGGTTGACGATCCGCTCCAATCCCGTGAACTGCACCCGGCGGATGAGTTCCTCCGTACCAAAGGTGCCCTTGCCGGCCGCGCACCACACATTGACGCCCCTGGTATCCAGGACCAGGATCCACAGATTGCGCCCGCCCAGTTCCCTGCGCAGGGCATCGAAGCTCAGTTTGTAATTGGCTGTGACCAGGACCGGATCGTCAGGGCCGGGCGCGCCCACGGCATAGAGCCCCGGTGTCACCCGGTATTGGCTGCGGCGGAGCCCCCAGCGCACACGGAACCCGCCGAGGTGATCTCCACGGGTCAAGCGAGTGGCAATGCGGGGCACGCTGCCCACCGGTGTTGCCACCACGCCTTCCACGTAAGCACAGATGTCATAGCCGGGCCGCTGCGGCAGAACGGGGGCGGATTCCTCTGCGCTGCAGCAGTCAGCGCCCTCTTGAGCGGGCCCAGTGCCGCTGCAGATGGTTTCCTTCCGGGGCTGGACCTCCCCGCAACAGTTGCCGGATAACGGGGACAAATCAACGCTCTGCCCAGTCTCCGGGCAGCAAGGCCCGGAGACTGAAGGGATTTTGGCCCTCATATCATCCCCACATTTTGGTCCAGTTTCTACTGACACGATCACTCCTGTTCCAAGGCGATCTACCTGGAAGCGCAAACCACCAAGTTTCACATGTCCCTGGCCCCCAACTCTTCCAATAGCATGACATAGGCCCGCTGCCCGCGCACAAAGCTGTCCAGGCGGAAAAACTCATTGGGCGAATGCACGTTCTCATCGTCCAGGGCGAACCCGAAATTGATGGTATAAGCCCCCAGGGCGGTCTTGAGGATTCCGCAAACCGGGATGGTACCGCCCATGTAGGTCGGCAGGGGATCGCGGTCGTAAATCCGTCTGAAGACCCGGGCAGCGGCCCGGTTGCCGTAATGCTCCGCAGGCACCAGGTAGGGATCGGCCCCGGAAGGCACTATTCTCACATCCGTGGCTAAACCGGGCAGCTCATAATCCAGAAGGTGGCGCCGAACCTTTTCCCGAATCTCCTGCGGGGTCTGGTCAGGCACCAGGCGGCAGGATATTTTTGCATGGGCCGTACTGGGAATCACGGTTTTGATACCCTCGCCCTGGAAACCGCCCCAAATACCGTTAATCTCCAGCGTGGGCCGGATCCACACCCTTTCGTGGGTGGTAAAGCCGCTCTCCCCGTAGAGGGCGTCCACCCCCAGCTTGACCTGGTAGGCGCCGGACTCAAAGGGCACCCGGGCGATCTCCTCCCGTTCGGCCGCGCTTCTTTCCTGCACCTGGTCGTAAAATCCCGCGACCCGTACCCGGCCGTCCGGTCCGTGAAGGGATTCCAGCAACCGCACCAACCCCTGGATGGGGTTGAGAAACGATCCTCCGTAAGTTCCGGAATGCAGATCCACGGAAGGGCCCCTGACATCCACCTGCAGGGCGCAAAGCCCCCTTAACCCCATGATCAGGGTCGGCTGCTCTTCGGTCCACTGGCTGCCATCGGCACTCAACACCAAGTCGCAGGCCAACAGTTTTTTATTGTTCTTAACAAAATCGGGGAGCTGCGGACTGCCGATCTCTTCCTGGCCTTCCAGCAGAAACTTGACGTTGACCGGAAGGGTTCCGCTGGTTTTCAGTAAAGCCTCCACCGCCAGTATGGGCACCAACAGGTTGCCTTTATCGTCGGAAGCCCCCCGGGCATAAAGACGATTATCGCGCACCGCCGGTTCAAAGGGGGGATCGGTCCACAGATCCAGAGGGTCCACGGGCTGCACATCGAAATGGCCGTAAATCAGCACGGTAGGCTTTCCCGGTGCGTGGAGCCAATGGCCGTAGACCACGGGATGGCCCCCGGTGGGCAGAACCTGCACATCCTTAAGGCCGGCCGCGGTCAGGCGCTGGGCACTCCAGCGGGCGGCTTCGTCTACATCCCCGCTATGTTCGGATAGGCTGGAAATACTTGGAATACGCAAAAAATCAATGAGTTCATCTAAAAACCGGCTCTGGTTCTGGTCGAGGTAGGCTTCCCAGTCGGCCATTAAAATTCTCCTTATCTTTTAATCGGCAATCCTTGGATTAATGGTTATTTGCCGGCGCAGCGACTAGTGTCGTGCCACGCGTCAAATGACGTTGAATTGCGCCGGATTTTTTTCTTTCCGCAAGGCACGTCCGAAGGCGTATAGTGAACTATATAACTGAGGACGTATCGCCGCGGAAAGGGAAAAAGACAAGCAAGATACGTCAGTTGATGGGTGACACGATACTATAGGCCGCGGCCGACCTCCTCCGCCTCGCTCACGGCGAACTGGATGGTGCGGGGGGACTTGGCGTCGCCCACGGTATATACCTCCAGGGACTTATCCTTCAGTAATCCCAGGGCTTCACGCAGGGCGGTACGCATATCGGCAATCACCAGGCTATCACAATCAAAGCTCCGGGCCTGGCCGCCGACCCGGCATCCGACACCCCGCTCGGTGACTTCCCGGATCGTCACTTTTTTATGAAGGCTCACCCCGTGCTTCTTAAGGCTTTCCCTCAGGTAGTAGCGATCATTGCCGGACATCTCTTCGGCAAAATGCCTGCCCCGGTGTAAAACCGCGACCCGGCGCCCCTTGGCTGCCAGGTAGTCCGCCGCCAGCAACCCGATCTGGTTGCCCCCTGCCACGACCACCCGCTCACCCGCCACCTCCCTTGCGGCCATGATATCTTCCACGATATGCACCGCCAGGGAAGTCGTCAACAAACCCTTGATCAGGGGCACCTCGCTGAGCCCCCCGCTGGCCAGGATAACCACTTCAGGCTCGATCCCGGCCAGCAGATCGGCGGAAAGGGGCGTGTTGAGCCGTACTTCCACTTTGAGGCGACCCAACTCGCACTGTTGAAACCGGAGAAAATCATCGATATCAGCTCTCCCCGGCGGCCGGCATGCCAAGCGCGCCGCGCCGCCCAGGAAGGCCTGCTGTTCGCAGAGCACCACCTGATGGCCCCGGCGAGCCGCCATGCGCGCCGCAGCCATTCCGCCGGGACCGCCGCCCACCACCAAAACCCGTTTGGCCCTTTTGTCCGGCGGGAACTCCTCCCGCAACAGGTATTCCCGTCCCACATCAGGGTTGGCCACACAGGAGGCGGGTTCCAGATTGAAAACGGCGTGGATGCAGGCCACACAACAACCCATACAGGGTCGAATTTCGTTGAGCCGCCCCTGGCGGACCTTGTCCGGCAGATCGGGATCCGCCAGCAGGGAGCGCCCCATGGCCACCATATCGGCCTGGCCCCGGGCCAGGATTCCCTCGGCCAGGTGAGGATCCTTGATGCGGCCGGTGGCGATCACCGGGACATTGACCAGGGGCATGATGGCCTCCGCCAGGTGGACAAAACAGCCCTGCTCCACGTACATGGAGGGAATGGTCAGCTGGGTGGAGCCGTATACCCCTGCGGAAACATGAATATAAGCCGCTCCGGCCTCTTCCAGCAGGGGCGCCAGCCGCCGGGCTTCGGCCAGGGTCCAGCCGTTTTCGATATAATCCTCCCCATTGATGCGCACCCCCACCGGAAAATCCTCCCCGGCCCGCGCCCTGACCGCGGCCATGACCTCCAGCAGAAAGCGGATGCGGTTTTCAAAGGAACCGCCGTAGTCATCGGTGCGGCGGTTGGCATTGGGCGCCAAAAACTGGTTGAACAGATACCCGTGGGCCCCGTGGAGTTCAATGAAACTAAAGCCCCCTTCCCGGCAGCGCCGGGCCGCTTCACCAAAGTCCGCCGCTATTTCGCCGATCTCATCCACAGCCAATGCGCGGGGCATGCTTTTCACCAGGGCCGGCGCGGGAATGGCCGAGGGCGCCACGGTATGGTCATGGTAGGACTGCCGTCCGCCATGCATGAGCTGCATGCCAAAGACGACATCATGAGCGGTCATCGCGGCCGTCATTTTCTTCAGGGCCGGAAGGCACCCATCCTCCCACAGAACCGGCAGATGGGGAAGTTCCACGCCGTCGGGATGGATGCCGCCGCCGCCCACCAGCATCATGCCCACGCCGCCCCTGGCCCGGGCTAGAAAGTACTCGGTGAGTTGATCGGTGACATAGCCCCGCTCATCCACACCGAAGTTGATGCTCATGGCCGACATCAACAGGCGGTTTTTGACCCTCAGAGATCCGATATCAATGGGCTGAAACAGGTGTTTGAAAGCAGTCATGGTATCCATCCCGGCCTGAAGTCTAGACCAGAGTTGCCGGCTAAAACGTATTTTGCTGCGATTCAATACCGACTTTCGCGGCAGTGTTCCCTGTGCCCCGGCTTGGGCCAGAAACACAAACCCTTGCAGCACAGGAAATTGCCGGCAACCGCTATAGACGATATGGAACGGCTGAAACTATCAGAGCCGCCAGAAAATGTAAAATAACCTCCGGGATGATCCCCCGGAAACAGAATTGGATTGAGATATCCGGAGCTGTGGCACCAAGTGATGGACCGGCTATCAATTCAGGTCCCCGATAAGGTGGAGTTATTTTTGCGCGAGCCCTTAGAGCGGACTGCCGTTGATCACGATATCCAGCGGGCGGACTTTGAGGATATCGGGCCGGTCCTCGGGAAATTCAAACACGAACTCATCGAAAATCCCCCCCAGGTAGAGGTCCACCCGCCGGGTGCGGCGGATGAGCAGCCCCTGGCGATCGACGATGAATTCACCCCGGGGATCCCTGGTCAGGGTCAGGGTGAAGAATTCCTGGCGGCCGGGCCGCACGCTGTAGCGGTCGCCCACGGCCACCCGTTGGGCGGGAAGCTGTTCCCGGGGGATAAATATGCCCTTGCGGTCCGGGTCATACAGGGCCATGGATGCGGTGGGGATGTTCTGGGGCAGGGTCATGACGGCCTTTGACATTGGTGAATGGTGAATGGTGAATGGTGAATGAGCCTGACAAATAAACATGCTTTGATTCACCAATGGCAAATGATAAATTCTCCCTATTCATCAACCAGGGGCAGAAAATCCGCCAGGGCGTCGGCACCCATTATCTTGAGCCGCTTGGCGGTGGCGGGCTTGATGAGGGCGAAGGTACCGGTGGCCTTTGCACGCAGGGCGCCCTTGGCATCGTACAGCGCGCCCTGCATGATCACTTCCTTGTGCGATGGCTGTTCCTTTATTTCTCCGGTTACCCGGATGGGCCGGCCCACATAGACCGGTTTGACATACTCGACGGTCATGGTTTTGGTCAGCACGAGGCGGCGCAGCAGATGGATGGCGGCCCAGCCCATGATTTCATCCAGCAGGGTGGAGGTGATGCCGCCGTGGGCCACATTCTCCCAGCTGCAGTGGTGCTCGGGCAGGGTCAAGCGGGATTCCAGCATTTCGCCATTGGAGGCAAAGCGCATTTTAAGGCCGTGGTCGTTGCGGATCCCGCAGCCAAAGCAGTTGTGATCCTGGCGGCTGGGAATGGGTTCAAACGGTTTTTCCTCTTTTGGATCCATGTGGGGTTACGCTCTTTAGTTTACGTGTCTGCCCAGAAAAGGATGCACTTTTTGTCAGACTCGATTTATTTCAGCCATTCGCCGTAATTGCCCGTTTCCTTGGTCAGCCTGTAGCGGATAAAGGCTCCCAGGCAATGCATGGCCTGTTTGGCGTTGAGAAAAGTGGGCACGCCGCCGGCATCCAGCACCTGCCCCAGTTTATTGTAGACCGCGTCGGCCCCGGAAGCGACATTAATGGAAACCACCACCGGTTTGCGGTGTTTGTGGACCAGGCGCACAATGCGGGCGGCGATATTGTCCTCGTTGCGGGCAATCTCCTTGTCGGTGGTGTGAATCAAGGTGCTGTGGGGCACAATGGAAACCAGCAGGGCATCCACCGCAGGGGAAGCCAGGATCAGATCGATGCTGGTCTCGAATACGGCGTCCCCGGCCATGGGCGTCAAATCCAGCAGGGGATCCACGGTTACATATTCGGGAAGAATGGCGGACAATTTACCCCTGGTCGTATCGTCAAACACGGCGATTTCCAGATTCCCCAAATTATCCGCGGCATAGGTTTTCTCATAGCCGGCATTGGCCACAATGGCTATCTGCCGTCCGCCGGCATTAAACCGTGCCAAAAGGGCAAAGGTCTTGATCAGGTCGCCGTGCTCCAGCATGGTGTCGGCCACGATGAGGCCGGCCTGTTTCATGCCCGCCTTGGCTACCTCGTATTCACCGGCGATACTGGCGGTGTGGCTTTCGGTGGCCTTGCGCCCGGCCGCGGTGCGGCCGGCCTTGTATACCACGATGGGCTTGCTGCAGCGGCTGGCTGCATCGAAGAACTTCCGGCCGCCGCCCGGTGAAAACCCTTCTATGTAGCACCCCATGACATCCACCGAAGAATCGGCGTCGAAATAGTGGATCAAATCGGCGGGGTCCACATCCATCTGGTTGCCGTAACTGACTATCACCCGGGGGGCAATGGCGTGGCGCAGGTTGTCGATCTCCGTGAGTCCCAGGGCGCCGCTCTGGCTCAGCAGGGCCACGTTGCGCGTGGATGCTTCGGGCAGGCGGAACTTATCCTGGGTTACAAAAAAGGTGTTGACCCCCGGACCCTCGCCATCACCGGCATAGACCACGCCCAAACAATTGGGACCGATAATGGCGATCCCCGTCTTTTGGCCCAGTTCACGGATCCGCGCTTCAATGGCCATGTTCTGCCGTGACTCGCTGTAGCCGCCGGGAATGAGGATCACCGCCTTTACCCCCTTTTGCGCGCACGCCTCCATAACCGGCAGGGTCTGCCCGGCGGGTACCGCCACCACAACCAGCTGAACCTCTCCGGGAACCTCCTCAAGGGAGCTGAAAAGCGGCAGGTCCCGGCCATCTAAGGATATCCGTCCGCCCTTGGGGTTGACGCAATAAAGATCGGTACGGCCCATGCGCTGCAGGTTGGCGGCAATGATATTCCCGGTTTTGCCTGGCTGGCTGGTGCTGACTCCCACCACGGTGATCCCCCGGGGTTCGAAGAACGGGGCCAGCTCCGTGCGCGCCTTGACCTTGCCGACGGTCAAGGCGGAGTTGCGTTGCTCAAAGAGCGCCAATCCGTCCAACGCCAGGAAGCGTCCCTGATCGTCAAATACAAAGGGATTGATTTCAAATTCGGTAAATACGTAGCGAGACTTTCCAGGATAAAAATTGGAAAAGGCCAGGGCCAATGTGCTTAGCTTGAGGCCGGCGTCCACAATTTTGGCGATATAGTCGCCGTGCCCTTCGGCCAGGTACTTTTTATGAATGTGGGTGGCGTTGAGCAGGGCCTCGGCCCAGGGGCGGTCGATGGGCGCCAGGATCAGGTTGGGAGACGAAAAGTGGCGGGCGAAATGTTCGGCATCGCTGCCCCCCTTGCTGAAGGAGATGACCGGCCCGAAGGCGGCGCTTTCCCGGAAGCCCAACAGGATCTCATTACCCAGGTCCTTGGTGTAAGGCACATATTCCGCCATCAGGACCCCTTCCGGGGCATAACCCTGTTTGCGCAGGTTGCGGGTCATGCGATCCAGGGAGTAACGCACGAAATCAAGATCTTTGTGCACCACCTGAACCCCGCCGGCCTTCTGCTTGTGGAGCAACTGCCCGCAGGAGGCCTTGAGAACGATTTTATCCGTGCTGAACAGGTTCAGGCTACCCGCGGTTACATCAGCGGCCCTGCGCACCCAGAGGTGTACCGGGGTGGCAATCCCCAGGCGGGCCAGAATCTCATACACCTCATGCTCCAGCAGCACGCTGCGCCGCCGGCGGCGGGCTCGGCCCATTAGCTGATGGATCAAATCATGCAGGGCCGGATCCAGGCTTGCCGTAGGGCTCATGGTGACTCCTTCGTAAGGAGGAATGGGTTAAGAAATGAAAACAATGATGATTGAGAACAATGGTGATTGGTGATTGAACTCTCAATGAGCAATCATCTTTAATTCATCAATCACAAATCATCAATCACAAATGTTCCTGGCGCACACCGAAGTAATACTCCCCGCCGGCTGTGAGCTGCAGCCAGCGATTCTGCCAGCGCCGTTCCCAAAAGCCCATGGCCGTCAGTTCATCAGCCCGGGGCGCCAGGCGATCCTGCCAGGCTTTAACCGCCGCGCCGTCCCTGCCCCGGGTGTCCAGCAGCACACCGTCCCAAACACTTTCAGGATCGAGGTTCTCTTCCGGGGGCCACGCGGGAGCCTGCCACCAGCGGATGTGCCGTTCCATGGGTCCCTGAAAGGTAAACCTGCGCTCAGGGGCCACGACGGTAAACAGCACCGTGCGGTTGCCCGGGCGGGGGAAGAGATAGCGCTGTTCCAGATCGAGAAACTGGGGACGGGGCATGTTCAGGGCGGACAGGAGTTTGGCGGTATCCGGTGCCACGGGCGGGTCGAACCAAACCACCTCAAAGGGAGTGTAGGGATTGATCCGGGTAATTTCCGCCAGGGCCTGGGAAAGATAGTCCCCCCGGCCGGTTTGCGGACCGGCCAGCACCTGGTAGGGATGGGTCAGGCGTCGGGCCAGGCTGCGGAGTTCTGCCATGTTCAGCAGCGCAAACAACTTAAGGGCGGTAATGTAGGGCTCCCCCTCAACTGTCACCCAGGCATGGGCCTGGTCCTCCCCCGGCATGCGGATATCCAGCTGGGGCATGACATACAGGGCCGTATCCAGGCGGCTCTCGGCGTAATCCATGGCCAGCAGCAAATCATTGCCGGTAAAAGCGGCGGAACCGGTGACCGGATAGGGCGGCTGGGCTGCGAACTCCAGGCCCAGCTCGGCCCGGCGGTTCCGGAACTCGGTGCCCGGCAAAAGCGCCAGGGGGAAAACCTGGACATCCATAGCCAGATCATGGCCGGCCACAAAATCCACCGAGGCCTGAAACCCCTGGGGATCGTCCCCGGGCAGGCCCAGGATCAGATCGACGCGCGGTTGGATCCCCACGTGCCGCATATGCGCCACGCCTTTGAGCCAGCGATCCAGGTTACAGGCGCGGCCCATCTGCTCCCAGGTTTGGGGATTGGTGCTTTGCAGGCCGACCTCCAGCATGGTGAAACCGGCGGCGGCCAGATTCCGGGCCAGGGGGCCATCCACGGCTTCTGCCCGGATTTCACTGATCAGGCCCAGGCGGCGGTCGGGATTCAGACCGGCGATTTGCGTAAGGAAATTTCCCAGATCGGGCCGGGCGTTGAGCGAGGGATCCAACAGGTACAATTCGGATACATCAGCGGCCACGGCCCACTTAAGGGCTCCATCCAGCAGGGCGGATGCCAGACGCGCCGGGGTTTGGCGGGCCTTGCCGTAATAGCAGAAGGCGCAACCGTAGGGGCAGCCCCTTTGGGATTCCAGGAGCATGCAGTCTTCAATGGACGTATCCAGCAGGCCCGCTAGATAGGGACTGGCGGTCCGGGAAAAATCCGCCATGGTGGGAGCACTGATGCATGGGCCGGCTCCGGGCCAGGCGCCGTCCAGCAGTTTCCGGAATACGGTCTCGCCCTCGCCGCAGACGGCCAGATCCACCTCGGGCACCCGGATCCGCGGATTGTCGGCGGTCACCTCCGGCCCTCCCACCAGGATGCGCACATTCCCGCCCGATTTGAGCTGGCGGGCCAGATACAGGGTGCGGTCCACATTCCAGCAATAAACTGTAAATCCGACCAGGTCCGCTGCAGCGGCTGTCAAGTGGTCCAAAAGCGCCCCATCCCCCAGGTAGGATGCCTGGCTCTGGGAGCATACCCCCACCCGCCGGGCCTGCCGGGGGTGCACGGACTGCTTGAGGCAGGCCGCGGCCAGGGGAATGTTCCCGGTGCGCCGGCCGAAATCCAGCTGGGGCACCGGAAGCTGGCTCAATATGGCGGAATTAAATGAAACCATGGATAATTTACGATAATCTCCTTGACCCGGCGGATAACCCGTCTAATTTTTAGGTCCAAACGAGAAAATCGGCAACCCTCAAATGAGCAGGCGGCAGATAGGTCAGCGAGCCCTGTCCGCCCTTAACAAAACTTAAGACAGGAGTTTTTTCATGCGAAGTTCCCTTGTATTGCATAGCGTGCTTTTGGCGATGGTGATTATTGGCGTCGGCTGTACCCAGGAAACCCAGAATAAACTGGGCCGCTCCATCCAGAACTGGACCGGGACCAATGGGGTGCTGGAGATATACGCGGGTGAAAAGCTGGCCAAGCGCTTCATCAGAGTCGACAAGCTTTCCACGGCCTATGGCACATCAGACAACAATCCCCGGCCCTACCGCTACGGTTACGGCTATGCCGACCTCAACTTCAACATGAAAAAAGATCCGTCCGAAAAAAAAGTTTATTTTGAATTCAGCGACTATGCCACCAACTATATATTCTTTGAAGACCCCCAATCGTAAAAAA
>Ga0180435_10001921_pt1 | contig 21346 bp, 17 predicted proteins | sample SS_ome_3_FD_132467 | JGI IMG/M metagenome (GOLD analysis project Ga0180435, IMG submission 132467) | Hypersaline lake sediment archaeal communities from the Salton Sea, California, USA - SS_3_S_1 metaG | ecosystem: Environmental > Aquatic > Non-marine Saline and Alkaline > Hypersaline >...
ATCTGGATGACATCTTCGTGGGTGACCCCCGTTGAAACCAATAGTCTGGCTACCAGCTCGGTCCAGTGTTTAAGGTCATTGGCCGTATATCCCACAATGCTCGGGTTCTCCGTGGTTCCCGAAGAGGAGTGGATTCTGACCACCTCTCTCAGGGGAACGGCAAACATTTCGTAGGGGTAGGCGTTGCTTAGGTCCTCCCGGGACGTAAAGGGCAATTTGGAAAGCATTTCCAAATCTGCGAAGTCGTCAGGGTTGAAGCCGATTGCATCGAAGGCCTTTTTGTAAAATCGTACATTTCGATAGACCCGATTTAGGGTGGCCTGAAGCCGTTCCAGTTGTAATTGCCGCAACTCGTCGCGGGACATGCACTCGCGGGACTTATCGTGGATTGCCATTATTCCCAAACCTCCTTATACGCTTTTCCCAGGTAGGCCCGTCTGATTTGGTTGTGGTTGAGAAGTTCTCTAGAAGCCCCTTCCATGATAATCTTACCCGTCTCAATAACATAGGCACGATCAGAGATGTTGAGTGCCGCCCTGGCGTTTTGTTCCACCAAAAAGATGGTCATGCCCTCATCCCTCAGCTTAGCGATCGATTTAAAGACCGTGTGGGCGACTATAGGCGCCAAGCCGAGGGAAGGCTCGTCCAAAAGGAGGAGTTTCGGGTGTCCCATGAGTGCCCTGCCCATGGCCAGCATCTGTTGTTCTCCCCCGGAGAGGGTTCCCGCCAATTGATCACTTCGTTGCCCCAGTACAGGGAACAGGCTTTCTACTTCCGCCATTCGTTGGCACACCAATTCCCGGTTCTTTACCAGATACCCCCCCAGTTCAAGGTTTGCCGATACGTCCATCTTCCCAAAGACTTGCCTGCCTTCCGGTACATGAGATATCCCTTTTCGAACCACCTTGTTTGGGGTCAGGCGGCTGATGTCTTCTTCCAAAAAATCGATGGTTCCCCTAGTCGGCCTGAGGAGACCGGAAATCGTCTTTAAGGTAGTGGTCTTGCCGGCGCCGTTCGCGCCGATCAAAGCCACAAGTTCACCCTGCCGAATATGCAAAGAAATGCCTTTCAGCGCGTGGACATTCCCGTAATATGTGTGAACACTCTTGAGGCGTAACAAGGGCTTTATGCCTTACCTTTCATCGATTACCCGGCTTGCCGGCAGATGATCGGCATCCAGGGTGGCACTTTCCATTAATTTGATGGATACCTCCAGACCCAGCATTTGAAAGACCCGGCGGCGAAGCTCTTTCAAATGGTCTTCCACCCGTTTGACTTCATCGGAAAAAAGCCCTTCCGTCATTTCAAGCCATATCTCCACGCGGTCGAGGTAGTCCTCTCTATACAGACGGACCACAAAACGGGGAGGTATCGGACCCGGAAGGGCTTGCAATACCTGCTCAATTTGTGCCGGGTGCATCTTGATTCCCGAAACCGTTAGTACCTGTCCCGTAGCACCTGTAATCTCCGAGATGCGGGAAAACGTCGTGCCGCAAGGACAGGGCCCCGTTTTGACGGACGCCAGGTCTCCCGTCCGGAAGCGCACCAGGGGAAAAGCCCTGCCGGTAAGTGTGGTGAGTACGATTTCGCCTTCCTGTCCGGGAGAACAGGGTTGACCACTTTCCGGATTGACGATTTCAAGTATGAAGTGATCTTCACTGATGTGAAATCCGCTCTTGTCACTACACTCGAATCCAATGGCCGGGGCCGTAATATCGCTGAGACCGTAACCGGCGGTCAAGGTGACGCCCAGATCCTTCTCCAGATGCCGTCGCCAATCCGTGGGAATGGTTCCGCCTACCACAAAGACCGCTTTGAGTGCCAGGCGATCGGCGTCAAGCTCGATGGTCTGCATGACTCTGAGCATGTGCATGGCGTAGGAGGGGGTCGTAATCAAAACCGAAGTTCGATAGTCTTTCATTGCCAACAGTTGCTTGGCAGTGCTCATATGGGTCATCGGCATGACCGAAGCACCGATATCCTCCGCCCCCTCTTTTAACGCCCGGCCCCAACTCGAAAGACCGGGATTCAGGCAGATCTGTACAATATCCGTTTCCGTGGTTCCGCCTACGGTTAAAAAACGGGCCGTTATGCGTTGTCTGGCTTTGAGGTCCCCTCGGGTAAACCCGACCACAAAAGGTTTGGCCGTGGTTCCCGCCGACGGGCTAATGCGGACAATGTCACGGAGCGGAACGGCAAACATGTCATAAGGGTAATTGTCCGCAAGATCCTGCCGAGTGGTGAAGGGGAGCTTCGATAGGTCCCGTACGACATCCAAGGTGCTCAGGTCGATCCCCAAACCGTCAAAGCGTTTCTTATAAAAGGGGACGTTCTTATAGGCCCGATTCAGCGTGCTCTGGAGGTGTTCCAACTGAAGTTGCGCCAGGTCTTCGGTGCCGATATCTTTAAGGTTGTTCTCCCGTGTTGTCACTGACCATCCCTCCCCTCCACAAACGTCTCGTAATCCTTGCCCAAGTAAGCGCGTTTGACATCTCCGTCGTTGAGCAGGTCCTCCGAAGTACCTTGGAGGATTATCCTGCCTGTTTCCAGGACGTAGCCTCGCTCGGATATGGTTAAAGAGGCATGGGCGTTTTGTTCCACGATCAATACCGTAACGCCGTCGTCCCTGAGTCTGCATATGGTATCCATGATATCCGTTACGACCAGGGGGGCCAGTCCCATGGACGGTTCGTCCAAAAGCAGCAGTTTCGGCCGTGCCATAAGGGCCCGGCTGATTGCCAGCATCTGTTGTTCTCCCCCCGACAGGGTACCTGCAATTTGTCGGCTGCGTTCCGCGAGCCTTGGAAAAAGCTCAAAAACCCGTGATAAATCCGTTCGGATCGATTCTTTTTCTCTCTTTTTATACCGTAAGTAGGCACCCAGCTCCAGGTTTTCCATTACCGTCATGGGGGCGAAAATCTGCCGCCCTTCCGGGACCTGACTGATGCCGGCGGCGACAATTTTTTCCGGTGCAAGACGATCTATTCTGCTCTCTTCACAATAGATTTCTCCACGCTTGCGGGGCAGGATTCCCGACACCGCATTCAGCAAGGTCGTTTTGCCTGCCCCGTTGGCCCCGATCAGGGAGACGATCTCTCCGGGACGAACGTGGAGGGATACATTTTCCAGCGCTCGTATGCGTCCGTAATAGGCGTGAAGGTTCTTTATCTTAAGCACGAGGAGCAGTTCCTCCTAAATAGGCGGTAATCACGTCTGCGTTGTTTTGGATTTCCCGTGGAGAGCCTTCGGCGATATTTTTCCCGTAATTCAGCACCACAATATGGTCCGATATTTCCATGGCCACGTCCATGTTGTGTTCTACCAGGAGAATGGCCGTGCCTCGGTCTCTGATTCTTGAGATCAATCCTGCCAAGCTGTGACTTTCCGTGGGATCCAGGCCGGAGGCCGGTTCGTCCAATAGCAGTAATTGGGGTCCGGTCGCCAATGCCCTCGCGATTTCCACATAGCGCTGCAGTCCGAACGGCAGCCCCCCGGAATTCTCGTAGGCCCGATGTTTTAAATCTATAAAATCGAGTAGTGCCATCGACTTGTCCAGGACGGTTCCTCTTTCCCTTTGGGCCCGGGGGAGCTTGAAGGCACCGCTGAACAGTCCTGCCTTGGTCTGTACGTGGTAACCCATCATGACATTTTCAAGAACGGTCATGTTGCTGAAAAGCTCCACATTTTGAAAAGTACGGGCAATCCCTTTTCGAGTGATAACGTGAGGCTTGAGCCCGTTTATCTTTTCCTGACGAAAGAGTACATGGCCCCGGGACGGCACATGGAATCCGGTGATGATGTGGTAAAGGGTGGTCTTGCCGGCACCATTGGGCCCGATCAAAGAGGTTATCTGCCCAGGGGCGACGGAAAAGGAAACGTCCTCGAGGGCGGTAAGCCCGCCGAAGGATTTGCCTATGTTCGACAGTTCAAGGAGTTTTTCCATTGCATTCAACGAATGGTATGTCCCGACGTATGTGCGCTAGGTGTTTCCATGCCGATCTCATTGGATTGTTGTAAACGCTCGGCGACAGCGTTGACAAGACGCTCGATATCCAATGGAGAGTTTTTCAGGAAGATCACAAAAAAATAGGCGTCGTGGCCGGGGGGCTCTATATATCCGGCCTGCGACCGTATTCCTTTGAGGGTTCCGCTTTTGTAGCGCACGGTGCCTTTGTTCGTCAGCAGGTGCCTGTAACCGGAAAAGGACTTAAGGATCCGCAACATGTCCCTGGCGGAAAGCCGATTCTTTCTTGAGATCCCCGAGCCCTCCACCAACTGAAGATCTTGCAAGCCAAGTTGCTCCTTGCCGTATCTGTTCAATGCGGCAACGCCCTTTTCCAACGTGGCGGGTGGACCGTAGACGTGGGCGCCCATGGAGATGAGGGTTTGGTTTGCCATGAAGTTGTTGGAATAGGTCAGCATTTTGCCGACAAGGGCTTCCAAAGAAAACGGGGAGCGGTGTGTGTAAAGCAGCCGGTCGGCGGTTTCCACAAGACCGGTTCGAATCTCGCCCGAATGAGAGACACCCCGTTGGTCCAAAAAATATAAAAGGACTTCTCCCGCATAGCAGGGCACGTCATTGCCCTTGCGCAGAAATGTATATCGCCCCGTTTCCGTCCCAAGATCGGGAATCTTTTTACGGGCCAGAGGGGTGATCGGGGTTTGGGATTCCGCCGATACAATCCGCCCCTGTTTGTCATATTTGTAAAAAACCGTGTTGAAATTGGCGCATAGGGCGCCCACCGGGGCATCGAAGGGGTTGGTAGAACTTCCCGTTCCCGGAACGGTAATAGGGTGAGAAAAATATGAATCATCCACCACCAAGTCGCCGATCCGATCCAGCTTATCGGCCAAGTGGGAAGCGATCTGTTGCCATACTTCCGATATGAGGAGGGGGTCTCCATATCCTTTGACTTTAAGGTTTTGCTTCGAATCCAAATAGAATTCGGTCTTAAACCGGTAAGAGGCGCCGAGATGGTGAAACGCCGCCAGGCCGGTGAGTATCTTGAGCGTCGAAGCCGGGGTATAGCATCGCGTGGCGTTGTGTTCATACAGTACGTCACCGTTTGGGTCGGCGACCAGCAAAACATCACTGGCGGAAAGCCGGGACAATAGGGCGGACAAATCCGTGCCTGAAGCCGTATTCGCCGCCGGAACTGCCCATAAGCCCCATAGGGCGATCAGCGCCCATACGAAAGCCGATCGTTTCATGCCGCTACTTTCCCTAAAGTTGCATAACAAACACGTCCAAATGACTTCAAGCGGAACACCTCGACTTTTGAACGTTAGGGCTTACTGTTTAAAAAGGCTCGAAATGCCCGGTATGTCATGTAGGCATCGGCCTTGCTGGCCAACTCGAAAGGAGAATGCATCGCCAGAAGGGGGGCGCCACAATCGAGCACCTCCATGCCATGCACCGCCAGGAACTTGGCAATGGTTCCGCCGCCGCCTTCGTCTACCTTTCCCAATTCCCCGGTTTGCCAAACAACCTTGTCGCGATTGAAGATCTTTCGGATCTGCGCCAGATATTCGGCATTGGCATCGCTCGAGCCATATTTGCCTCGCGAGCCGGTAAACTTTGTAATACAGACACCATATCCCATCTTGGCGGCGTTATTCTTTTCGTGTACTTCTTGATAGTCGGGATCCAGGGCACCATTTGCGTCTGCCGACAAGGCCCTGGAGCGAAGCAGACAGGTCCTCAGTACCTTACTGCTCGTCTCTTCGCCTGTTACCTCAAGCAGGTTGGACACCACTTCTTCGAGAAATCGGGATTTGGCACCGGTACTTCCGTCACTTCCAATTTCCTCTTTGTCCATAAACAATGCCAGTGCGGTCTTTTCTTGGCCGGTTGTTTCTGAAATGGCTTCTAAAGACCCGTAAGCACAAAGACGGTCGTCCTGGCCGTAGGCCCCGATTAGACTCCGATCAAATGCCACATCACGGGCGTTTCCGGCAGGAACGACTTCTATTTCTGCGCTCATGAGGTCTTCCTCGATCATCCCATAAGTAGAAAAGAGATAATCCAAGACGGCCAACTTGAACCGGTCCTGGGTCTTTTCGTCCCCAATGGGTAGACCGCCCACAAGTACGTTGAGTTTTTCCCCTTGAAAGGCGTCGGAGACCTTTTTGTCTGTTTGGACCTTGTGCGACAGGTGAGGCAACAAATCCGAAATAGTGAAAACAGGGTCATCCGGTGATTCTCCCACCACAATATCGAAGGTCTTGCCATCTTTGTTCAATACGGTGCCGTGGATGGCCAAGGGACGACTCAACCATTGGTATTTTTTGATTCCCCCGTAATAGTGGGTTTTCAGGAAGGCCAGATCGACGTCTTCATAAAGGGGATTTTGTTTGAGGTCGAGCCGTGGCGTGTCGATGTGGGAGACAATGAGATTAATCCCGGACGACAAGGGCGCCTTGCCCACCACGGCCAGGGCAATGTTTTTTTGTTTGGCTACCTGGTAAACCTTACTTTTTTCACCACTGGCCACATCCTGGAATCCACGTTCAACTGCAAAGTCCCTGATCGCACTCACCGCTTCTCGTTCCGTCTTGGCCTGATCGAGAAAAGTTTTATACCGATCCGCGAAAGCGAATACCTCCCGTTTTTCTTTCGTGTTGATGGCATCCCACACCAACCGGGATTTCCGACTCACTTTCTTTCTGAGTGCCTCCACCTGTTTTTTGTTCATTCGTTCTCTCATGGTTTGCGGTTGTTGCCTTTCTGTGTCGATGTCTCCGTTTTATTGGTCACGATTCATCACGGATGGCCGAAATCGGATAGGTTTTGTGATTCAGAGGCAGCACGTACTTTCCCGCTTCATAATCCGGTACGAAAGGTGTGTCCTCTACCTCCAACCAGCAGATTTGATTTTGCAAACGAATAATGTAGCAGCCTTGGGGGTCGGTATCAAGCAATTGGTAGAAGAACCCGATCAGTCCGCGGTGAACCAGGGGAGCACCCTTATGAAACCAGTTTCCGTCCTTGTCCACATATATCATACAAGGCGGGGGATATCCTATGGGCTCTTCGGCCTGCCTTTGTGAGGGTGTCGTCAACCCTACTTACTTTCCACCATGAGAGTTACCGGCCCGTCGTTAACCAGCGATACCGTCATCCTGGCGCGAAAGCGGCCGGTGGCTACCGGGATATCTTTGGAACGAAAGCAGCCAACGAAATATTCATAGAGCCGGGCGGCCTCTTCGGGCGGTGCTGCATTGCCGAAGGAAGGCCGACGTCCTTTACGGCAATCGCCCAAGAGCGTAAACTGAGAAACCACCATGAGTTCCCCGCCCGATTCCGCAACTGAGCGATTCATTTTTCCCGACTCATCGTCGAATATTCGCAAACCTGCAATTTTGTTTGCTAAATAATCCGCATCGGCCTGCGTATCGGCGTGGGTAACACCCAAAAGGACAAGAATGCCCGGACCGATGCGGGCAATCGATTCCGCTTCTATCCGAACTTCGCAATGGGTAACCCGTTGAATAAGTGCTCGCATACACCATCCTTGCATATGCCACCGGGGCTGTCCCCCGTCGATTTTGGTTTCTGGCGATCCTAGCACCTGGATTTGACCTGTCAAGGATGGGCTCGATTCCCGATTCAAGCTTGACGGTGGATTTCGGCGTTCCCCAAATCCGTCTTTCGACTTTTCTGGCGGTGGATTCGGGATTTCCGCCTGCATTGAAATGCGATGGCATTCGTGAGATAAGAGGTGGCGACAGAGCCAAAGAGGAAAGGGATTCAGAATTCATGAAAAAATTTCAACCGCCCGGCTCAAAACGCAAGGCCTATCAGCAGCGACCTAGAAAATCCGGTGCCGGGAAAAGGGTGAAGATCAAACCCAGCGCCGACGTCCGGCTGAAATCGGTTTTTGCCAAGATCGGCGTGCCGGAGGACAAGCCTTTTGAACCGGATGTATTTCAAATAAAGGCCCTTTCCGCCGTAGCCGACTCTGACTGTCTGGTATGTGCTCCCACCGGTTCAGGGAAGACCTGGATCGCCCAGGAGGCCATTGGGCGGATGCACGATGAGGGCAAACAGGCCTGGTACGCGTCCCCGCTGAAGGCATTGACGAATTCAAAGCTGGTCGAGTTTGGGTCCCTATTCGGTCGACAACAGGTGGGAATATTGACGGGAGATCGAAAGGAAAACGCCGATGCACCGATCATCGTGGGAACCACCGAAATACTGCGGAATCAACTCTATGACGCCATGCACCAAGGGACGGATCTAGGTACGGACTTAGTCATCTTGGACGAGGCCCATTTTTTGGGGGATACGGACCGGGGTGTGGTGTGGGAGGAGGTGATGATTTATCTGCCTCAGCGGATTCACCTGTTGCTTCTGTCGGCCACTATCGGCAATGCATTTCAAATCGCCGGTTGGTTGGAATCGATCCGATCGAAAACGTGTCTTGTGGTGGAGGAAAAGAAACGGCCGGTTCCCCTGTTTCCCTTGTTTTTCCATCCCTCGGGCAGGTTGATGCCCTTGTTGAGCGGCAGAAAGCTGGACAAAAAAGTAAAACGTTTCCTGCACAGCCCTGAACCGCAACTAATCGCCCCCCCCGGGCGCCTTCCCCCCTTTGGAGATGTTCTCAAGGTGTTGAGAAAGTATGATTTGCTGCCCGCGATATTTTTCATGAAGTCGAGGGCCGACTGCGATGCCGCTTTGGACCGGTGTGTCGCCGGCGGCCGAAGGCCTCCGAGGGAAGGTCTGAATCGCACCATAGACGAACTTGCTTCCGGGTCTGTTTATTTGGAAGACCACCGACAGATGTGGCATTTACGAAACCTGTCTGTGGCCGCCCACCACAGTGGACAGCTTCCTGCCTGGAAGTTATTGGTTGAAGACCTCATGACCGACGGCTGGCTGGAGGCGGTGTTTGCCACGTCTACGGTGGCAGCGGGGGTGAATTTCCCGGCCAGGAGCGTGGTTTTTCTCAATTCAGATCGCTACAACGGATTCCAGTTTGTGCCTCTGAACGGAACCGAGTTCCATCAGACGACCGGCCGGGCGGGCCGTCGCGGCAAGGACCGCATCGGGTTTGCGGTGGTCATGCCGACCAAGTACATGGATATACGGTTGATGGCCGACCTTTATGGGTCCCAGCCCGAAGACGTGAACAGTCAGATCCGGATGGATTTTTCCATGGTCCTGAACCTTCTTTTGTCTCACCGACCTGATGAGATCGAAGAAATCTTTCATCGGTCCTTTGCCGCTTTTCTGGAGGTCGCCCGACGGGAACCGGGACTCGAGAAGACATGTCATGCAGCGGGACGGGAGCTGATGAGCTTTTTGCCTGAGGCGTTGTGTGACGGTCCGGGAAACGTCTTGGGGTTGATTCGAAAACGCCGGGCACTGATATGGGAGATCAAGGATTTGCACCGTCGACTCAAAGGGGGCAAGGAATGGCTATCGAAAATGACCCATTTGGAACCGGGTCGGCTCTTTTTGGACCGACGGGGCCGTATGTATTGTGTGGTGAAAAAACAGACCGGTAAGGGTGCCGAGTCGATACTGGCCGTGCGGGCCAAAAAGAAGCCGTCCGCGGGGCATCAACGGTTGCGACTGCGACGATTCGCCCCCAAAAAGGTGTCATACATACTGGACCGGATTGTGCCGTTACCGGAATTGTCCCGTACGGACCAAGTCCGGGGGGCGATTGCTCGGGCTGCGGCAAGAGGGCCTCAGGTCCTGCCCAAGGATCGTCTCAAAGCGAGCGGGACGACGGCTGAACTGGAAGCCCTTCAGGACGAATTGACATCCCGGCAATCACAAATGGATGCATTGATTTGTAAAGACTGTGCCCATCGCAAACAATGCCACGGCAGGGCCAAAGGGGCTTTTCGTGAGGTGCTTGAACGGTTTTCGGTGCTGTGGGACCAAATAGATGCGGTTCGCGCCCGGTTACGGAAAGACTTTCTCAGACATTTGGAATTCCTGAAGTCGGAGGGGTTTGTCAATGAAGACGGGCAGTTGACCGAGGACGGACATTGGGCCTCCCGCCTCCGGCTGGATGAGCCACTGTTGGTGGCCCAAGCCCTGCGAAGACAGGCCTTCCCCGAAGCGGACCCCGTTCTCCTTGCCGCCCTGGTCGCTCCTTTTGCCTATGACCGAGAGGTGGAGACCGGCGTCGATTCGTCAAAGCTATCGCCCCGGCTGTTGGCGGCCTACGAACGTATGCAGGCACGGCTGCAGGGGTTAATCAGGAGGAAGGAGGCGAGCGGGTTCGAAGCGAGACCGATTTCCATATGGGCAAGTGCGGCGGTGTATGCGTGGGCCGACGGCCAGGCATGGGCGGATGTCCTGGCACTGGCGGGTAGTGCGGAGGGCGATCTGGCCATGCTGGTGTTGAGAACCGCCGAAAATCTCAGACAAATTGCCGGGTTGAGAGAGGCCTACCCCGTCATTGCCGAAACCGCCTCGGCAGCGGTTGACCTGATTTTAAGAGAACCGGTTATGTGGGGGTGAGTCTCACGTTTGGTACGTCGGTTGCATAACAGCTGTCTGGTTGCTTCAGATTTTTGATGAATCTGTCGATATGATGGTAGAGGAGGAGCCCAGATGGAACAGATGGAACAGAAGGGGGCTTGTTATGAAATGGGAATCGTGTCATGCGGCGTCAGACGTTTGGGATCCGGGTGGGGATGACGAGACGGAAGATTACGTATGGGGGTCGAGTGGGCAGGCGAAACAGCGATCCATGTCTTTGTATTTGATTCGATCTATCGTCGAGAAGCACGGCGGGAACGTTCAGGTGGACCTGGCCACGGACACCCTCTATATTGATGTTCCCAAAGAAGAGGAATTCGCCTGTGCGCAGGAAATCGAGGAGCAGGTCGGGTCGATGTGCTGCTAACCGTCGGGATTCGATCCGGGAGGTTGGTTACAGGCGGCTGTGAGGATAAAACGGTGAACAAGTTACGGGTTAAATGCATCCGGTGTGGTGTGGAGTGGGAAAAAGATTCCGCGGTTAATTGGGGGCCTTCGGATTGCAGTTCTTCTTTGTGTACGGCCTGTTTTGTTGAGGTGGTGTCTCCCTTGATTCACAAAAAGCAGCGGTTGGAAGGGAACTTCGACTGTTTTGGCAAGGCCGGCTGTTTTTGTGACCAACTGAACTGTAAGTATCGACAGTGGTGCCTCGCCAATGAGGAGCGGCCGACCAATCATCCCGGCATTTCAGAAGAACAGCCTGATAGTGTTCGGTCTTCCTACCCCGGTGGATCGACCGGGCTGCCCAATTCCCACCCGTGGTAAAAAAGACGAGAGTCTGATCGGTCGGCGTTTTGCGCGCCGCATTGCGAGTTTTCTTTTCCCTTGATATGACCCTGTAAGGTGCCCTTCTTTTTTTTCGAGTGATTTTCTGTGTCCCCATCTTTGCTGTCCCCTTGTGTAATAGACGTCGCAAGCCGTTCCCCTGTCTTTTTTCTGTCCAACATGGATTCGCGCCTTTTCATTGACGAATTTAGAGGTGGGTGCTACATAAAAAGTTTACCATCCCGTATGTCTAAGTAGGGTAGAGATCGGGCCACGGGGGCCATTGGGCGAAGGCGGATCTGTGAAGGGGCATGTACGAATTGGTAAGTTCAGTCCGGTTTTTCGAGTAAGACACTTGGGAGAAAGGAACGATTGTGCCGGGTCGCAATCTATTTGAGAAGATATTACAAGGTCATGGGGTTGTCCACGATCCGCAACCGGGGGAATCCATAGAAATCCCTATTGATCAGACCCTCACCCAGGACGCAACAGGGACGATGGCGTGTTTGCAGTTCGAAGCCCTTGGAGTGGCCCGGGTTCGGACAAAGCGATCGGTCAGCTACGTTGATCACAACACATTCCAGGCCGGATTCCAAAATAGTGATGATCACCGGTTCCTGCGGTCTTTTGCCGCCAAATACGGCATTATTTTTTCGGGACCTGGGAACGGGATTTGCCATCAGATTCATCTGGAGCGTTTTTCGGAACCCGGAGATACCCTTTTGGGATCGGACAGTCATACGTCCACCGGTGGGGGCATGGGAATGTTGGCCATTGGTGCCGGTGGGCTTGACGTGGCGCTTGCCATGGCGGGAGAACCGTTTCGGCTGAAGTGTCCCGAAGTCGTCCTTATTCGACTGGAAGGGGCTTTGCCGCCATGGGTTACGGCCAAGGATGTGATTCTGGAGTTATTGAGGCAGGTTTCCGTGAAAGGAGGGGTGGGGCGAATATTTGAATACGGCGGGTCAGGCGTGGCGACATTGTCGGTGCCTGAACGTGGAACCATTGCCAACATGGGTGCGGAAACCGGGGCGACAACCTCGATTTTCCCCAGTGACGGGGTAACCCAAGCCTTTTTGGCATCCCAGTCCCGGGAGCAAGATTGGCATCCCCTTACCGCCGATCCTGACGCGTCTTATGCCAGGGTAATGACCGTCGATCTGGGGACCCTGGACCCGATGATCGCCAAGCCCCACATGCCCGATCAGGTCTGTCCGGTGAATAAGGTGGCGGGTACGAAACTGGACCAAGTGGCGGTGGGCAGCTGTACCAATTCGTCCTATAAGGATCTTTCTACTGTGGCTGCCATTGTAAAGGGACGACGACTCCCGGCGAGCACCGACCTGGTTGTATCTCCAGGTTCCCGGCAGGTGTTGAGTGCCCTGGCTGAAAGTGGGGCGTTGAAGGACTTGATAGAAGCCGGCGCACGGATCATGGAATGCGCCTGCGGGCCCTGTATCGGCATCGGGCAGTCTCCGCCCACCAAGGGGACCAGCCTGAGAACCTTCAATCGTAATTTCAAGGGGCGCAGCGGGACCCTGGACGCCGGGTTGTACCTGAGCAGTCCCGAGGTGGCCGCCGTTTCCGCGTTAAAGGGAGAAATAACGGATCCCCGATCTTTCGGCCGGCCGCCGGAGGTGAATGTGCCGTCCCGCTTTCCCGATATTGACCATTTGTTTTTGCAGCCCGCCGAGAATCCGGAAGCGGTGGAGATCATTCGGGGGCCCAACATCAAGCCGTTGCCCAAGGGGCAGGAGATGGTCCAAGACCTCGCAGGGCGGGTGCTGATATGCCTGGACCATGACGTCACCACGGATGACATCATGCCCGCCGGCGCGCACATCCTTTCCCTGCGATCGAATCTGCCGGCCATATCGGAATATGTTTTTTCCCATGTTGATCCCGATTTCTCCCGCCGGGCACGAGAGATGGCCGGTGGGTTTATCGTTGCCGGTCGAAACTATGGACAGGGCTCCAGTCGCGAGCACGCGGCTCTGGCGCCCATGTTTTTGGGAATTAAAGGGGTGATCGCCCTTTCCTTCGCCCGGATTCATCGCTCTAATTTGATTAATTTTGGTATCTTGCCCATGATATTTGCGCAAGCGGAGGACAGGGAAAGAATTCAGCCGGGAGATGAACTTTGGGTCCAAGACAGTGCCCAGGGTATTCGTTCGGGTAGGGGGCATCTTCAGGTGACGGACCGAACTCACGGGTTTTCATTTGATGTCCATCTGGATTTGGACCAAAGGGAAAGATCCGTGGTCGTGTCCGGAGGACGGTTGAATCAATTTAGGCAAAAGAGGATGTCATGCTGAATATAATGAGGAAACATGCCGGGTCCTGGTTGATAAAGGTGATCTTAGGCGTCATTGTGGTTGTGTTCGTTTTCTGGGGTGTGGGCAGCTATCGGTCTCGTCAAGAAAGTCGTATCGCCGTGGTAAACGGGGAAGTCATCGCCCTGGAGGCTTACCGGAACGCCTACCAGCAGTTGGAAAATCAATATCGCCAACAGCTGGGTGACGCCATGAATCAAGAACTGATGAAAAACCTAAACCTCAAGGAACAGGCGTTGGATCAATTGATAAACCGCCGATTGATTCTCCAACAGACCGAGCAGTTGGGACTCAAGGTAAACAATAACGAGTTGATAAGGGCCATTCAGGGTATTGCCGCTTTTCAAGAAAGCGGTCGTTTTGATTCGAGACGGTATCAGCGTATGTTGGCACTGAATCGAATGACCGCCGAGATGTTTGAAGAAAGTATGAGACAAGAGCTGCTAGTGGAAAAGATGCGGGACATCGTTTTGGGTAATGTGAAAGTATCGGAGGCCGAACTCCTGGAGAGATTCAAGTGGCAGGAGCGGAAGGTCCGTGTTGAGTATGTGGCATTCAAGCCCGCCGCCTATGAAGCCGATTTGGAGATATCCCCGGAAGCTGTGGAGGCCTATTTCTCCGAGCACCGGAAATCCTATGAGACGCCCCCCAAAGTTAAGGTGGCGTATGTCCGTTTCGGTTTTGACGATTACCGCAATGAGATCGATATTTCCCAAGAGGAGATACAGGCCCATTTTGATCGCAATAAGGAGACCTACGGAACACCCAAAAAGGTTCGTGCCCGCCATATCCTGTTTCAGCTGGAAAGCGGGACCACAGGGGAAGAGCAGGAAGCGGCAAAGAACAGGGCCTGGGTGGTCATGGAAGAGGCCAAGTCAGGCAAAGATTTTGCTCAATTGGCTAAGAGATACTCCGACGATCCGGGGAGCAAGGACCAGGGGGGAGATCTCGGGTTCTTTACGAAGGATCGCATGGTGAAACCATTTTCAGATGTTGCGTTTGCGATGGCGCCTGGTGAGGTCAGTGAGCCCGTTTTGACTCGGTTCGGATGGCACATCATCAAAGTGGAAGCGGTGCAGGAGGCTAAGACCGCTGACTTGGAGAAAGTGGCGGATGAGATTCGAGACCAGTTGGTCAAGGACGCGGCCAAACGTCTTGCCTATAACGAGGCCGAGAGGTTTTATGAGGCGGGTTATGGGGCCGATCATATCAGGGACGTGTCGGTAAGCGGTGACGTCGAGATCCGTGAAACCCCCTTTTTCGCCCGCAACGAACCGGTCCCCGGGATTGTTCAGGGGAGGGATTTCGCGCGGGTTGCGTTTACGTTAGAGGACGGCCAGATCAGTGAACCGTTGGCCTTGTCCGACGGATATTATATTCTTGAGGTGACCCACCGGAAAGCGCCCGAAATCCCGCAATTTGCGTCGGTTCAAGATCAAGTGAAAAAAGATCTGGCCCGGGTTGAGGCGGCAGAAATGGCCCAACAAGAGGCGGCGGCGTTTCTTCAGTCGGTAAAAGAGGCCACGGCATTTGAAACTGCTGCCAATACCTTCGGGGTGACCGTTGAAGACACGGGATTTTTCAAGCGATCCGATACCGTGCCCGGTATTGGACGGACACGCTCGTTTGTGGAAACGGCCTTTTCGTTGGACGCCGAGGATCCCCTGGTCGACACCGTGGTTGAGGGTGGAGAAGCCTACTATGTGATCCGGTTGAAGGCGCACCAGGAGGCCGACATGGCGGATTTTGAAGCCCGGAAGGCACAGATTGAGTCTAGACTTGTTTCGCAAAAGCGCCAGAAGCGGATGGAAGAATGGTTGGCTCAACTGCGACAACAGGGGGAAGTTTCCATAAAGAAAGGGTTTCTGGACTGATGCATGAAGTTACCATCGCCCAAGGTCTGATCAAGATGCTCGAAGAGGAAACGGAAAAACACGGGGCCAGTCGCATCAAGGAAGTGAATGTAAAGGTGGGTGCCCTTTCCAACTGTGTTCCGGACGCGTTGCTCTTTGCCTTTGAAACCTCCACCGTGGGGACGGTTGCGGAGGGAGCGAAGTTAAATATAGAGTACGTCCCCGCAAGGGGGCGGTGTGAGCGGTGTAATTTGGCGTTTGAAGTGGAGAGCGCCATCTTTATGTGTCCTCAGTGCAATCAGATCGCATCGGAAATCATTTCGGGAAAAGAACTCGATCTGGTGGACTTTGAAGCGGAATAATCGCAGATACACTGACAAGGCTGCTAGCGTGATCTCCTTTTGGAAACCCGTCCCTCCGGCGCCTGCCGTTTGGAAAACATGAATTTCAAACTCAAGGACTTTTTCATTTCACTGCTCTTTGTGGCCGGGTTCCTGTCGGTTTACAAGCTTCTGGAGTCAGTGGTGCCGATGACCGGTAAATGGTCGTTCCTGTTTCCACTGGGCTTGATGATTGCCGCCCTGGCGGTACTCGTGTTGGTCAGCTGGTTTCTTAAAAAGCCGCGTTAAGCCGCGCCCCCGGCCTCCTGTTGACAACGAACTGGATCAACCGTGGTGTGTGAAACCGTATTGCCGCGTAAGGTTCAGGACGGTCTCAGATTTTAATGCTGCTAAAACTCAGCCGTAAGAGTCCCTAAGTTTCGTTGTGGCCGGGTTTGTTAAATTGGCCATGTGGATTTGCCAAGATATGTGGTGCCTGTTGAATGTCAAAGGAACAACGAAACCAAGGGACTCTAACGGCTTCAAACAGTTAGCCCCATTAAAATCTGAGACCGTCCTGAACCGATAACGTTTTCAAAAAGTCGATCAAGTTGGGCTAAGTTCGTTGGAAGCGGGGCTAAGAATGGCTCGGCGTGGTGCCGACCCAGGTTCCCCGGATCAGGCAGGCAAGTATTTTTCGATCATTTCACCGAGCTTTTCAGGTCGGATCGGCTTGGAGATATAATCGTTCATTCCGGCGTCAAGACATTTTTCCCGGTCTCCCTGCATGGCGTGGGCGGTCATGGCGATAATAGGAACCATGTGGTTTCGAACCCCGGACTCGGGGTCCCGTATGACCCGGGTGGCCTCGTAACCATCCATTTCCGGCATTTGTATGTCCATGAATATCAGGTCATAGGATTGGACCTCCAGTGCTTTGAGGGCTTCTTTGCCGTTGGCTGCGGCATCAGCGTGTACACCTTCTTTCCCAAGAATACGTAAGGCGAGTTTTTGATTGACCGGATGGTCTTCTACGAGAAGAACGCGGACCTTTCGCCGGGCCTCCGAAATCGTGTGTCGGGTGACCAATTCCGTTTTCTGCGCGTCACTGCCCGAGGGCGTCGCTTTTGCGAGTACCGTCTGCAGGCAATCGAGCAGCTGGGAATGTTTAATCGGCTTGACCAAATAGCCGGCGAATCCGATCTCTTTCGCGCGAGTGGCATCACCCTTTCTGCCCCATGAGGTGACCATGACCAGCACTGTCTCCTTGAGTCTGCTGTCCGCTTTGATCTCCCGTCCCAAGGACTCTCCATCCATTTCCGGCATGAGAAAATCGACAATTGCTGCATGGAACGGTTTCTTTGCCGCTGCCGCCGTCCTCAGCATGGATAAGGCTGTGCCCGGTGTAGAAGCGGTTTCGAACTGACATCCCCATGATTGCAGGTGGGCGGCCAAGACCTCCCTGTTGGTTCGACTATCATCTACGATCAATAGGCGCTTTCCACTTAGCTCCACCCGCGGGAGACTCCGGACGGCGAGACCTTTCTGCTTTTCCAGCACCGTGGTGAAACGAAAGGTGGAACCTTTTCCATCGTCGCTCTCAACGGATATCTCGCCGTCCATCTTCTCTACCAACTGTTTGGAGATTACCAAGCCCAAACCCGTGCCGCCGTATTTTCTGGTCGTAGACGTATCCGCCTGGGAGAAGGGCTTAAAAAGGCGGTTCATCCGGTCGACGGGGATACCGATACCTGTGTCGGTAACCGAAAACCCCAGGGTAGCCCTTGCGGCGTTGTCTTGTTCGAGAGATACGCGAATGACGATATCGCCGGCTTCGGTGAACTTTATGGCATTGTTTACCAAATTGAGGAGAACTTGTCGTAAGCGCCCGGGGTCTCCCCGAAGCATGGAGGGAACGTCAGGTGCTACAATGCAGGCAAGCTCCAACCCCTTATCAACGGCCTTATGGGTTACAATGTCCATCATCCCTTCCAGACTGGTGATCAGATCGAAGTCGATATACTCAAGATCCAGTCGTCCGGCTTCGATTTTGGAAAAGTCCAAAATATCGTCGATGACCTGCAAGAGGGATTCGCTTGAGGCGCGTACGGTCTTTGCGTAATCGCTTTGCTCTTCGTTCAGTTCGGTCTCCAACAGTAAGCCCGTCATGCCGATGACGGCATTCATGGGTGTTCGGATTTCATGGCTCATGTTGGCCAGAAAGTCACTTTTGGCTTCGTTGGCGGCCCCGGCGACCCGCTCCGCCCGCTGTCTCTCCTCTATTTCTCTGGACACGCTTTCAATCATTTGGTTGGTTACTTGTTTCAACGACTCAAGCAGGTCGACCGACGAATCCCCCCGCACACGGGCGTTCAGGTCTCCCTTGGAGACTGAGTGTAGGACATGAAAGTGTTCAGAGAGCCCGATGGCAAACTCATGAGACAAATCAACAATCTCTTTAATATTTCGGCCGGTCGTGTTGACCGTGTGTTTGAGTTCGGCGATAAGTTCGATTTCCGATGCTTCTGAGATGTTGACCGCCGTATTGCCGGCGGAGATTTCCTTGAGCGCTTCAAAAACACTGACCATTCCCTCAGAGAGTTCGTTGTTTAATGTCCGATATCGTTCTTCACTCGTTCGCAGCGCCTTTTCGGCTTGTGTGCGTTCAGCGATTTCATCTTCAAGCAACTCGTTGGTGGTTTTCAACTCCGCCGTACGCGCTTCTACACGCTCTTCGAGACGGTCGTTGGCTTGGCGCAAATCCTCTTCACTTCTTCTAACTGCCTCTTCCGCGCGTTTTCGTTCATGGATCTCGTTCTTTAACTCTTCGTTTGCTCTCTGTATGGTTTTGACGTGACCGGTGACCCGTTGGACAATGCGAGCCGTCAATCCCAAAAAGACGATGGTGGACAGAAGCCAGACGATCAACATCTCATGCCAGGCGCTTCCCAAAGCGGTTTCCGCTGAACCGGCGATGTTTCGGGCAAAAGACTCCAGGCTTTCCGCCAGCTCCTGCCTGGCCATCTTAAGATCTTCGAAGATGTGGGCGACTTCAAGTTGCAGCGTTTCGCGTTCACCTTGAAGCGCCAGGCGTTTTCGACACAAGGAATAGAGGCCATCTGCGCCGGGAACGATGGTTTGGTGGACCGAATCGATCTGAAATCCTTTTCCGAACAAGGCTCTTTCCACATTTTTGAGTAGATCCTCGTTCACCGCCAAGGAGGGAGTCGGAGTGAGTTGGCAACTGTTGATGTCTCGTCTCAGGCGGTCTAAAGTGGATTTGAACTTATTATCCTTGAGATCGGCGAGGTTGTCGATTTCATCTTCTCTTACCAGACGCTCCGTCAATACCGCGAGATCGGCCAGTTCGGCCTTTATGGTGGGAAGACGGGTTATGTCACGCATGTCGGTGATGATGGATTGTGCGAGTTGGTCCCGTTCCCTTCCTTCATTCTTTAGGTATTCTTGTATCTGGATGGCATGGGCCAATCGCTGTCGTCCTTCGATACTCGACACCGCGGCACGCAAATCCCGAAGGGCCGAGTCGACAGCTTTTTGGGCTTCTGGAAAAGCATCGGATAGTCTGGAATGTGTTTGGGCCCACTGAGAACACCGTTTCCACGTATTTTTCAAAATATCGATGTCCGATTGAAAATGACCCAATGCGTCATTTATCGCTCGGTTGGTGGCGATGTCTCCTCGGATGGATTCCTCCACGACGGCTTTAAGCTTTTCCACCCACTCTCCTTCCACCTGCTTGTGACGTTGCTGGTCCAGCAACGTCCTGAGTTCCTCCCGGCCCAGGGTCAGGTGGGGATCCAATGACGTTAACAAATGGGTGATGTCCGATTGGATGACGTCCAGATTTCCTCTTTCCGTTCGGATTCTAGACAAGGTCAGGAATACAATGCTCAGCATGATAATGCCGACGACAACCCCCAGAAGGGCTACGGTCCAGACGAGTTTGGTCGTACTGTCCTTGGTCTTTACGTGGTGGCCGCTATTCATGGTCGTTCCTGTCAAGTAAAGTATCAAGGTCTTGCCAATTGAAGGGTATCACCCGGCCGTTTTTGATGACGGTGGGCCATACGGCATGACACGCTTGATGGTCGTCGGGACTGAAATGCAAAGGTTGTCCCAGACCAATTTCGAAATCACCGAGTTGTTCAATATGGGTTACGACGGCTTGTCGGGTCAGTTGCTCCCCAACGCCAAGGTTGTTCAGGGCCCGCAGAAAAATGCGTGCCGCAATGTATCCTTCCAAGGATCCGAACGTTGGCTTTGCGGCGGGATCCCAGACACGAAGGGCCCGGCGGTATTCGGCGACAATGGGCAGGTCTGTTTGGAAATGGGGAACCACTTGGGTGATAATCACGTTGTCCCCAAATTCCCCCAAGTGTCTGGCCAGGGGCTTTCCCCCTACAAAAGAGACATTTAGAAAAAGGGCGTCCAGACCGCTTTGTTTGGCAAGCGTGATGAACACGCCGCAAGGAGCGTAGGCCCCCACCATAATAACCGCCCGCGGCTGGGGGTTGGCGATGATCATGTCCGCCAAGGCGTTTTCGACCGCCAATGTATTTCTCTCATATCGGCTATGGATAATTCGGGTTTCGTCGCCGAGTCCCTGTTTCTTGAGCGCAGCCATGCCGCCGGTATAGCCTGCGTCTCCATAGGCGTCCCGCTGGGTGAAAAAGGCAATTTCGTTGGGTTTAAGTCCGCCAAACTCGATGAGGGCATTAACCATGGCACTGGTTTCCTCGGCATAACTTGCCCGATAGTTCAAGACATATCGGTCTGGCGGGTTCCTCCTTAGTACGCCGGCCCCGGTAAAGGCCCCGAAGAACGGGGTTTTACTTGCATTGGCGATGGGAATTGCGGCGACGGCGGTCGGGGTCCCCACATTTCCGATAACGGCGAGCACCTGCTCTTCGTCCACCAACTTCCGCATGTTGGGTGCCGTGCGTGACGGTTCATAGCCGTCGTCAAGCGAAATCAGGGAAAATGCCTGCCCGCGAAATCCGCCTGCCCGATTGGCTTCACTAAAGGCACTCAAGACGCCCGCACGCATATTAATGCCCAAAATCGCGGCAGGACCGGTGAGTGCCGTAGACATTCCCAACACGATGCCGTCCGCAGCCGCGGCCCGGCCGGGGGAGGAGGCCGGCAATCCGGCCAAAAAGATGGAGATGAAGATCCAAAAAAGACCCTGGCGCCTTAGGCATTCGGGTATATGGGAGGCTTTTTGGATGCCGGCCTTAAGCATACGTTGTCCCATCTGACGAATCGGTCCGGTGAGGGGCTTTAGGTGCTGGAAGACGAAAACAGTGCAGTCTTTCATAAGTCCTCCCCCAAGTATGTAAAGGGCAAAGTGGCGGAAATGCCGGGTTGACCTTGTTTAAAACAAAGCAAGATCCATGCCGCTTTTTTGGCGATGGGCGTCCAAAGGACCGTGCATGCTGATCTGAGGAAATGCCCTGGACTTGTTGAAGATGGGGCGTGGTTTGCGAGCGGTGTTACGGTGATAGAGGTTGGTAGGCACGCGGGGATTTGAACCCCGGACCTCTACCGTGTCAA